>Ga0123355_10018078_pt1 | contig 11162 bp, 8 predicted proteins | sample TergutEmb28metaG_3_FD_89872 | JGI IMG/M metagenome (GOLD analysis project Ga0123355, IMG submission 89872) | Embiratermes neotenicus P1 segment gut microbial communities from Petit-Saut dam, French Guiana - Emb289 P1 | ecosystem: Host-associated > Arthropoda: Insects > Digestive system > Gut ...
TCCTCCTTCAGGACCTGCGGTAATCCAGCCAATTCTCCAGACGATCAGCGTAGGTCCTGCCGGAACGGTGTTCGCTGCCGTCCGAGAGTCGCACCATATATTCTCGATTATCGATGCTTTGCGCCTCCTCTATCAATTCCAGACGTACGATTCGCGAGCGATGGATGCGAAGAAACTGCTGGGGATCGAGTTTTTGCTCCATGGAATTCATGGTCTCATGCAGCATGTGAGACCGCCCTTTGCTGTGGAGTTCTACATAATCTCCTGCGGCGGCGATCCAGTCAATGTCTTGCGTCCGAACGACCTGAATGCGTGTGCCAACTTTCACCGGGAAACGAGTTATATGGTTTCCTGACTCGTGCTTCAACAACTGCATGAGCCGCTCCGCTATCTGAACCTTGCGATTGGTGTGAAGGATCTCCCGTGCACGTTCGATGGCAGACACGAAGCGCTCGTCGTCGATCGGTTTGAGCAGGTAATCCAGCGCGTGTATTTCAAAGGCGCGGACCGCGTGTTGTTCATAGGCAGTCAGAAAGATCACGTCTGGCAGATTCTCTTGGGGCAGGGCTCGCAGGACTTCAAAGCCGTCCATATCGGGCATTTGCACGTCCAGAAAGACCAGATCCGGGGATAGCTCCACAATCTTCTCGATCGCGGAGGAACCGTCCTCGCACGCCGCTACCACTTCAACGTCGCGGAACTTTTCGAGCCTCAAAACAACACCCTCCCTTGCCAACGGCTCGTCATCCACAATTACAGCACGCATGATCCTTCCTCGACCCGCTCAGCGCTTTTCTTAAACGGCACCTGGAGGGTTAGTTCGCAGCCACCGCTTTCGGGCCAGTGCAGCACGAATTCACAGGCGGCTCCATAGACCCGCTTGAGGCGCTCCGTGGTATTGGTCAAGCCTATCCCACGCCGATTCTCATCGCTGCCGGCAGCGGCGCCGCGGCGAGGGCCGGAATTCCTAACCATGATGCGCAGCCGGTCGTTTTCCACCGCCGCCTGAATCCTTATGGTTCCACCGTGCCGGAGGCGCCCCACACCATGCCTCACAGCATTTTCCAGCAGGGGTTGCAACAGCATGCTTGGCACGGATGCGTCCAAGCTGTCGGAGGCAATATCGAAGGCGACTTGCAAATGGTCCCCCAGGCGAGTCTGTTCGATGGCGAGGTACTTCTTTGCGAGATCAAGTTCCTGCGAAAGGGGGATCTCGGAAACAAGTGGTCCATCCAGCGACGCGCGCAGCAAGCTTCCGATTTGCGATAGCATGCGCGTCGCCCCCGGGGCATCCCCTTTCAAAACCAGGGTCGATACTGCATTCAGCGAGTTGAATAGAAAGTGGGGATTGAGCTGGTAACGCAGTGCGCTGAGACGCGCATCGCGCGCTTCCCGTTCCACAATGAGCAACCGTTCCCGCTCCCGGGCCGATTGTTGCCACTGTTTAATGCTGAAATACAGCGTGCACCAGAGAAAGAGCACGACAGAAAAACACATGATGTTCAACAGCAGATCGATCCAGACGAGTCTCACTACACGAAGGATCGTCAACTCGGTGGCAAAAGCGCCGACGGTACCCACGGCAACACACCAAGCGAGAGCCCGAAGCTCCAAACCAATCCACGGAAGTGAGCGCCGCAAAAGCGATCGGCAGACAGGCCGCAACAGGCAGCTTGCCAGAAACATCGCGGCGCACCCGATGGTCTGATCGCGGAAATCTTGAACTCTGCGGTAGGGGAGAAAGACGACCAGCGTCACAAAATAGAAGGCCACCCACCCCAGCAATTGCAATTGCCAGAATGACGGCAGTCCGAGTTCATCACGCCTGAACACAGTTCGTATTCTATCCCACACACCAGCATCTGCCTCCGCAGTTGGTCGAGCAGAATCCTCGGCTTATCGAATTCCTGCCGCTGTGAGCCGAATTCAGATATGCACTCCTGCTGCTTCGGAATATGGTCCCCTGGTAAGGCGCTTATCCTGCCGCAGGCTGATGGTCTTAAAGGTAGGTGCCGCTGGAGTGACCATGTTCAATCGGAAGAGAAATTTTCGAACTCTGGTGCCTTTCGGACGTTCCGTGAGGAGCGCTCTCGCTCTCGTTCTCGTTGCAAGCGCATTTCCGGCAAACGTGCTCAGCAGTCAAACTACGCTGCCTTCGGCCGATCCTCCTTTTCCGGATACCGCCGCTTTGTTGGCGCAAGTGGTCGAAGACCAAAAGAAGATCGAGTCCCTCCTCAGCCAGTACACATTCACGGACGAAACCACGGTCTATACGCTCGACAAAAATGGGAATGTCCACAACCAACACAGCGACACCTACTACCTTGCTCCGACCGCCTATGAATTCTTCAGCCTCCATGTCAGCCATGACGGCAAGGCCGTCCCGCAGAAGAACCTGGACGAGCAGCAGAAAAGGATTGAGAGGCAAATGAAGGAAGACGAGCGCAAGGCACAAAGAAATGAAACCATTCACCCCAAGAGCCAGATGATTTTCAGTGACATCATCGCCCAGTCAACCTTCACACCTTTGCGCTGGGAACAAAAGGATGGGTTGGACGTGGTCGTGTACGCATTCGAGCCCAAGTCGACCTCGCGCCCCCGAGGAAATCTCAGCGAGAAAGTTGCGCGAGACTTGAAGGGAAAAATGTGGATCAGCCCTGACGAAAAGGAAATTGTCCGAGTCGAGTTCGCAAGCGTTTCATCCCTGAGCCTTGGCTTGCTGGGAAATGTCAAAGGCTTCCAGGGGTTCACCGAACAGCAAAAGGTGCATGGCGAACTCTGGATGCCGATCAGGCAGGAATATGTTGCCCAGGGCCGCGAATTGTTCAAAGCATTCAGGATTCGTGAGGTCGACGAATTTAGCGACTACCTCAAGGCGACGACAGATGTGTTCCAGCAAATTCACACCCCGAATGCAGGCGCGGGCGACAGCACCCAGGTGCCGAGGTGAACCGTGGGCCAAACGACCCTTGTGAATGAACCCGTCGTCGACCCTTCCCGGCAGGGTGGAAGTGTTCAGCCCGTCGGCGAAAAAGAGCGCATCGTCAGCATTGACGTCCTGCGCGGGGTGGCGCTGCTCGGCATCCTGCCGATGAACATTCAGTATTTTTCGATGATCAGCGCCGCGTATTTGAATCCGACGGCTTTTGGGAATCTGAGCGGCACAAACTACTGGGTATGGTTGTTGAGCCACGTGCTGGCGGACGAGAAGTTCATGACCATCTTCTCGATGCTGTTCGGCGCGGGAATTCTGCTGATGACGTCCCGAGTGGAAGCCGCCGAGCGACGCCCGGCATGGTGGCACTACCGCCGCATGGGCTGGCTCACGCTGTTTGGGCTGGCGCACGCCTATCTGCTGTGGAGCGGGGACATCCTGTTTACCTACGGTTTGTGCGGGATGGTGGCGTATCTGTGGCGCAGGTTGCACCCGGCAAAGCTGATGATCCTGGGATTAGTGCTGCTGTCGATTGCTCCTGCGATTCTCACCGCCCAGGGCGTGTGGTCCCGGCACTGGCCGGCGCGGAGGGTCCAGGCGGCGACCGAGCAGATGTGGGTGCCGACGCCACAGATGGTGGCGCGGGAGGTTGCCGCATACCGGGGAAATTGGAGCGCGCAGATGAAGTATCGCGCGGCCGATTCGTTGCAGATGCAGACGGTGTACTTTGTCTTCTTTACGTTCTGGCGGGTCACCGGACTGATGCTGATCGGGATGGCGCTGTTCAAGCTCGACGTGTTTCGCGCGCGCCTGCCGGCACCGGACTACGGGACCATGGTCGTTCTGGCGGTTTGCCTCGGAATACCGGTGGTCCTGTATGGGACCCACCGCGACTTCGCGGCCAAATGGGACTTCCGATATTCCTTCTTCTACGGAATGCAGTTCAACTATTGGGCAAGCCTGCTCGTGAGCCTGGGGTGGGTCGGAGCGGTCATGCTGGTCTGCCAGTCTGGGCGACTGCTTCCGCTGACGGGGCGGCTGGCAGCCGTAGGGCGGATGGCGTTCACGAACTACATTCTGCACACCGTTGCCTGCACCACGATCTTCTACGGGCATGGCCTGGGTCTGTTTGGCCAGGTTGACCGCTTGCAGCAATTCGGGATTGTGCTCGGGATCTGGGCGGCACAACTATTCTTGTCCCCAATCTGGCTGCGATATTTCCTGTTCGGACCGCTTGAATGGCTGTGGCGTTCGCTGACATATTGGCAGCGCGAACCATTTCGCCGCGATTCGGAGCTGACACAATTCATGCGGGCGCGCGCGACCGAATGATCGCTTGTCTTTTTAGCGGGTCGGCGGAACTGACCGAGCACCACTGCCGGGAGCAGTCTCGCCGGGCTTCATCAAATCACTGTAAATAAGCTGAAAAGGTTGCAGAGACACCGATATCTTCCCTAAATACGGGTGATCCATTGCCGCCAGAAGAAAAATCATCAGCCCGAGCAACGACGAGGTCAAGGCCGTCATCCAGAAGTGCATTTTTTGGTTGCGCAGGTGAAAGCACCACGTCACGGCGATGTTGATCACCGCCCCGATCAAAACCAGCGCCCACAAAGCACCTGAAAGACCCGCCGTCACGCCCAGCAACCGGGACCTCCGTCCCTCCACCAGTTGGTTGAACTTCTTACAGCTCTCCATTTGTAGGAGTTTCTGCGCTTCCGAGGCGGGCTCAAAGGCGGCAAGGTCATTGCCAAGGTTGGCAACGACCGCGACGTTGCCCCTGGGGATCACGCCCCTCTGTTGTTCTGGCCACGCCACCTCAATCACCTCACGGGTGTACCGCCGCAAATCGTTTTGCAGGCGTCCACGAACCGGCTCCGGATATTGGCTGACATCCAGATAGAAGGCCGCTAGAGTGCTGGCTTCGCGATCAACCTTTTCCTGGGTTTCGGTGAGAGTAGACCAGTCGCCGACCATGAGGAGGCCCAGCGTGATGCCATATAGAACGGTGACGTTACCGAAATAGTATCCGACAATGTCGTTGTACGAAAGGTCAGCTTGATGGAGTGAGGATGCCCACTTTCGGGTTGCGGCCAGCCCTGTGATTCCAAATGCGCAGAAGACCAACACCGTTATAGCGCCGAACAGCCAGGTCGGCAGGGCGTAAATCCAGTAGATAATGAACCTCCTCCTCCTACGTCCAGGAAGAACCCGTGTCTATGGGTGCATCTCTGATAAGTCTTGTGGATCCTAAACAAAGGTTGACAGGCCTGAAAACTGCTAAAAATAACAGAGAAAGCTGCAGGCTCGCGCGTATTCAGGGCAACGTGCCTCCCGGGAAGTCCTGTGACAATATCATTTGACGTAATAACCATTTCTGGTTGCACAGACCACTTTCCATTTGCCGCTAACTGTTTCTCCTTAAGGGGGCATCCGCGTTTATTGGTGTAATATCTTTCCTCAGCGAAGGCTGCCACCACCTGTGGCAATGCGGTGCGGTTCAACGATGCGGAGTCAGGTCAGGGCCTCATCGTTGAACCACTTAATATATTTTAAGACTGGGTTCGGGAACATTCCCGGGCGGCTGCAGTGTCCGTCCGTTTTGCAGTCCGGTTTCACTCAGCCCGGCTTTTCTGGAGTGGCCAGCATCAGCCAATAGCCTTGGAGATTGTTCTGCGGCGGCTGAATATTCGGTCTCAGCCGCCGGCAGTAGCTCCGTGTCTGTTTTCTCGGCGGAGATCGTCACTTGCCATAGGACGGCGTGCTCACTCAAGGCGAAGCGCCTCCAGCGGATTGACCGACGTAGTTTTCCTGGACGATAACAACCAGAATCCCGGGTTCCACGCTCCCGCGACCTCGCTAACTATCTCCCAGTGCTCGAAACCATCTTTGGGAGGTATCCGCATAGCTTCGTTTCAGTCAGTTACAACCAGACGCTTCGTTATCATTTCCAGCAACTTTCGGGAATCGACAGGTATTGGCGGACCTGCCTCTCTCCATTGGGCTACTGGTGGACACCAGCCGCAGCCAGAGCCGCGTGTTGGAGGAAGAGAGGGGCGCGAGTTACAAATTTCTCGATCAGGTTCTGCGCGAGGGCAAAGACCAGGCATTCATCGCTCATTTCGATACCCGGGTTGAAACCCTCGAAGCACTGACGTCTTCGCGCGTCAAATTAGCCTCAGCCCTCGAGGAGTTGCTCATCCCCGAAGAGGTGGCGACGCTCCTCTACAGCGCGGTCAGGGATTGTGCGCAAAATCCTATGCACAGTCAGACGGGGCGGAAGGCTCTGATTTTGCTGACTGACGGCGTAGCGTTCAAGGACCCCGTATCGATCGATACCGCCATCGAATTTGCGCAGAGAGCCGACACGATCATTTATTCCATTCGGTTCTCCGATCCCGTTTCCATTGGCCCGCTTCGAGCAGCCTTTGTGGCCGGTATGAAAGAGCATGGCAAACTCGAACTGGAACGGATGTCGAAAGAAACCGGTGGAGTTTCCTACGGGGTCACAAAGAACCGCCCGATCGATGCCATCTACTCGGAGATCGAGGAAGCGCTTCGCAACCAATACAGCATCGGCTACACGCCCACCCGGCCATCTCCGGATGGAAAGTTTCATAAAGTCAAACTCACAACCCGGGACCGCCATTTGGTCGTCACAACCAGAGATGGTTATTACGCCAAATGAAACGCACGGTGATGACGCAGGGTGAAGAAGAAGTTCCCTTGAAAAGGCCGAATCCACCTATCGCCATGTCCCATCCCCCGCTCCTGATAGTGCCCTGTCCAGGTAAGTTGCGGCGCTGATGAGTGCGAGGTGCGTAAACGCCTGGGGAAAATTTCCAAGATGCCGGGCGTCGGGCCCCAGTTCTTCGGAGTAGAGGCCGAGATGATTTGCGTATCCAATGAGCTTTTCAAACAAAAGCTGTGCTTTTTCCAACTTGCCGGCACGAGCCAGGCACTCGACATACCAAAAGGAGCACGCGGTGAAACTGCCTTCGCCTCCGGGCAGACCATCAACGTGCGTTTTTTCTCCCTCGTACCGGCGTACCAGTGTGTCCTCAATCAATCGTTTTTCTATCGCCTGCATGGTAGACAGCCACATCGGGTCCACGGGACTGATGAAACGCATCATCGGCATCAGCAATATCGACGCGTCCAGGTCTTCGGTTCCCTTGGATTGAACGAATGACTTCAGCCGGTCGTTCCAGAAGTTTGTGAAGATATCGTTCCGAATTTCGTCACGTGTCTGCTGCCATGCAGCAAGCGGCCCGGAAAGCGACCGTTTCTGTGCCAGGCGCAATGCACGGTCGAACGCCACCCAGCACATCAAGCGGGAGTGCAGGAATTCCCTGGCGCCGCCGCGGACTTCCCAGATGCCTTCATCGGGCCGTTGCCAGTTTTTCCCCAACCATTCCAGAATGCGCTGGACACCCTGCCACCCGGCATACGAAATGGGATCGCCGTACTTGTTGGCCAGGTAAACCGAGTCCATCATTTCTCCGTAGATGTCCAGCTGCAGCTGCTGGTATGCCGCATTTCCGATGCGCACCGGGCCCGAATTTTCGTAGCCGTCGAGATGGTTCAGAATGATTTCATCGAGTTTTTGTCGGCCGTCGATGCCATACATAACTTGCAATGGTCCGCGCTCAGCGTCATCACTCAGCCGCCCCTTCAGCCAATCGATGAATGCTTCCGCTTCTTCGACAAATCCGAGTCGAATGAGCGCATACAAAGTAAATGTGGCGTCCCGCAGCCAGGTGTAGCGATAGTCCCAATTGCGCACTCCGCCGATTGCCTCCGGGAGAGAGAATGTAGGCGCGGCAATTAACGACCCGTGCTTGCGGCTGATGAGCAGTTTCAGAATTAAAGCTGAGCGCTGGACCATCTCCCGCCAACGGCCCTTGTACTTCGACTTTGCGATCCACTTTTTCCAGAAGCGAGAGGTCTGATGGAAGCGTTGCTCCAGGAGATGCGTTTCGAGCTGTCGCCCTCGAGGATGTGGTCCGCCAAACACAAACGTTGCGGTTTCCCCTGCTCGCAATGTGAAGTTTGAGAAGATGTCTTCGGAATGTTGCTCCAGTGCCGTGGTGGAGTACAAAGCCATCGGGCAGGAGCCGCAGTCGATGGGAAAGAACATCGCGCAGCGATCTGAGATCTCGGTCCGATGCGGCGATTTTGCATAGTTAAATCGCGGCTGGCAACGCATCTTGAGACTTACCGTGCCTCGGATTACCGATACCGCCCGAACGATCTCGTTGGGCTCTTCCACCTCCTTGCCGATCGGCATGTAATCCGTCAGTTCCACCACGCCGTCGTCGGCGAGGAATCGTGTCAGCAGAATGTTGGTGTCCGGCAGATAAAGTTGGCGAATACGTGCGTTTGTAATCTGGGGCTCGACCTGAAATCTCCCGCCGTTTTTATCATCGAGCAGTGCGGCGAACACCGTGGGCGAATCAAAATCCGGATAGCAGAGAAAATCGATGGACCCGTTCATGCCCACCAGCGCAACAGACTGCATGTTACCGATTACTCCGTAATTCTCGATCGGCTGAAAGCTCATATCATTACGGGCTCAGAATGTCGGGGAACTCGGATACAAAGGATCATTTATATGGTTCAGAGCGACGCAGCTCGCGGTGTGCCTCGAACCGTTCCGTGCAACCGCGAAATCATCATCCTACAGGAGAGCCAACTGGGCCGGGGCAACTCAGGGCTTCAGAAGAGCTTTTCCGTACCCGACGGGTATGGCGAAATTGGATCCGCCGAATTCACGCACCATCGCAAAGTTAATTCCTATTACTTTCCCTTCGTCATTGAAAAGCGGACCGCCAGAGCCGCCCGAAGTGGTCTGGGCATCGTAGACAATCTTGTCCGGTAATACGTCGCCGATGTGCCCCTGGGTCGTGACAGGCCGGATCAGATTCCGTCGGGCAAGCTCTTCCATCACCTGTTTCGGGTCCCCGTTCGTCGCGGTTGCGATGGACTGGAGCGTTTCTTCTCCGGCCCGAGCCAGGATGGCATTGAGAGCCGTGGGATATCCAAGCAGTACAACCGGCCCGCCGCTGACTGCCGCGTGGTGCCCTTCGGCAAGGGCAATCTGCCTGATTCCCAGTCCTGCGGTGTTTGCTTTCAGGACGGCGACATCGGCGGCAGACGAAATCTTCTCGGTGGTAATGGCGATGCCGTGGGTTACGCCGGGGAAATACGCTGTCATCTCGATAATCGTTGGCTCGAGGCCCTGATCAAGCAGATCCTTTAAGTCGTCATCTTGCCACCAGGGCTCGGCTACGTGGTGATTGGTGAGAATTTGTCCGCTGGCGGATGCGAGGAATCCCGTCCCAAACACATCGAGGTGCACTTCAGGACCCGTCCCGGTCAGGCTTAGCAGCGGATTATTGTGTTCGTCAGTGGCAGGCTCCCCATTGCTCGCTACTCCGGTGTAGTGCAGTCTCAAGCCGGTAGTATGATCGCCAAACGCAAGCACAACATGGATGAGGCAGACACTCGGTTCATAAGTCTGGATGATCGTCTGGGCCGCCTTGTTACCACTCTCGAGCTTCTCGAGGCGGCCCTCGACCACAGCTAACTGACTTTGCAGCGCCGATGTATTTTCTGTCTGGCCGGCGGCAAGCTGAGATCTCAACTGCTCGCTCTTCTTCTGAAGTTGGAGCTTTTCCGGATTGCTCGCCACGGGTGGACTGTGTTCCCCATCGTCGAGGGCGCGATGGGAGCGCTCCATCAACTTTTGTTGCGTCAGAATGCCAGCCTGCAATTTGCCGATAGCAGCATAGACTCGAGAGTTTTGTTGCTGGGTCCGGCGGTGTAAGACGAAAGCGACCAGTCCGGCAATCATAAGCGCAGCAGCGGTTGCGAGAGCGCCGTACCGAAGCATCTTCCGCTCCTGGTTCACGGCTGCCACGACCTCCTGGCCAACGTTTCGACGCTCCTCGGCGGCTCGAAGCTGATCGGCGATGCGTTTATTTCGCACTTGAGAGCGGATCCGCGAAAGCAATTCCTGCGAGTCGAAAGGTAATGACAGGACATCGTCCGCCCCAAGATCCAGCCCTCGAGTTCGCTCGGCCGATCCTCCGGGAGACAACATCACAACGCGGATGCTCTGGGTGTGCTCGGAACCTTTGATTTCCGAGAGCAGATCGCAGCAATCAAGCTTCGGCGGATTGGCACCCAGGATCACTACGTCAGGCTCGAAGGCGGCAACCGCCTTCATTCCGTTCTGATAGTCGGTAGAGACCGCGTATCCGGCATCGCTCATTAGAGAGGCGATGCGGTCTCTAAGACCGGCGTCCGACTCGACGATTAACAATTTCTCTGGCGTGGTGTTCATAGGGGGCTGTTCATAACACGTACCATTCTGGGATGACCCCGGACCGTTAATGGATTCACTTCGGTCAAAGATTTAAGCACGATTGAAATCCGAGCTCAACGCCGCCGGTGCTTCGACGGGGAGCCATCCCCGATTGCTGATATCCACCCACGTAGCTGATGCTTGCAACCTGGGGGATTGCGCCCGTAAGGCAAGCATCCACGCCGGCGTTGGGGACACTTGTTGTGCTGCCCGCCCTCCCAGCCGGCGCCGACGCCCTGTCCCTTCTTCCATTCCTGGCTCAGAAACCTGCGCAACCCTGCATTGTTCCTGCCGCGACTGGCGTCAGGGATCGGGCGGGGCCGGAAGTTGATGCCGAGTTCCGCCGATCGCTTCCCCGCGCTGACCGGGAGACAAATTTCCGCCCGTCCCTGCGCGGCCTTTGAGGATGCCATCAACAGATGTCACCAGAGCCGCCAAATGAAAACAATTGGACCAAGGTATCGGCGGTCCTTTCCTATAGACCATGAACCCTGCCGCCCGTTCCTGGTTGTTCATGCGATCTGGTTGTCGCGCACTGATGGCGGCTGAAGTGAGGCTTCCATCTCGGCTTCGAACTTCAAATTCATACGATCCCGCCCGATGGTGGCGATGGCGAGGGTGCGCCCGCCCGATCGGTAAGAAACAGTACAGTCTCTCTTGTCCAGGCTACCGTCGATGTCGACAGAATCCCATTTGTCGGCGTAGCCCACGTACTTGATGGAGACCCCATACTGCCGAGTCCAGAAAAACGGAACCGCCTGGAATGGTTCCTTGCCTCCGAGAATGTTTTTCGCAGCCACTTGTCCCTGGCGCTCCGCAACCACCCAGTGCTCAACGCGGACAGACTGCCCAGAATAA
>Ga0123355_10018080_pt1 | contig 11162 bp, 6 predicted proteins | sample TergutEmb28metaG_3_FD_89872 | JGI IMG/M metagenome (GOLD analysis project Ga0123355, IMG submission 89872) | Embiratermes neotenicus P1 segment gut microbial communities from Petit-Saut dam, French Guiana - Emb289 P1 | ecosystem: Host-associated > Arthropoda: Insects > Digestive system > Gut ...
AAAGCTACTGAAAAAGAGCCAGAGTTGATAATCAAGGCTGCTGAAAAGATACCAGAGCCTGAAATCAAAGCTACTGAAAAAGAGCCAGAGTTGATAATCAAGGCTGCTGAAAAGATACCAGAGCCTGAAATCATAGCTACTGAAAAAGAGCCAGAACCAATAATCAACGCTCCTGAGAAGATACCAGAATCTAAAGTTAAAGCTCCTGGCAGTAAATTAGGGCCTATAATTAAGGCTCCGAAAAAGGAACTAAATCCTGAAATCAAGGCCCCTGAAGTGGAACCAGAAACTGCTTCTGAGAGGAAGACAGAATCAACAAAGCGGAAGGAGGACAAAACTGTGGTGTCTGTTGCTGATCCACAGCTAACACAAAAGAAAGTCAAGGTTAGTGATTTGCAACAGGATGTGATGTTTGCAGCTTATGCTGAAAGAAATAATAATGAAAGACTAAGTTGGGCCGAGGCATCATTTATTTCTGGAAGTCCGTGATAAACATCACTGACATGATTTTTAACCATTTCCATCATCACTGCAAATAGTTCAAAATCATGTCAGTGATGTTTGGAATGTTACACCATTGTGAAAGAACTACATGTCACAACTGAAAGTGCGTGTGTACATGTTTGTCTGTTTATCAAGACAGCTGTACTCCTTAAGTGGTAATAATGAGCTGCTTTTCGTCTACAGGTTAACGATTGTGAAACTGACACAGCCATGGCACACTTCCAGTCAGTGACATCTGTGAAAGGTAAATCACACATATCTGTTCATATCCTGGTATCATGGCGTTCATACCCCTTCGAAATATTGCAGGGTCACACTTCTTGACTGTATGTTTGCCTCCGTGGAAAGTACATCAGTTCTTCGAGGGGTTTAACCATGTCATGTGCCAGTAAATAAGTCAGTTCTGGCATGTTTATTGTTTAGAAACTTGTTCTGTATTTTGTGTAGTTTGTATATGTGTTAACAAATGGCACAACTATGCAGGATATTTGAGCTTGAAGATGCTACCTTTTCGTGTGGCATCTTGTAGCTATTTCAGGTGGGCAATGAAACAGTAAGAAATGTGTGTGGAATTTTTGTATTTCAGATATTCATATTCACTTATTCAGTATTCCAGAGATCCACTAAAGTGGATTTAGAACTTGTCATTGGATAACAACAGGCACAGTACAGAATGAGTCTGGACAATAAAAAAATAAAAAAAAATAAATAAATAAATAAAAATAATAATAATTTATTAATATAATGCATAAATAAGACACATCAAGTTTGTACAAAGAAATGTGATCAGCTCATATTAGACAATCAGTGAATACTTATGTAATGTATATAGATAGAACCTCAGAACTAGTACCAATATAATAAGGAATTTTGTAGCACAGTACATAATTCGTGACTGACTAAGGTACTCTTCCATTGTGTAAGATGAATAAGTGTATAAAAATTTTTTCAGAGCAATTTTAAACTTTCTTTAGTTCCCAGTGACATTTTTAATCTCCAAGGGTAAATTATTAAACATTTTTATCCCTGAATAATAAGCTCCTTTTTGATAAATGGTTAAGTTTGCTTGAGGAATGTATAAATTATTTATTTGTCTACAGTCCATATTTTGAATTTCAGTGTTTGTTGAAAAAAAGTTTTTGTTTTGAACTACAAACATTCAGAAAGATAACATATATTGTGATGTCAAAGGCAAAATTTGTAGTAAATTTATAGTTTCTTAAATAAATTTCTACATGAAACTCTATTCCCATATCCATCCATAATTCTAATTGCCTGTTTTTGCAGGCTAAAAATTGTGGAACTATGTGATGAGTTTGCCAAAGATATAATTCCATAACTCATAGCTGAGTGAAAGAAAGCATTAAATCATTTTTAATGACGAGGCAGACATGTATGTTTCGGCATTTCTAATTATATAGCAAGCTGTACTTAATTTGTTCATGAATAAATTGATATGATTATTCCAAGACAAAGTACCTATTGTCATCCCCAGGAATTTTGTGTAGGGGCTATTGGTAATAAAGTTATTGTTAAAGCCTGTTGTAAAGTTACCTGACATATTTCTCTTAGTTATAAAGTGTACATTGTTTACTATGACAGTGTTCAGAAGCTGTAGAGCAGTTAGGATACTGGAATGCTACATCTAACTCTTATAGAATTGTTATTTCTTGAGTATATTAATATAGTTTTTGGAGGCAAATATTAGACTTCATTCCAGTCTTTACTTCATCAACTCACATTTTTCTGCACTCAGAACTTTCTTCTTTCTCTGATTAGATCTTCAATCAGTGTGCAAATTAAGACGTAGGAATGTCTGTTGCTGCTGCTCTGTTCTGTCTCTGTCCTAGATATGTGTGTGTGTATGCGTGTCCTGTCATCCCTGTGTGCATGATGTGCTTTGATGTTGTATATCTGTCCATTTAGAATTTTCAAGCGAAGAAATCTACATGGAATCATCCAACACTATCATGTCTTCATCTGCATCAAAGAGTGTGAGATATGAATCAAGTTCTGTTGAAACTGCCTCTGAGGCGATGGATGGAGTTTCAAATGTTTTCAGACTGACTCGTACCACATCTGCTGATGGTCGACCAGTGTTCACAAAGACCATTCAGGGCAGCAACTTGGAACGTAAGTAGGTTGTATTACACCATCAGTAGGAGGTTTCTGATCTGCAGTGGACATTTCTTTCTGTTTGATATTGCTTGTCTGTAGCTGCATGCTTGCAAATTTCATGGGATGTTGCATCTGCATATAGACCAATTGCGTAAGTAATCACAATAGTATGTGTGTTAGCATACCCGAGACAGTAGACAGTGTTTAACTAAATGAGGGTGTAAAGTGCAAAGCCTACTGTTTTATTTGTGTGTGCCTCAGAATGTAAGATAATGTTTACTGTTTTGTAATGCTTCCATTCATAGCGGGCCAGAATGCTCTATTTGAATGTCAACTTACATCTGATACACCAACTTCAATGACTTGGCTGAAAGACAACAGGCTAATGGAAGACAAATTAGCAGACCGTGTATTGGTTTCATCTCATGAAGATAACACCAGGTTCATATTGGAGGTGCAGCATTGTCGGGAGTCTGACACTGGCGTTTACACTGCTAGAGCAACAAACGCTGTTGGTAGTGCCACTTGCACTGCACAACTAGTGGTAGAGGAATGTAAGTGTTGCAATGGATCTTTAAGCCTTTGACACCTAACAACCACTATAGTGGTCATACCGCACCGCTAACCTCTAAACGTTGCATTTTATATAATTATTCAACAAATACAGGTACTAAATATTTTAAACATGGTATATACTCTCCGTTTTTTTTCCCTTCAAAATGCAGTTTGTTTCATAATTCTAACTTATTTGGTTCCTGTATTATTCACATTTTATATACAGAATGTGCTAAAATTTAAAAAAATAATTCCGGCTCCAAAAGGTTAAGCCTCACAGTTCTAGGAATATTAGTCTCATTTGCATCTAAAAGTAATCAAAATCATGTCTGATTTGTAAAACAAATTACATGGTACAAAAATGTGTGGATAGATCAGATTAAGATGAATTATAGGAAATACATTACATTATACTGTGAACTATATTTGAGTGGCATAGGGTTTGTTAGATTTGGTATCCCTGTGTTGAGCCTTTGGACTCTAGAACAGCAAAGAATTTCATAGTTGGCTGAGTAACTATTAGCTGTGTTATTCAGAGGTAATATATTGATTTTTATTTTCTAGAGACAAAGCGCTTAAGAAGATATTCATATATCAGAGAGATAAGGATAGCATAAAACTGCAGAGAATTGCGTTATGAAGATATATATTGTTCTATTCTTGTATGAAGAACATAAAGCTAGTTAAATGAAGGACATTGAGGTGAACTGGACAAGTGTCTCTTATAAGTGAGACAAAAAGTGCACAAACAGTTTTGGTAGAGAAAACTCTTTGAATAAACTGTTTGGGAAATAAGAAAGTGGTGGGATCTAAGGAAACTGGTTTTGATATAATTAATTACATTGCACTATCTTAGGGTTGTGTCTGATGGTGGATGTCCTGTTACTAGTGAGATATTGAACCTAATCTCTTATATCACCGTCGTTCCTGTGTTGTGAATTCATTGTCTGTAGCAGGATTATATTTGTCAGATCAAAGATGGAATGTATTTGTGTCATATATTAATGCAACTGGAATTTAACACCCATATTTCTTTCAATACAAGCAAGGTTTACAGAGCTGTGATAGGCTGTTGTGACTGACTTCTGCTTCATTCTCCAAGAACTCAAGTTGTATTTCGTATTTCCCAGAATTGGTGTTTTGACATTAAGTTACTTCCCTTCATTCCATTTGTTTAAAAAGTTTGTAAATGTTTATACAGTTTGGTGAAATTTTCATGGTGACTCAATCCAGTAAAATTGTTTCAGGCTAACAGTTGCTTTTAACCCAAGAGAGTTTTATTGTAATACCTCTATGCAGTCGTGTAGTGAAGACTGTATAGAAAAGCTGTTTTCATAACGCAGAGTGAATGCAGTGTATCATCACATTGTTAAGAAAGTAAACTGATAAACCATATCATCTGAAGAGAAAAATATATGACAACAGTTGGTGTATATTCTTTTGATATGTTACAGTGTCAGAGGAGGAGCAGAAGCGACGAGCAGAAGCAAATTCTCCCTTCTTTGTAGTGAAACTAAAAGACACTGAGCTACTGGAGAATACATTCCTGCGCTTCATGATAAAAGTGCAAGGAGAGCCCAACCCTACCGTGACATTGTTAGTATCTCACTTTATTTGTTCATGTTAGTTCCAGACAGAAGGATAAAATTAAAATGGGTGTTACAGCAAGACAGTTTGATGATGTAAACTACTTGTACTAGTTCATGAGGATATGTTGGAAGATGAGACATGATTCCTGCATGGATTAATTTCCGGAATCAGCCATCCAAAATTAAACAGCAAGAAAAACCAGTTATTATAGCCAGTACTTAATTTATACTTACTCCATTTTAAGAACAGTAACACCCAAGATCTTCAAAGGAACACAATGCTTTTTGAAGTAAAACCCAAAATTCATGTTAAATCAGAGTTAACTTATATATTTGTATTGCTTCACCAGCTTATATATGTTGTATTGTTTCCTCAGCTTCAAATGTCTTGTAGTTATGGTGGGTATACATTGTACAACCCTTTACTCATGATGTACGTAGTATATGGCAGAATGGTTACTGCTTCCTCAGATACATATTCTTCTACTTTCTTTCAGCTTCAAGGAGGGCAAGGTGATATTGCCAAATAATGAGAGGATACAGATTGTGGCTGACAAGGCAGAGAAGGGATTCTATGAGCTAGTGATTGCAAATGTGCTGCCTGAAGATGCTGGAAAGTATTCGTGTACTGCAAAAAACAAGTATGGAGAAGTGAGTTGTGAGGCCACAGTTACTGTTACAAGTAAGTTGCTGTTGATCCTAGTGATTATTGCTGGTGAGACAGATGACAGTCATATCTCTCTCTCTCGCTCTCTGTGTCTCAGTCTTAACATCCTATTGGTGTTTACACCATAATCCAAGCAAAGGTTTTATTTTCTCTTCGCCTTATACATGACAGAAGCATGGTTATGCTCACAACCTATTTATCTATGGTGCTGACATCCTCAGAAATAATACAGGATGCATTTTAGTGTGGCTTTGTATCATTGTAATTAAAATAAATTTAAGAAGTAAAAGGCTTCCAATGCTAATCTGTTAGTATGTCAGTATCATGCTGTTGTTCAATATTAGACATGTGCAAGTCTTTCTTTCAGAGATTACTAGAGGAAGAATGTAAAGTTATATGAGGGGTCTGCTCTTTGTCACAACAGGAACCCATTAACATGGGTCCAAGATAATAAAAAACATGGCTCTCCATTGTCTGGACAAGCAAAACTATTTTTAAGATTCCAGTGGCAAGTGATGGGTCACTAAACAGTGCTGACTGTGTAATCTCAGTTGTATAGGAAACTCTGATTGCAGAACATGTTGAACTTTTATTTCTGCATGCACGGTTTTGAGATGAACTTGGATTTGCATGGTATTTGAACTGATAGCTGCGTGACCATGAAGCTGAAGGCACTGTGGTTGTATTGCTACACGTTTTCACTCGTGAGTGAGATGCTACATTTTAGGGCAGAGCATATCTAATATTTTTATGCATTATTTTAGAGTGTGTAGATTTTATCTGATGCCAGAATTGTCAGTAATGTGATTTATTTGTGGTAGCCAGCAGTCAGGCTAGAGCTATGAGGTAATTACAATTACTGTGTGCTTTCAGATGAAAAGGAATTATTTAAAGGTTTGGGATCAGGTCTTCTGCAACCTGGAGAAGAAGTAAAATTCCAGTGGCTCCGAGGCGGACGACCTTTTGACCCTGAAGAAAGATTCAAAGTGTTATTTAAGGTATCTAACAGCAGAACAGTTAGATAATAATGAAGGCAATTCTACACTGCATATTTACTCATATCGTTCTGTGCAGGTAGAGGTCTGTAATCAGGTGGTGTCAGGGTCAAAACATAATCCTAAACATTGAAGAGGTTAAATGAATAAAAACCTTGTCTGTAGAAAGTAGACTAATCTGTTTCATTACCAGTAATTTGTCATAACACAGTAAGGATATTTTAAATTTAATTTGACTTTAAATTTGAGAGCTGTAGTCAATTGTCCCTAGGTGGAGAAATAGCGCTGTGGCGAAGGAAACTTGGAAGGTTTCTTCTTGCTGCAACACATAATTGCAGATTATCATTGCTAAATAAAAAAGAACTGTAATCTTTGTAATGTGGTTTGTTAAATACAATTGCATAGTAATAAGTGTAATGAAGTTTGCTATTAGTAAGTTTTGGAAAAGTGTTTGTTTGACTGTACTTCATAAAGTTGGTGTAAATTGACAGGATGATGAGGACTCCCTGGCCCTAGTGTTCCAGCATGTGAAGCCTGAAGATGCTGGTCTATACACATGTGTGGCTTCCACATCCTCTGGCAAGATCTCCTGCAGTGCAGAGCTCACTGTGCAAGGTCAGTCTGTTCAGTCTTTGGTGTTATCCTGTTATTATGCTCTTATTTCCACTTATTTCACAACAAAACTTTGTGCACATTTTTTCCACCCTAACAAAGCTGCCTGTTTACTTTGTTTCTATTACATTTCTTATGTCCATTATCCATGACAAATTTGGTACTGAAACAAATGTTAAAGAGTATTGGTTAATACTTTTTAACATTTATGTTTGTACATACATTACCTGTCTGGTTTAAGACAGGCAGTATTTGTGTAAACATAGCATACAGACACATTTGCACAACTACTGTTGCCGTGGAGAAGCAATAAGTATTACATGTTCGGAGTGTGTGTCTGTAGCCTTTGTTACCCATCATGAACAGTGCATGCATTGTATTATTTTGTCATCTTTGTCCTATCTGTCTGTACCATATTTTTCTACATTATCTCATAAATAGCACAACTATTGGATGGAGAGGTATGGAACATGGAATATGTCTTTTGATTTTTTTCTACAACTTTTTTGAAACAATTTTCATTTTAAGAAAAACTGAATATGATATTAGCATGAATGTACATAGGTCTTCATGTAAAGTACCTGTTATTTTTGTCAGATTTTAATGAAACTTAAGTTATCTTGACAGATTTTCAAAAAAATACTTGGATATCCAATTTCATGAAATCCATCCATTGGGAGCCGAGTTGTTCCGGTGGATGGATGAGTGGATGGACGGACAGACAGACAGGCACACAACCAGGCAAAGCTAACAGTAGATCTTTGCAACTTTTCAAATGTGTCTACAAATAGCTGGAATTTGTGTTAATGTATGACAGGATGTGCTGTATATGGGGCTTATATTTATTAACTTATCTGTATATATGTGGGATGGGTAGCATAGTCAGTATAGCGACTGGCTACGGGCTGGACGGTCTGGGGATCGAATTCCGGTGGGGGCGAGAATTTCTGCACCTGTCCAGACTGGCCCTGGGGACCACCCAGCCTCCTGTACAATGGGTACCGGGTCTTTCCCGGGGGTAAAGAGCAGCTGGGGCATGATGCTGACCCCTCACCCCTTCTAGTGCCATAGTCAAGAAAGAGTAGAGCTATACCTCTACTCCCCCTATTGGCCGTACGGCCTGTACAGAGACTCAGTGCCTGTACAATGGTGCACTTCAACTTTCTTTTTTATCTGTATGTACACTTTTGTCATCTTATAATTATAATCTTATAAAAATATTCTCTAATAGTCTTGTAAATAGGTTTGTGTTTCTTACTTACTTGGCCAGTGCATAAGGCTGACAACCTTTCCACCATCCTGGGCCATTGTCACGTAATCTGGGTACCTTAACTTCCTGGAACCCTCTGGGCACCTCGGGCCTATAATGGGACTGATCTTACTTACTTACTGTCTAAAATGTTTACTTTGTGATGTCATGTCATGGCAATCTGAGGGTTGTGAATATGAGGCCATAAAGCCAGTGTGTAATTCATGTTTGTAGAATATGTTAATCAAATTAAAAAGATAACAGTGCATGCTGAAATGTGTCAGGATTTTTATAAATAGGTTTGTGTTTCTTACTTACTTACTTACTATCTAAAACTTTGTGATGTCATGTCATGGCAACCTGAGGGTTGTGAATATGAGGCCATAAAGCCAATGTGTAATTCATGTTTGTAGAATATGTTAATCAAATTAAAAAGATAACAGTGCATGCTGAAATGTGTCAGGACTAATACAAATGAAGCACAAATCATGACTACACAGTTAAGGCCATAATAATTCTGGCGGGATTTCACTGTTGGGGGCTCTTGGGAACACAGTAGTGAATGTTCAGGTTCCATAGACTTTCTTGCTACCTGAGCAGCTATTGTCTACTGAGGGTTGTCTCATCCGTGCAGTTAGTTGACTAAGATTTTATTGTTATTTTGGTTTTTGTAGATATTTTGCTGTACTGACCCCCTGTTCTCTGTCAGCTGACAAGTAGATTTTCATTGCTTATAGGCTCCGTGAATCAGTTGGCCCGTGAACCTGCAGTCCCCAAGATTAGCACAGAGTCGAAAACTGCAGAAGTGGGTATAGGGGGATCTGCCATGTTGGAGTTGAAAGTGGAGGGTTACCCAAAACCTGATGTCAAATGGTGAGTAACTGCAAGGTTCTTGTGATGCTGGGCAAATCAGAGTGTGCTGCAAAATGGTATAAGTGCAAAGTGAGTGCAATTAGGCTATTTGGTTTTGCTGTGCATTTTGTCATGATTTTTCCTTATAGGTGTTGTGGAACAAAATATACATATAAAAAGGTAAATTTGTCTTTCAATAGAGATTTGTACAGAAGACCTGACCAATGTCCCAGAGCACTTAATATGTCATAAAATGAACTGCCTCATTTTGTTAGTGTACTCAACAGAAACATTTTGAACATAAACTGCCTCATTTTGTTAGTGTACTCAACAGAAACATTTTGAACATGACTGAGGCTGTAATATATAGTGCACATGAGGAACATGAAAAGTTCTAGTTCAAAAACATAAACAAAAGGTACCATGTGGAAGACATAGACATAAATAAAAGATAATATTATAGTGAATCTTACAGGTGAGTTTATGATTCTTGAACTAGATCTATCAGAATGAGAAAAGGATCTGGTGGCAAGTTCTTGTGAATATTGTAATCAACAGTCAGGTCATGGGATTTGGGGTTGTTACAATAGTGCTGCTGAAGATTCAATTTGTCTGGGATTTGACATAATGTTGATTGGTAAAAAGAATTTGACATTGTGTCATATCACAGAAAAGTTTAACCTTCCACATTCAGGCAACTTTTTGACTGTCAGATCTGCTACCAGATTCAGAAGGACACTGTTGTGTGGAGCAATGAATGCAAGTTCAAATGAATGTGTCCTATGCAAGGTACAAACAATTGATCAAGTGGCCGTTTCTAATCCACTAACTTAACTGCATAGGAGCTGAAAAAATATCACTATTCTGTGCAGGACTAAAGATGGAAAGCCAGTAGAAGCAGGAGGCAGATTTCGCTTCTTGTATGAAGATGAGGAGTCAGTGTCACTTATCGTTAAGGGTGTGACAGCAGATGATGCTGGCAAATATAATGTCATGGCCAAAAATGAACTTGGTCAAGATTCTGTTGAAATGGAAGTACTAGTCCAAGGTTAGTAAATTAAAAACAAAGTTTAATGAGTTAGTGAGCTTGATAAGTGGGCAGAAAGCAAGTGGCCCACACATATAAAAATGATGCTTTCAAGAAACTGAATATGATACATGCCCAAGTCATTACTATGAGAGTACTTCAAGTGACTCACTAATTCATTTCTGTTCCTTCAGCTCCTCCCAAAATTAAGACTGAACTGCAGAATGCATCATGCATGACAGATCAGACGATGACATTCACTGTTGAGGTGGAAGGAATGCCCATTCCTGAGGTAAAATGGTATGTATTCAATAAAGTTTGATGATCTGCTAATTCAGACATCATTGCGATCACCATCACCATTACAATCCCTGTGTTACTATACAAGCTTCATTTATGGTTAGTAAGGTTAAAAGTATGGATTTTGTGACATGAAACAAAGAAACACCAAGCAACCTGTTACATTAGTAACATTGTAGACTTATATTCTGCAGGTATCCAGTTTGAATCTTATCTGAAACACTGGCTAACATGACAGGTTTTAAGTTTTTCTCCTCAATAAAAGAACTGTTCCTTAGAGGCCATTAACTCTGTGCTTATTTCCTCACCACCAAATGCTTCTTTCCCAGTTACATTTACAAATAAAGTTTATTTTATTCTCTTTTTCGAATACATGCTAATTCTGTATTTCTGAGAATGTGGGTGGGGTTGTTCACCCACCCCCTCTCTCCTTCCGTAGCATGGCCCTATATCATCCTTCGTCAGTTGTTAGCCTACATGCCATTTCTTCACTCCCACTGCAGCTATACTACAAACACACACACACACACACACACACACACACACATATATATACAGTAAAACCTGTCAGGTTGACCACCTTCATAATGTGACCACCTGCTGATGTTGACCACATATCGGTAGAACCGGCAAAGTCCTATGTAGTTTGCATATACGACCACCTCCGTAACTTTTCCACCTTTATATGTTGGAT
>Ga0123355_10018081_pt1 | contig 11162 bp, 9 predicted proteins | sample TergutEmb28metaG_3_FD_89872 | JGI IMG/M metagenome (GOLD analysis project Ga0123355, IMG submission 89872) | Embiratermes neotenicus P1 segment gut microbial communities from Petit-Saut dam, French Guiana - Emb289 P1 | ecosystem: Host-associated > Arthropoda: Insects > Digestive system > Gut ...
GCGTGCGCGCTGGCTCACAATCCCGACTTTTTGATACTTGACGAGCCGACAAGCGGATTAGACGCCGTTGCCCGCGATGAGTTAATGGATATTTTAAAAGCTTTTATAAGTAATGAAAATAAGTCTATATTATTTTCTACCCATATCACAACCGACCTTGAAAAAATAGCCGACTATATCACCTTTATTGATAACGGTAAAATTGTGCATAGCGACACAAAAGATAACTTGCTTGAAAAATATATCGTCGTAAAGGGCGGGTTGGGAATCTTAACAGCGGAACAAAAAGGAATGATTATCGGCTATCAGGAAAGTCGTGTCAATTTCGACGGGATAGTACTTAGAGCGAAACTTGCCGAATTTCCCAAATCAGTAATAACCGAGCCGTGCACTATGGACGATTTAGTCGTTAGATTTAACAAAGGAGGTAAAGCATTATGAAAAAAATAACAGCATTATTAAAGCTTGACTTTCAGCTATTAGCTCCCTACTGGAAATGGTGGTTAATGTTTTTTGGAATTTCGCTTGGCTTAAGCTTACTTAACCGTTCGGGGGTTCTATTTGTCATTTCCCTTACGATTTTTGCCGGCACGGTTATGGCCTTTCCGTTTGAATCTACAGACAATAGCAATCTTCATGTATTATATTCAATACTGCCGACTAATAGAAAATCTATGGTGTTTGCAAGGTATATAGCTATACTAATAATATTTGTTATATCACTCGCACTTGCAATTAGTACAGGAATAATTATTGATTTAGCGTTTCACAGCACATTTTCGGGCAGAGGAATACTGCTTAGTACCTGTTTAGCATTTGGACTATACATGGTATCGGTTGGCTTTCAAACACCTTTTCTCTATCGTTTCGGCTATAAGAAAGGACGAATCTTTATGTGGATTCCTATAATTTTAGTCAATATCGCGATTATGCTGCCCGCATTATTTGACTTATTTAACTCCAACATAACATTTAATATCTTTGATGCATTTTTTAACAATCAAACGCCTACAAATTTGATTTCTGTCGGAGTCGGTGTTGCGGCATTAGTTATTTCATTTATTGTGTCGCGTATATTGTATGTGAGGAGAGATGTGTAAAATTGGATGATGGACATGAATAGGTCGCAAATTAAGCGGTACTGACGAAATAATTTGTAGGGGACGGGACGTATACCGCTGCATCTTAAAAGATATTAACATGAATGAAAATTTTGAAATTCAAGAAGCAGACAATAACGGCACCGCCGAAAAGCCTCTGCTGCTGCAAGCATATAATATTATCGATTGGGTAGATTTCGGACTTATTTTACTCATTATCGCATATTTTATTAGACCAGAAACCGTCGGTATTTTTCCGCATATGGGTTTGCTGATTTGTTTGATTTCTCTGGGTGTGTCAGTAAGCGCCGTTACGGTAGCCACCTTGATTCATTTAAGAGGGCTCAACAAAAGCAAAATACGCTTAATAGTCCGATATATCATATGGGGTGTTTGGATACCGGTTGACTTATTTCTTATAGGCAGATTTTTGTTTAATTTATTGTAGTTATATTGTAATTTTTTTAAAAACTTTTAGATATGGCATTATTTTATTTGACAAATGATGTCATTTTTTTTATACTGAACTTATCATTCATACGGAGCGGTAGAGGGTACCCCTCCTAATAGCCCAACAATTGCAGGCTAATTAAAAGCGGGAACCCCAATTAGGAAACTCATTTGTTTGAGTATTTCTGTTGGCGACCGCTACGCAAAAGACTTTTTGTAACGCAAGAGGTATGTAGCATATGGTTGCTATATGCCATTTTTTATGTATTTTAGGAGTATTGATATGGCTAAAAAAAGTGTGACACAAGAAAGAAAAGAAACGATTATAGAGATTAAAAATGTTATCAAAAAATTTGGTGATGTTACAATCCTTGACGATATCAATCTTAGCATTAAGAGGGGTGATTTTGTTACGCTTTTGGGTCCTAGCGGATGCGGTAAAACTACATTGCTTAGATTGATTGCCGGCTTTGATGTGCCTACGGACGGAGCGATTTTGATTGGCGGCAGTGACGTTACTATGCTTCCTCCTCATAAAAGACCTGTTAATACAGTTTTTCAAAAGTACGCTTTATTCCCTCATCTTAATGTATTTGGCAATATCGCTTTTGGACTTAAACTCGCCAGAATACCCGACACTTCTAAGTCTCTTAACAAAAAAGGGCAAGCCCCTACCCGCAAATGGACAAAATCTGAGATTAAGGAAAAGGTCGAAAAGGCTCTTGCGCTTGTTGGGCTTGAAGGATACGGGCATAGAGATACGAACAGTCTTAGCGGAGGACAGCAGCAAAGAGTAGCAATCGCCAGAGCTATTGTCTGTGAGCCAAAGGTATTGCTTCTTGACGAGCCGTTAGGAGCGTTAGACCTAAAGATGCGTAAGGAAATGCAAATTGAGTTAGCAAGCATGCATAAAAATCTTGGCATTACCTTTGTTTATGTGACGCATGACCAAGAGGAAGCTCTTACTATGAGTGACAAAATTGCCGTTATGCGCGACGGAGTTATTCAGCAACTAGGCACGCCAAAGCAAATTTATGACGAGCCGCAGAATGCCTTTGTAGCCGACTTTATCGGTGAAAGTAATATTCTCAGCGGTACGATGATTAAGGATTTTATGATAGAATTCGCAGGCGCCAAATTTACATGCGAGGACAAGGGTTTCGGCAAGGGCGAAAAGGTTGATATCGTAGTAAGACCAGAGGATATTTACCTAATGGATCCTGATAATCCTAAGGGGATGTTAAAGGGCGAAATTGTAAGCGTTATTTTTAAGGGAACATATTATGAAATAGAGGTTGAGTGTGAGGGATATCAATTTACCGTTCAAGATACTGCAGTGTGGGAAAAGGGCGATAAGGTAACAATGTATATAAGACCTCACGATATACATGTAATGAAAAAAGCTAAGACCATCAATAGTTTTGACGGTATCATTAAAGGGGCGGACAGTGTGCAATTTTTAGGCGGGAATTTTGAAATTCCGGAACAGACAGATTTTGAAGCAGTAGGCGAAGTGACGGCTAAGTTTGAATTTGATAAAGTTGAGCTTGTCGACGACCCCGATGACGCTCCTATCAGCGGAAAAGTTACCGATACGCTGTACAAAGGGTCTTACTATCATGTGCAAGTGTATGTAGAAGATGCGGATGACTTTACATTGCTTAACACAAATGTATAAAGGGATATAGGAGATAGGGTAGGAATCAGGATAGAACCGGCGGGGATTTTAGTTGAAAAACGAGCGGAAAAGGAGGACGGCGATGGAGGCGATAACTAACGGAGCAAAGCAAAATTCCGGCAAAATGAACTCTTTAAAAAACAAACTGCGGCTTAAACGGGGCGCGTTAGTAATACCTTATTTTGTTTTAGCGTTAATTTTTATTGTAACACCGCTATTTATAGTTTTAGTACAAGCGTTTATTTCTTTTGACGGCGGCTTTACGATGAATAATATAACAAGAGTTTTTACGGGCGGCGGATTAAGACTTTTTTTCAGGAGCATGTATATTGCCGGGGTGACTACTATTATTTGTCTTGTAATCGCTTATCCGGTGGCGTTATTGCTTGCAAGCAAAAAAATCAAAGTACCGCTTATTATTATAATACTTTTTATTGTGCCGATGCTTATTAATGTCGTTATACGGACATTCGCGCTTAGAGAAATATTTTTGTGGATAGAAAGGAGCATTGCACAATCAAGAGGCGAGTCCTTTTCATTACCTAATGATTTTAAAATTATTGTCGCACTTTGTTTGGATTATTTTCCGTTTATGCTGCTCCCTATTTATACGGTGCTGCGGACGCAGGATTGGACGCTTTTAGAGGCGTCAAGCGATTTAGGAGCGTCTAATATAAAAACTCTTGCAAAAGTTACTTTCCCTCTTAGTATACCCGGCATTATCAGCGGCATAACTATGGTTTTTATGCCTGCTATAAGCAACTTTGCAATACCGCTGATAGTATTGCCCGTAATAGATGGAAGTGAGCTGTTATACGGTAATAGAATAGAGTTTATGTTCCGTTCCCGTGCCACTTATAATCAAGGGGCGGCGTATTCGTTATTCTTGCTCGCGGTGATATTAATTTCGTTTGTGTTAATTGCAAAACTTACTAGGGGTAAATCAAAGGGAATCGCGTTTTAGGAAAGAGGAGGTCTGCGATTTGTTTTTCGGGCGATTATTGCGAGTTCGAATTGTAAAACATCATGAAAAATCAAGCAATCAAAAATAAAAAAGGACAAGATATTAAAGGCGCTTTACTTAATATCTTCAAAAAATTTGTCCGGATAAATTACAGGCTGCGGCGGGTATATGCCTTTATATTTTTGGCCTTAGTTTTATTAGCTGTTTATACGCCGCTGCTGCTTATGCTTATCTTTTCCTTTTCCCGTGGTGAAATAGGGGATTGGAACGGCTTTACATTTGATTTGTACAGACGTTTTTTTACTCAGCCGGAGGCAAGACAGGCGCTAATAAATACTTTTGTAATAGGTGTTGTTTCGGCTGTGCTGGCTACTAGCGCGGGTACATTTGCGGCAATTGGACTTATGCATTTAAGCGGATGGAAAAAAAGGATCGTAAGTGCTGTCAATCAATTACCGCTTATCAATGCGACGGTTGTTACGGGTGTAGCCTTTATGCTCTTTTTTATAGCCGTGCAATTTATTCCATCGGGTTATGCTACAATTATTATCGCTCACACTATGCTCTGTATACCCTTTGTTATACTTGTTGTGCTTCCGCGTTATGCTCAGCTTAATCCTAATTTATATGAAGCAGGACTTGACTTGGGGTCAAGACCCGCGGGGGTAATGTTCAAAGTCGTTATGCCTCAGCTGTTGCCGGCAATATTTATGGCGTTTTGTTTGGCTTTTGCGATAAGCTTAGATGACTTTATAATAACATCTTTGATTAGAGACGAAGTGCATACGGTATCGACATATATATTTACTACAATGCGCGGGCCGATACAAAGAAGAGAGCCATTGATGGCTATAGCGTCATTTATGTTTATGCTGACTATCGGTGTTGTTGTTTTAGCGGTGATATATATCAAACGGCAAAAAAAGAAAAAAATCGTCTAAGTGTAACTTAAGGCGTAAATATATAGAATAAAATTTAAAGGAGAAAAAAAATGAAAAAAATATCAAAAATTTTGTTGGTCTTTGTTGTAGTTGCTTTAGTCTTGCCTGCTATGTGGGGCTGTACAGACAGAAGCCGCGAGCTAAGGGTGTTTAACTGGGATTACTTTATGCATCCGGAAGTTTTTGGTCTGTTTGAGGAATACATGTTAGAGCATCACGGCGAGAGAGTGCGGGTGCGTGCGACAAGCTTTCTTTCGAATGAAGGAGCTTATCGTGAAATCGCCGAAAACCGCCGGGATAGGGATATTGTAGTCCCGAGTGATTATATGGTGGCTCGCTTAAGGGCGGGCGGCTATATTCAAAGGCTTGACGCCGGAATTATTGCCAGTGAGTTAGCTATCCATCAAGAATTAGGACAAGTGAGCGGTACTGATTTTAGAGCCTTGCTTCGTGATTATATTTATACGGGTGCTAATACCTTTGATGAGGGGCTTTTGTACAGTGTACCCTTCCTATGGGGGACATTAGGAATAATGTTTAACCGTAACACATACGCGCCTGACAGAGTGCCCGGCAGCGCTGTATATTCGTGGAATCATCTTTTTGAGCCTGCCGGCAATGTGTTTATGAAAGAAGACCAAGTGCGCGACAATTATACCGCGGCTATGCTGTATTCGTTTTCGGCCGAGTTGAGACATAGAAGCGAGAACTTAACCAATTTTTCAAATTCGGCTTATATTGAGCTAATGGAAGCGATTTTCAACAATTTTGAAGCGGGACCAAATAGCTTTTGGAATACGGCGGACTTTACTCATCATGTAAACTTTGCCGACCCGTTTGAACATGCTACGATAGTTCTGCGAGCTCTTCGCAACCGCCCAAATACTACGGTGTACTGGGAAATGGATCAGGCAATGTTTGATATGCAAAGCGAGCGTCTGCATGTCAATGCTCATTTGGGATTAGCCTGGAGTACCGACGCGGGCTTTGTTATGAATGAAAATCCTTATGCGCCGGTTGCCGATATGCTTTATTATGTTGTGCCGGAAGAGGGCTCAAATTTATGGATAAACAATCTTGTTATTCCTGCAAGAGCGGGCAATCCAAGATTAGCCAATAAATTCATTGCATTTTCACTGAGAGAAGATATTGCAAAGCTTAATACTCTTTCCACCGGTTCTCCGGCGGCTAATCAAGAGGCTATGATAGAGCTTGAAGATTATTTGCGTAACGATTCTAACCGCTTTGACGGCACGTCTGCCGGCTTTAAAGATATGCTGCTGGGCGTAATGTTCCCGGAGGACAGCGTTATGGAAAGATTATTTATTATGAGTGATTTTGGCGCAAGATTTCATGCTGCGAATATTATGTGGACTAATGTTATGGCATAAATAGTCAAACTTATAAAACCAAAAGCGGACGGTTAATTCCGTCCCTTTTTTTGTTGACAAAACATTGCGGTTGTAGTATAATAAACATTCGCAAAGCATTATGAATATACGTGAGATATGGGCCTCCGTACTTGAGGGGCTTGAAAAAGAAACAACGGCTATTACTTATGACGTTTGGATAAAGACGCTTGAACCTATTGATTTTAGGGACGGGATTATTGTTTTATCAGCGCCGTCGATTGAGGCGAGGGATTTTGTACTCCAACGATTTCGCACGCTTATCCGGACGGTTGCAAAAGGGATCAATAACGCTATAACCGAGGTGGATATAATTGAGTCTGCCGAGAAAAAGGTTGCGGAAGACGGCGGCGGTCAAGAAGAAAAAGTCGATGTTAAAGGAATTGAAAAAGAAGCAACATCCAATGTTTCGCAGGCTCCGGCGATTTATCTTAATCCAAAGTATACGTTTGAAAGTTTTGTCGAGGGCAAATCAAATGAGCTTGTCTATGCGGTTGCCGAGGCAATTGCGGAAAATCCCGGAACGGCTCACAATCCTGTCTTTATTTACGGCGGAGTCGGCTTAGGAAAAACGCACATTATGCATGCGGTAGGTAATGCGGTCAGGGCTAATCATCCTAAACTAAAGGTGCTTTATGCGTCGAGTGAGAAATTTGCCAACGAGATGATAGACAGTTTCCGCTTGGGTAATAAAGCCAATCAAGCCTTTAGAGACAAGTACCGACTTGTCGATGTGCTGATGATTGACGATATACAATTCTTTGCGGGAAAGGAGCGGACGCAGGAAGAATTTTTTCATACCTTTAATGATCTTTATCAGCTTAACAAGCAAATTATTATCAGCAGTGACCGCCCGCCAAAAGATTTGTTTAGCATGGAAGAAAGGCTTGTCAGCCGTTTTGGATGCGGAATGATTGCTGATATTCAGCCTCCCGACGAGGAAACACGAATAGCGATTTTGCAAAAGAAAGCTCAGGGACTCAAGCAAAACATTAAGCTTGAGATACTTGCTTTAATGGCCAAAAATCCTTTTACCAATATACGTGATATGGAAGGCTTGCTCAATAAGGTTATCTTTTTGTCAAAGTTGAGAGGAGTCGACATCTCTGAGGAAACGGTGCATTCCGCGCTCAAGGATTATCAAGAAGAAGCTAATGAGGACAGCTTGACGGCTCAGGATATAATCGCCGCAACAGCAAAATATTTTGGTGTAACCATAGCCGATATGACGGGCAAAAAGAAAACTAAGGACGTAGTAGAGCCGCGTCAATATTGTATATATCTTATATCTGAGCTTTTGGCCGTCCCCTTGGTAACAATAGGTAATTACTTTGGAGGCAGGGATCACACAACGATAATGCACAGCCGTAATAAAGTGGTAGAGGCGCTTAAAAATAACGCCAGAGCCGGAACAATCGTTGCGGATATAAAGAGCGTACTATATAGAAAGTAGTTTTAAAAACTATTCACTATCGTGGAAAAGGCCATACTCGGCTTGTCGATTATGTGTCAGCTAGATAGTTGACAACGGTAGCGCCCTCGCGTGTCTGCCTATGGTTCGGCGTATCTTTCAAAAATAAATGTAACGATCTTAACAATTAGTAATCGAGAAGCCGGTGTAAGAAAACCTAACTTTCAAACCCTCAAAAAGCTTTGTAATTATTTTAAAATGACGTTGTGATATCTTTTGGGCTTTGAGGAATTTTAGATGCATAAATTTCTTTTTTGTGTCGCAAACTATCTACATGAAGAAGAAAGTATTTTTGACTTTGACCTTTTTGGTCTTAGCGGCGTTAGTATTCGGGGCTTGTAGCGCGAGTAAGTATGCCCGTCATCATCGTAACTATGAGGCGCAGCATGTCCGTCATTACGGAATAGAGTACCGTGACGAGAACGGGCACATTGTGCGGAATGCTCCGTATCAGACAAGAGGATGCAGGAGTAATTATGCATCCAAGCGGGCTTCTCGGTATGGAGCGCACCATAATGCTGAATATCATCATAATGCCGAACATCACGGAGTAACAACCCGCGGACATCACCAAGCTTATAAAGTAACAGGACCTAATTACAGATACAAAACATTAACGCCGCAGGCTGACAGACGTGTTCCTAATCCTTTTCATAGACAGGACTTTTATGCCAATAGAGGGCAATGTGATAGTTATTACTATAAGAATTGTGAGCACGCTAAAGACAATGTTAGAAACCGCTTGCACAAATTCGGAGAAGACACTCAGCATAATCTGCATAATTTCAGAGATGATGCCAAACGAAACGTCAAGCACGGAACAGAGACGGTAGGAGATAATTTACACAACTTCGGTGAAGATACCAAGCAGAATGTTAAGAGAGGGGTTGACGGAGTTAAAAGAGGGTTTCATATAGCGTCTGTTGTTTATGATACCGAAAAAAACAATAACGATACAGGAGAAAAGCAAGAAGCCGTCAGACCAAATCAAAACGCCGGCAACGGCATTAGCCAAATTATGGGAGGCAGCCTTGCGGCTGCCTCTTTTCTTATGCATGACAATGGTAGCAGCTGTAACGGTGTCAGTCTTCCCGTTATTATGTATCATAGTATTCTCAAGTCTCGGAGCGGTAAGTACATCGTTAGTCCTGCAGTATTGGAAGCTGATATGCAATACCTTATAAATCAAGGCTATACGACGGTGTTTACACAAGAAGTGATTGATTATGTTAAGGGACAAGGGAAACTTCCAGACAAGCCGATTATAATTACTTTTGATGACGGCTACTATAATAATATGATTTATGTCTTGCCGATTTTTCAAAAGCTAGGAATAAAAGGCGTAATAAATATAGTCGGGCATTATGCCGACAAAGCAGTCGCCGAAGGGGACAACAACGCTAACTATAGTCATTTGTCATGGGAGCAGATGAGAGAGTTAAGCAAGAGCGGAATTTTTGAAATAGGCAACCACACTTACGATATGCACAATCACGGTAAAAGAGTTGGAGTAACAAAAAAAAGAGGTGAGAGTTTGGATGACTACCGCAGAGCGTTAGACGCCGATATCGGTAAATTACAATGCGAATTAACTAGCAAATCAGGGATAACTCCCAATATTTTCGCTTATCCGTTTGGTAAATACAGTAAAGAAACCCCTAATATTTTAAAAGATATGGGGTTTGAAGCGGTCTTTACTTGTAATGAGGGAATCAATGTGATAAGAAGAGGGGATTCTGAAGCGCTTATGAGCCTAAAACGGTATAACAGACCCGCCGGAATTAAGACGGAAAAATTTTTTGAGAGGATAATCGCATAAAAAATATGTTTTTAAAAAATCTATAGAGTGAGTGCTCTGTAGATTTTTTAATTGTGTATCAGGCAGTAGTATTTCGACAAAAAGCGAAAGTTTTTTTGCTGTACATATATTAGAATAGAAGTCGGACTTTGTTATTTGCTCTCTTCGCGATGTTGAAATAGAGAAGCTATGGTCGTTTACATAGAGTATGTTATAATTGATAATCTTATTATTACTGCGCTTATTTGCTCGCTTTCGGCTAAAGCGGCGGGAGTGCGGGTAAGGCGGATAAGGATTTTCACGGCGGCGGTTATCGGGACTGCTGTCGCTGTTGTTTTGCCTCTTATTCCCATGCACTTTGCTGTATATATTTTGATTGCGGGAGTGTTGGGTGTAACCATTATATGTATAATGACTATTCCGAAAGGACGGAGGGTTACAGTCAGATACGGAGCTGTTTTTTTAGGAATTAGTTTTTTGTTCGGGGGTGCGCTTACGGCAGTCGGATATTTGGTGACGGGCGATATTTATCTTGCTTTAACTTCACCTTTTGTAGATATTCCGCTTGGGCTCATTGTCGGTACGGCCGTCATACTGTATTTTGTCTTCCGAAAGGTTTTTCTTTCCGTTAAGCGGAATCGGAATGTAAGTAGTTTTGTTGCAGATGCGCATATCAGCATATTAGGCAAAATGCTCAGGGTGCGGGGCTTGATTGACAGCGGTAACGGGCTTTATGACGAGAGGACGGGCTTGCCTATTATCTTATTGGGAATAAAGACCATAATCGAAATCCTCACATCCGCCGAACTTATTAAGATAATGAACGGACAGGGAGACAGTATTTGCAAGGGAGCGCGGTACATTGATATAGAAACTGTGACGGGAAAGGATAAAATTTTAATTTTGCCGTGTCAAAAATTTTTATTATATTCCGGACGCAAGGTGAATACAATGTATGAGGTGATGGTTGGGTTGAAGGCAGGGACGCTTGGGTCGGGGGTTGACGCGTTGTTGCATCCGTGTATGTTATAATGAGAAGACGAGAGTCGGGGTTTATAATTAAAGTTAGGACAAGTAGATTTGCTCGTAACAATAAATTCTATTTCCTAACTCTTTAGTTTTTTTGGGAGACTATATGAAAGCTGTAAAAAACAAGTTTTTTAAAAAACTGCAAAAACTTTTGAACAAGATAATGCCGGGGCTGTCCGCTAATGTAATCCACTACATCAGCGGCAGTGAGGTTTTGCCGCAGCCGCTCTCGCAAGAGGAAGAAGCCGATGTATTTCGACGCCTCGGGGAGCATGACGACAGTGTGCGTTCGGTGCTTATTGAGCGCAATTTGCGGCTTGTA
>Ga0123355_10018082_pt1 | contig 11162 bp, 6 predicted proteins | sample TergutEmb28metaG_3_FD_89872 | JGI IMG/M metagenome (GOLD analysis project Ga0123355, IMG submission 89872) | Embiratermes neotenicus P1 segment gut microbial communities from Petit-Saut dam, French Guiana - Emb289 P1 | ecosystem: Host-associated > Arthropoda: Insects > Digestive system > Gut ...
AACTTGTTGGGCATTTCCGAAGGCACCGTGGGGCCGAACAGGCGGCGGCCTTCGCCGGCGTTGTAGTAGCCCGCGTCAATCGCTTCCTGCACATCGCCACGGGTCTCGGCCAAAACCTTGCCCATCTCGCGAGTCATTTCGCGAGCATAGTCCTCCTTGCGTTCAATAAGGATTTCGGCGGCGCGGAAGACAACTTCGGCGCGGCGCGGCGCCGGAACCAGACGCCAGTTGGCGAATGCTCTCTTGGCGGCGTCGACGGCGGCATTCACGTCAGCTTGGTTGGATTTCTGAAAGATTCCGACCAGGTCGCGCGTGTCGGCGGGATTGCGGTTTTCGAAGGTTTCTCCGCTCGAGGACTCGGTCCATTCCCCGTCGATGAAATTCTTGAATACTCGGGTTTGACTGTCGCTCAATGAGGCCGGGGTGGCCAAGGTATCGGTTGCCATAAACATCTCCTGAATGAATGCCAAACTTATTGATGCTACAACCTCGAGAGAAGCAGCGGCAACCGCCGAGCCTGGGCGGTCAGAGAGGGCGGCACGCCCACGCCGATCGCGCCCTCGAATATGGCTCAGCTGTTTCCTCCGCCGAGATGAGCAAAGACGTGGGCTTCTGGTGGACGCTAAGAATGCGGTTGGTTACCGTTTCCGTATCTCCCGCAATCCGAATTTTTCCTCTACACTGGTTAATAAAAAGGTTACTACCGCAGCCGTGACCGTCACGAATCTCGGGTAGGGGCGTACTACTGGGTGGTGCAGTCGGACGACGCGAATGGCAAGGATCGCTGGAGAGCGAGAACAACCGCTTCACGATCATCTCCAAGGACAAGGATAGAAGCGATCGATCTGGAACTGGATCCGTTCATTTAGCACGGACACATGATCGAGATTACAGGCAAGACGCAGACTGGGCGCGCGCGTCGCAGGGCGGAGTGAATACGCAGCAGAAGAGGATCATTAGTCAGTAAGAGCGAGGTTTCAAAGTTGAGAGAGGGCACCAAGTGAGTGTCAGCCCACGAAGATTGCGGCTTTTGCTTTGAAAACCTGGTTCTAAGCAGGGTTACCGGGAATCCCTTAGAATTAGAATCATTAAGGAAGCCCAGTATCCCATAAAAATTTTATTCCGGAATTCCGGAGCAGGATTCGAGAGAGACGGAACCCTTCGTCATGTCAAATAACGGATTTCATTCAGGCGCGGCGCGCAATCACAACCTTCGTTCGTTGTTCAGTATTTTTTCCAGCGATCTGGCCATCGACCTCGGCACCGCCAACACGCTGGTATATGCGCGCGGCAAGGGCATTGTGGTGAACGAGCCTTCGATCGTTGCCATTAACAAAAACACCGGCGAGGTCGAAGCGGTGGGCAAAGAGGCGAAAGAGATGCTGGGGCGCACGCCCGGCAACATCGTCGCCATCAAGCCGATGAAGGACGGCGTGATCGCCGACTTCAAAGTTACCGAGAAGATGTTGAACTACTTCATCCAGAAGGCGCACAACCGTAAGATGCTGGTGCATCCCCGAATCGTGATCGGAGTGCCTTCGGAGATCACGCAGGTGGAAAAGCGGGCGGTCATGGACTCTGCCTATCGCGCCAAAGCCAGCGAAGTGCACCTGGTCGAGCAGGCCATGGTGGCGGCGATCGGCGCGGGCCTGCCCATCACTGAGCCGTCCGGAAACATGGTCGTCGATATCGGGGGCGGCACAACTGACATCGCAGTGATTTCTTTGAGCGGCATCGTTTATTCGCGTTCCGTACGCATGGCCGGCAACCAGATGGACGAAGCGGTCATGAACTACCTGAAGCGGAAATATAACTTGCTCATCGGGGAGCGCACGGCGGAGCAGATCAAGATGGGAATCGGCTCGGCGCATCAACTGGACAAGCCGATGACGATGGAGATTAAGGGCCGCAACCTGATTGAGGGCGTGCCCAAGACGATCACGGTGGACGACGGCGAAATCCGCGAGGCACTCAGCGAATGCGTTTCGACCATCATGAACGCGATTCGGGTTGCGCTGGAGCGGACGCCCCCGGAGCTTTCGGCCGACATCAGCGACCGCGGGATCGTGCTGACGGGCGGGGGCGCGCTGTTGAAGAATCTCGACAAGCGTATCCGCGACGAAACCGGATTGCCGGTCTCGATTGCCGACGATCCCCTGTGCAGCGTGGTTCTGGGTACGGGCAAGATGCTCTCAGATTTTAAGCTGCTGAGAAAGATTTCGATCGAATAGCAGGAATGAGTGGTCGGCGGCCAGCGATCTGGGGCCAGCAAACCGGGTTTCGCTTCGCTGACCACCGGCTACCGATCACTGACTACTGGTGTTATGGAATCCGTCTTCGGCCGCTATCGCAACCTCATCATCCTGGCAGGCGTGCTGTTTCTGCAAGTGCTTGGGCTAGCAGTGCAAGTAAAGCGCGCCAGCACTGCCGGACAAGATACGCGCCTGATCCGCGTCTGGGCGGTGGGCGCGGTGAGCCCTCTTGAACGGGCGTTGATCTGGGTTGAGAACTCCGCTGGCGACATCTGGCACAACTACTTCTATTTGCGCGGCGTGCGCGCCGAAAACCGCCAACTGAAGGAGCAGATTGAGCAGATGCGCCTCGAGCAGGTGCGCCTCAGCGAGGATGCGGCGCAGGCGCATCGCCTGCAGGTTCTGCTGGCTTTCAAGGAACAATTCATCGCCAAGACGGTGGCAGCCCAGGTGATCGGATCGAGCGGCACGGACTCGTCCCGGGTCGTCTACATCGACAAAGGGGAAAAGGCCGGCATAAAGCGCGACATGGCTGTCATCACCGCCGACGGAATCGTCGGCAAGGTCCTGCTGGTGTATCCCTCGGTTTCCCAGGTTCTTTTGATCAACGATCAAACCAGCGGAGTGGGCGTGCTTCTAAGAGACTCGCGCCTGCAAGGGGTTCTCGTCGGAACAGCAAACGGCGAAGTGACGCTCAACGGGGTTATGGGCGACGAGCAGGTGCCCGTCGGTGAGGCGGTTTTGACCAGTGGGGGAGATCAGATTTTCCCCAAAGGCTTGCCGGTGGGCACGGTGAGCAAAGTCGGAACTGCCAAAGATCTGTTTCTTACCATCAAGATCAAGCCGGCGGCTGATCTGAGCAAACTGGAAGAAGTGCTGGTGCTCGTGGAGAAGCAGGAACGGCAAGCGATTGCCGATGATAAGGTCCGCATGCGAGCCGCAGACATTCTTGCCCAGCGGTTGCCGTCTATACCGAACAAGCCCGCCACTGATGCAAATGGTCCTGCTGCGACTTCCGCTGCCACCCCGAAGCCGAACTCAAACCCAAGCGCCGGAACGAAGTCCCCCAGCACATCCGGGAACGCTCCTGCTGCGATTTCGGCTGTGACGGCGAAGCCGACTTCGAATCCAAACACGACTTCAAACCCAAGCGCTGGAGCCAAGTCTGCCAGCACAACGACAACCCAGTCGGGCGCGACCAAGAGTGGGTCTCGACTGGCGTCCGGACAGACCGCCGGCACCGCGGCCGCCAGCGGAACAAGGGGGAATCTGCCGAAGCCGAAGACAGCAAATAACACGCCCGTCGCGCCGAAAACGGATGCTATTCAAGTCGAACCCGCGATCACCGAGCAAAAGCCGGTCACGCCTCCAGAGGTTCCACCCAACTCGCAGCCACCCGACCCCAACCGCCCACAATAACGTGCCCTTCACTTACACATCCGGGGAGCAGGTTGAAGTCTACCGGTTCAGCATTCCGGCGACTATCGGGGTGCCCCTGCTGGCGCTGTTTCTGCAAGCCTTTGTGCCGCTCCGGTTTCCACGATTCGGAGTCTACGTCGACCTGCCGCTGCTGGTGACGATCTTCTTTGCCATGGCCCGCCGCAACCCGATTTCCGGACTGCTGACCGGCGCCCTCATTGGCCTGGCACAAGATATGCTCGGCCGCAACCCGATCGGGATCTACGGCATTGCCAAGACTGTGGTGGGGTATGGAGCTTCGTCTTTAGGAGCGAAGCTTGATGTGGAGAACCCTGGTGCCCGCCTGCTGGTGACCTTTGGGTTCTACCTGGTGCATTCGGTGGTGTACTTCATCGTGGCGCGGGGGCTGGTGAACCTCAACCAGAGCTGGAGTTGGTTCCATGATGGCATCCTGGCGGGACTGACCAATGCGATCCTGGGCGTTATGCTCTACTTCGTCCTCGATAGATTCAAGCAGAGAACGTGAAACCAGTTGCCAGCCGCCAGTGGACAATAGCCTGTCAACCGCTTCCGGCCATGATTTTGGTTACCCTTCCTGGCAACAGGCCGGCAAGTGGAGGCAGTACAATATGGGTAATCCGATTTCACTCCAGCGAGGATAGTGACCGGTTGTGGCCGAACTGCTTTCCGCAGGCTCTCTCCGGCAACGGGCAACCAGCCACTGACAACTGATGTTCGGCCGCGACGAAAAAGTTTCTGCCATCCGCCTGACGGCGGCCCAGTACGTCATCCTTGGCATCTTCCTGGTCCTTGCCTACCGGTTGTGGCAGTTGCAGGTGATGCGCAGCGACTACTATTCGCTGGCGGCGGAAAGAAACCGGGTTCGCAACGTTCCCGTGCTCGCGCCGCGGGGCAAGATTCTCGATCGCTATGGTCGCACCATTGTCGACAACTATCCGTCGTTCTCGGCGCTGCTGCTGCGCGACTCTTCGCGCGACCTGAATGCCGACGCCGACCTGATTGCCCAGGGCTTGCACCTCGACCCCAAAGAAGTCCACGCGCGCATCCGGCGGTTCGCGACGCTGCCTCAGTATCAGCCGATTTTTCTGAAGGAAGACATCACGCCCGACGACCTGCAATTCATCGAATCACATCGCAACGAATTGCCGGAACTCGACACGATCATGGCGCACCGGCGGCTCTATCCGCGCAACGGATTCATGGCGCACCTGATCGGTTATGTTGGCGAGGTTACCGAAGACATGCTCAACGAGCCTGCGTTTGAGTTCGATAACCCGGGTGACGTAGTGGGGATTTCCGGTGTCGAGCGCCAGTACAACGACATGCTGATGGGCAAGAACGGATCTCGTCAGGCCATCGTCGACAGCCATGGCCACGAAGTCGGGCGCCTGGGCGAGACGGAAGCGATTCCGGGGAAGCCGCTCAAGCTGACCATCGACATCGATCTGCAGATCGCGGCTGAAGAGGCCCTAGGTGACAGGAACGGGGCTATCGTCGCAATGGACCCGCGTACCGGGGAAATCCTGGCGATGGTCAGCCGGCCTACTTTTGACCCGAACGAGTTTGCCGTCCGGGTCTCGCGCCAGGATTGGAACAAGCTGCTCAACGATCCTGACAAGCCGATGCTGAATAAAGCAATTCAGGCGCAGCTGGCGCCCGGCTCGACCTTCAAGATCATCATGGCAACGGCAGGGCTCGAGGAGGACATTGCGCAGGATATGCACGTGACCTGCAACGGCGGCGGTGTATTCTACGGCCGCTACTTCAAGTGCTGGATCTCGGCCCGCCACCAAACGCACGGCGTCGTCGATATTTACAAAGGGATTTATCAGTCGTGTGACGTATTCTTTTACACACTTGCGGAAAAGCTGGGCATCGGTCGCATCTCGAAGTATGCCACCATGCTCGGCCTGGGGCAGAAGACTGGAATCGATCTGCCGCAGGAAGCCAGTGGAGTCATGCCGTCCGAACAGTGGAAGTGGAAGAACTTCAGGCAGAAGTGGTTTGCCGGAGAGGTCATTTCGGTAGGTATTGGACAAGGTGCCGTTGCTGCGACCCCCATTCAGATGGCACGTGCTTTTGCCGCCATTGCCAGCGGAGGCCGGATGGTGCGGCCGCACGTGGCCAACCCATCGGATTTGCCACCCGGGATATCGCCGGCTTCGAGCGTGCCCGATGAAGTGTCCGTCCCGCTCGATCGCAAGAACTGGGAGATCGTCACGGACGCAATGGCGCAGGTGGTGAGCCCTGTGGGAACAGCGGCCTTGTCCCAGATCAAGGGCGTGGACATGGCCGGCAAAACCGGCAGCGCCCAGACGATCAGCAATGAACTGAAGGCAAAAATGAGTGCCAGCGAAAAGGCCATGCACAAGGATAATGGCTGGTTTGTCGGGGTTGAGCCTCGCCGCAATCCGGAAATCGTGGTTTGTGGACTCTACGAAGAAGGCGAACATGGCGATCGCACGGCTCGAGTGGTCGCGCAGGTGATCAAGGCGTTCGTCGACAAGCAGCGTAGCACTCCGCAGAAGGTGGCGCAGCAGCCAAACGGCAACGTCGATGTCGGCGCTGTGTGGGCAACGCCGGACTCTGTCAGCGGTGTGGACAAACTACAGAGTGGCCACTTCTTGCTCGATACCACTGGGAGGCCGATCGTCGGCGCCGCGGTTGCGCCGGGAATGAATGACTACTGAGTCCGGTACCGAGTCCTGAGCACCGGAAAGAGCTTCAAGTGCATGTCATTCTGCACCGCCGCTCGGCCGGGCAAGCGCCTTTAGAACTGGCAACACTGAGAACTGATTTTTCCATGGCACGTTACGTTTCTTATCGCGATTTCGACTGGGTCCTGCTGGGATTTGTCCTGCTGATTTGCGGCCTGGGTGTTATGGAGATCCATAGCGCGACGATCAACACCAAGTTCGCCGGCGCGCACCTCAAACAAGTGTATTGGATCATCGCCGGCGTCACCGTCATGTTTCTGGTCAGCCTGGTGAATTACCAGGCGCTGCTCGACCAGATCCACTGGTTCTATCTTGCGGGTGTAGCGTCACTCATGGCGGTTTTGGCGTTTGGGACCAGGGCCCTGGGAGCGAAGCGGTGGATCCGGATTGGACACGGGTCGCACGCGCTTCTGTTCCAGCCGTCAGAGTGGGTCAAACTCATTCTGATTCTAGCCGTTGCCAAGTACTTTTCCGACATGCGCCAGCGGGAGCTTTCCTGGCCTGATTTCATCAAGGCCGGGGCGATCGTCGGCATTCCCATGCTGATGGTTCTGGCGCAGCCCGACTTGGGCACGGCTCTGACTTACGTCCCCATCGCGGTGATGGGAGTCTTTCTGGGCGGCATGCAGTGGAAGCAGGGTCTTAGCCTCGCACTGGTGACGATTGTCGGAATCGGGGCTGTGTTCACGGTCCCCAAAATACACGTACTCAAGGGCTATCAAAAGCAGCGCCTCACCAGTTTTATTGACCCCTCCCTTGATCCCAAGGGATCGGGGTATCAAGTTGAGCAATCCATGATTGCGGTTGGTTCAGGGGGCCTTTGGGGCGGCAAAGGCTCGCAAACAAAGGAGGGTTTCCTGCCGGTTTCGCATACGGATTTCGTGTTTGCTGCGTTTTCCGAAGAGCACGGATTCGTAGGCGCTCTCGCGGTTCTGCTGTTATACTTCATAGTGCTGATGCGTTTGACCCAGAACGCGCAAACAGCGCCCGACCGCGCTGGCACGTTCGTGGTGATGGGTATGGTGGCGGTGCTTAGCTTCCATATCCTGGTCAATGTCGGCATGGTGGTTGGCTTTATGCCGGTCACCGGAATACCCCTGCCGTTAATGAGTTATGGTGGGTCTTCCGTGTTGTTCATGTTCCTGGCGCTGGGGATGGTGATGAATGTTCGTATGCGCCGTTTCGTGAATTAAGCCAATGAAGCCAGGGAGCTGGGTAAACCGGCTCGGCAAAATGGGTTTCAGGAACAGCAGTGAAACAAAGGGAAGACGGCAGGATGCGGTAGCTACGAAATCGCCCGGTGAAATCCGGCAGCGTGGCCCTGAAAAATATCGATCGCCCTCGCGTAAAGAGGGCAAATCACCGGCCGGTGCAGAGCCAGGCCGGGCAGGATTGAGCGACAGCCGGGCAGGGAACGGCCCCCCGACCCAAGCGGGTCTGAGAGTGCGGTCACAACCCCGGCGGAACGAACGCGATACGTGCCAAAGATCCAAAAGTCTTTGCGGCGGACTCAGCCAGAAGAGAACCTTCGAGGCTTAATCCGACCCCTATCCGGGGGCGCATCGCAATTCTCAATCCTCCCGCGTCCCTTCTAGCCGCCCGGTGAAGCCCGCCCAACGCTCAAATCGAGCTGGGCGGGAGCGGAGTATCCATGAATAAAGAACTTTTTGTCTCTTCCACGCCGCACGAAAGCAAAGTGGGCTTGGTGGAAGACGATCTGCTCGCGGAAATCTATCTTGAGCGCGAGAACGAATACACCTTAGCCGGATCCATCTACAAAGGCCGGGTCACGCGGGTGCTCCCCGGGATGCAGTCGGCGTTTGTCGATATCGGCCTGGAGCGCGACGCCTTCCTCTACGTCTCCGACTTTATGGAGTTGGAGGAGCATGACGACGATCTGACCGACGTTATCCCGGCCGGCCGGGGTGTCCAGGATATGCGCCCGCAACCGCTGCGGATCGACTCCGCCCCCGTGCCTGACGCAGGTGAGGCGTCTGGCGAGATCCAGCAAACGGCTGATACGGAAGAAGGAACTTTTGAGGCGGAGGGGCTCAGCGAAGGCCAGCCGCCAGCTTCGGCCGCCGAGGCTACCGAGGCAGCGGATGGGAACGAATTGCAGAGCCGCGATCGTGGCGGATGGCGTGGCCGTCGTCGCCGGCGCGGAGGCCGTCGCGATCGTGGCGGAGAACGGGGAGGCGAGCGCTCTTCCGAGCAGCGGTTCTCGCGTCCCGCAGAGAGCGCGCCTTCGCGTCCGTCCGGCCCCCCGGCCGGTTATCAGCCGATCCTGTTGCCTGGCGAATCGATCTCGAAGTACCAGCGTTATTCGCAGCAGCCGGCCGAGCAGGAATCCCCGTCAAGCGCCGCACTCGTGGAAGAAGTTGTAACCGAACCCGCGGCCGAGACTGTGGCACCTTTAGCCGCAACCTTCCCCGAGGATGAGCCGATCTTTGCCTCGACCGACGCAGTGGACGAGCCTCTGCACGAGCAGCACGAAGATATCCAGCCTGTACACGAGGAGCCCGTCGAATCGGTGTCGACTTCGAGGGAATGGCATGAGGAATTCCGCCATCCCGAAGAGGCGAGCCCGCCCTCTTTGGGCTGGCCGGAAGACCCCCAGGTTGCGGAAGAAGTCGGCGAAGCAATCGGGCAGGAATCTCGCGCTCCACTTCCCCCGTTGATACCCGTCGAGGAGCCGCTACATCCTGCTCACGAGGAACAGGCGCCAGTCTTCGCTGCCCCTGGCACGATGGAAGAGGAAACCATCGACGACGAAGAAGCTGACACGGTTCACTACCAGGCCGCGGCCGACGATGGCTATGACGAATTTGAAGAGGAAACCCAGGCAGCCGGGGGCCATCTCAATGGCGATGCCCGCGACGCCGTCTCGGAGATTCATTTGGCATCCATGGTGGAATCGGGCGAGGTGGATACCAGCCCGAAGAACCCGGCTGAAACCGAAGAAGACCGCGAAGAACTCGAACTCGAGGAGGCCCAGGCCCAGGCTGAGGCCCTGCTCGACGCCGAGGCTCGCGGCAACGGTACGATCGATGCCCGCGCCGAAGTCCGGGCTCCGGCGGCAACCGCCGGTTACACACAGCGCTCGCAGCGCCAGCGTCCCGGATATGACCGCGCCGGTTATGATCGCCGTGGCGGACGCCGCGGTGGACGCCGTTTTCGTCGCCGCGAATCAGTTCCGGTGCCGCTGATCAGCGATCTGCTCAAGGAAGGGCAGGAGATTCTGGTTCAGATCGCCAAGGAACCGATCGGCAAGAAGGGCGCGCGCATTACCAGCCACATCGCGCTGCCGGGACGCTTCCTGGTTTACATGCCGACGGTAAATCACACCGGCGTCTCGCGAAAGATTTCTTCCGAAGAAGAGCGTCAGCGGCTGAAGCGAATCATCCTCAGCGAGCGCGAGAATGGCCACGGTGGTTTCATCGTCCGCACCGCCGCTCAGAGTGCGAGCGAGGAAGAACTCCGCGCCGATATCCGATTCCTGAAGGGCTTGTGGCAGGACATCAAGAATCGCGCAGAAAACTCGAAGCCGCCGGCTCTGATCTATCACGACCTCAACGTTGTGGAGCGCGTTCTGCGCGACCAGGTGACGTCGGACTTCAACGTGATCTGGGTAGATACCGAAGCCGAATTCGAACGTATTCTTCGCTTCTTCAACCGCTTCCAGCCGGGGATGGTCAAGCGCGTCAAGCTCTATACCAAAGAGACGCCCTTGTTCGACCAGTTCGGTCTCACCGAAGAGATGAACAAGGCGCTCAAGTCGAAAGTGTGGTTGAAGAGCGGAGGCTACATCGTTATCAACCAGACTGAGGCACTGGTGGCGATCGACATCAACACCGGCAAGTACGTCGGCAAGACGCAGCGGCTCGAAGACACGATCGTCAAGACGAACGTGGACGCGATCAAAGAAATCGTGCGGCAGATCCGGCTCCGCGATTTGGGTGGCATCATCATCATCGACTTCATCGATATGGATGAGCGCCGCAACCGCCAGCGCGTGATGCAGGCTCTCGAAGAGGAACTCCGTTACGACAGAGCCCCGTCAAAGACACTGCAGTTCAATGATTTTGGCCTGGTGGCGATTACCCGCAAGCGCGTGAAGCAGTCGCTCGAACGCACCATCGGCGCGCCCTGCCCGTATTGTCAGGCCACCGGCTACGTGAAGTCGGTGACCACGGTGTGCAACGAGATCTATGTCGAAATGCGTAAGATCGCGAAGCACCTGGAGCACGAAGATGTCATGCTGCGGGTGCATCCGGATGTGGCGAAGGAACTGAAGTCGAACAACGCCCGCCTGCTGAACGAGATGGAAGAACTCACCAAGCGCACCATCATCGTGAAGAGTGATCCGGCGGTGCATCAGGAGCAGTTCGATATCAACTAGCTCGAAGTCGTTGAGCCGCGAGCTCTGAGCCGACCAAAGACGGACGATTAATCGTCCGTCTTTGTTGTGCGTGCCGAGCATGCTCACGCTTGCGAAGGTCTTCAGCGAAAGTACAAGAGTCCCGCTTAGGACTCTACCCGATTTCCAATCAAAAACGACAAGTTACCACACGGTGCAAGTTACCACCGGAGCGGGGTTTCCCGAGGCTTTGGGCAACTCCCAACTCCGAGGTCAGATCTCCTGATCTCGACCGGTGATTTCCAGGTCATTGATGAAAACGGAATGATCCCAGAAAGAATGTTGCCAAAGGGTGTGGCCTTCGGATAAGAGAATGGAATGCCACAGATGCAACTC
>Ga0123355_10018083_pt1 | contig 11162 bp, 8 predicted proteins | sample TergutEmb28metaG_3_FD_89872 | JGI IMG/M metagenome (GOLD analysis project Ga0123355, IMG submission 89872) | Embiratermes neotenicus P1 segment gut microbial communities from Petit-Saut dam, French Guiana - Emb289 P1 | ecosystem: Host-associated > Arthropoda: Insects > Digestive system > Gut ...
AGGGGGGTTGGGATTATTGGGGCAGACATCATCTTGGCGGCTGCACTTAGGCCTTTGGCTTCGATTATCTTTTCCATGAAAAGGGCCCGGATTGCCTCCTTGGCGGGCATTATATCTAGTGTGTTAAAGGTAGGCATTACATTGCCGCATACTACGGCGTTTTTTCCCTTTTGGGTCAAAATATCTAATACTTCCCCGGCTACGGATTTATTGCCGGCTATTATCACCGCAAAATCCCGGTCTATTGCCCCAAGTAGCTTTGCGTTGTGCAAAATAACATCTTTATTGCCCCCGTCTGTGCCCCCGGACAGCAGTATTAAATCTGGGTTGATATCGTATATTTCCTGTTGCTCGGCGGTACTTAGCTCGTAGGAGAAGGTCTTGACAACCTTTGCCCCGGCGCTGCAAGCCGCCATTGACGCGGCCTTGGCTGTAAGGGCCGGTACTAAGCCCACTGCCACCATTTTAAGGCCCCCTCCTGCGCTGCTTGCAGCCAGTTTATGGGAAAATTGCAGCGGGCCTGTTTGACTATGTAGCGACATAAGGGCGGTGCTAAGCCCGTCCCGGATGTCGGTAGAGATTGTGGTAAAGGCCTTGGCTGTGCCTATTATTTCTGCGCCTTCGGCATTTATGGCAGTTACTTTTGTATATGTGCTGCCAAAGTCCACCGTTAGGATATTCATAGTACTCCCAAGTCCTTGCCTATATCTGCAATGCCTGTCTCGGGGGTGGTGCCGGGAGGGTACGCCCGGTTAAAGCCCATTTCTAGGAAGGTTTTCTCTACCTCGGCAAAGTTGCGCTTGCCTACTACCAAGTTGCCGCCTACATACATGGGTATGTTTTTAAGGCCTGCTTCTTCGCATTTTTCCCGTAGGCCTCGGCAGTCCATTTCCCCATGGCCGTATAGGGAGGATACTACTATTGCGTCGGCGGCGGTTTCTATTGCTGCCTCAATAAACTCCTCCTGAGACACCATTACCCCTAGGTTTACTACATTAAAACCCGCCTCGGTAAAGGCATGGGATAAAATTTTAATACCTACAGCATGTACATCTGCGCCTATTACGCCCATTACTAGTGTTTTACCGTTCATGTTGGCTCCTTGGTGGAAGTTTTGGTATTATAATCTATGAAAATAAGCTTGCCAGTGAGGTGTACTGTGGAACATAATCATAGGTTTTTCAGCAACGAAAAGTGCATGTTTTTCCCATGTCATGATTTGCCTGATGGTGATTATAACTGTCTATTTTGCTATTGTCCCCTTTATTTTCTTGGGGACAAGTGCGGCGGCAATTTTAGATGGGCTATTCACGAAAATATCAAGCTTAAGATATGCTCGGATTGCCATCTGCCTCATGTGCCTGAAAACTATGATTTTGTCACCGGCAAGCTTACAGAGGAAGCTATTTCTGAGATATTTAATTCATAACCGCCTCAATTTCCTCTATAGTGCGGGGGATATCCTTTGAAAGGTTTTCGCAGCCGGTTTCTGTTACTAGGCAGTTATCTTCTAGCCTGAAGCCAATCCCCCACTCTTCTACATATATACCTATGTCTACGCAAAACACCATCCCTGGGGCCAGAGGTGTGTCTGGGGTTATTGCCACTACATCGTGTACGTCAAAACCTACATGATGGGCACCGCCGTGCCACATATAGGTGCCTATGTCGTCCCAGGATTTGCATAGGCCTATATCCTTTAAATGCTGATAGTTGACCTGACGGATTATGCCGTCTACGTCCTTCATTGGCATACCTGGCTTTATTAGTTTAAACATATGCTCCGATGTTTCGTAGGCACATTGGTATAGCTGGCGCTGCTTATCGCTAAAGCGGCCGTTTACTGGCCAACCTCTGGATACATCGGTGACAAGATTTTTATAGGGTACGCCCACATCGTTGAGAATAAAGTCCCCGTCTTGGGCTATGCCCTTATGGTCGTGGTAGTGGATACAAAAGTTGTTGACCCCTGCGGATATTATGGGTGGGGCCGCCGGGGTTGGGGCACCGTTTTTCATAATAGCGTATAGGAACTCTGCCCGCAGCTCAAGCTCTGATATACCGGGCTTTGCGGCTTGCATCATTGCTATTATACCCTTGCGGGTTATGGCTTCGGCTTTTTTTATTGCTTCTATTTCACAGGGCTTTTTTATTAGGCGTAGGGCTTTAATGTGGGGCATTAGGTCTTTTATTGTGATATGAGGGAAGCGGTCTTGTATATATTTTGCTAGGCGATATTCACGGCTATCTGGCTCGTCACGGGTGTATTTGAAAAGTGGTAGGTACACTGTGGTGTATTTGCCTGTGCCTAGAGCTAGGTCTAGCCTGGGGTCAAAGTCTTGGGTGTATTTTATGTCGTTTATACCCGATATATCCTCGGCTTTGTCTGCCTTTACCCGCTCGCCGTTCCAGCGCTCTAGCATGGCGTCTGGTGGGGGGATGTATAGGGTTTCGTCCAGTTTTTCATCTGGGCTTTTGCCGCCAAAGCCTAGTAAGGTTGCGTCACTTTGGTCTATACCTGTTAGGTACATGAAGCTTCTGTCTGCAAAATAATAATAGTACTCGTCTGCTGACTTTCTTGGGGCGCTGCCGCTGGATACTATCGCTAGGGAATCTTCCTCTAGGCGGGAGTATAGGGCTTGCCTGTTGGTTTTGTGGAAATTTTTGTCCATACAATCCTCCATATTATCTTCACATGTAGTGCACCGCTTTTACCAGAAAAAACAAGACAATCAGCCCGCAGCAACCCTAAACTTTTTGCTCTGTCCGCTCAATAATCTCATCCTGCAAGGCCTTACTAAGATTCCTAAAATGGTCAGAATACCCTGCCACCCTTACAATTAAATCCTTATACTCCTCTGGGTTTTGCTGCGCTGCTATAAGGGTTGCCCTATCCACTACATTAAACTGAACATGATGGCCGTCCATAGCAAAATAAGCCCGTACAAGGTCTGCCATTGCATCTAGGCCCATATCACCGGCTACAGTTGTAGGGGTAAACTTAAGGTTTAGCAAAGTACCACCTGTCCGCAGATGGTCCATTTTGGCCGCAGACAAAAGTGCCGCTGTAGGGCCGTTAATATCTGCCCCTTGGGTGGGGGAAATCCCCTCAGATACAGGCTTACCGGCCTTGCGCCCATTGGCGCTGGCACCGCATACCTCCCCAAAATACACATGACATGTAGTGGGCAGCATGTTTATGCGATATGTCCCACCTCTGGTGTTGGGCTTACCGGTGACACTATCATGATAGGCACAAAACACCTCATACATAAGGTCATCGGCATAATCGTCATCGTTGCCGTATTTTGGCGGCTCGTTTACTAACTTTTGCCGGATATCCTCTTGGCCTGCAAAGTCCGTGTCCATAGCGGCGGTAAGCTCTTCCATAGTTAGCTCTTTTTTCTCAAACACAAGCTGCTTTATAGCCGCAAGGGAATCTGTTACGGTGCCAATACCTACCCCCTGTATATAGCTGGTGTTATACCTGGCACCACCGGCGTTGTAATCGCGGCCATTGGAAATACAATCATTGGTGATAACAGACAGGAAGGGCACCGGCATATACCTGGCATATAGGGATTCGATTATATTAGAGCCACATATTTTAATTTCCACAAAGTGCTCTATCTGCTGCTTGTATGCGCTCATAAGCTGCTGCCAGTCTGCAAAATCTTTTCCATAGCCAAGGGGTAGGCCCAACTGCTTGCCAGAAACCTTGTCAAAGCCATTATTAAGGGTAAGTTCCAGTATTTTGGGCAGGTTAAAATACCCCGTTAGGATATAGGCCTCCGAGCCAAAGGCCCCAGTCTCCACACAGCCGCTTGCCCCGCCGCGCCTTGCGTCCTCTATGGTTTTGCCAGCGTTTAGTAGCTCCTGGACAATGGCATCGGTGTTGTAAAAGGCAGGCTGCCCCCAACCTTTGCGGGATATTTCCAGTGCCCGCTTTAGGAAATACTTTGGGGTTTTCTTAGAAATTTGGACATTGGAGCTGGGTTGCAGCAGCCTCATACTATCCATGCAGTCTAGGATTAAAAGGCTTACCGGGTTAACGCCGTCAGAGCCGTCGGGCTTAATGCCCCCTGTGTTGATATTGGCAAAGTCTGTGTAGGTGCTGCTTTCCTTTAGGGTTATGCCTACCTTGGGCGGGGCGGGCTGATTGTTAAATTTTATCCATAGGCATTGGAGTAATTCCAGGGCGTTGGCTTCGTCAAGGGCTCCGTCTGCTGTATCTTTTTCGTAAAAGGGCATTAGATGTTGGTCTAGGCGGCCTGGACTATAGGCATCCCATGGGTTTAGCTCTGTTGTGACGCAAAGGTGGACAAACCAGTACATTTGAATGGCCTGCCAGTAGGTTTGAGGCCTGTGAGCCGGTACTATAGAGCAGTTGTGGGCTATTTGGCGTAGCTCTTGTGCCCTGGTTTCATCTGTTTCCGCTTCTGCCATAGCTGAGGCAAGCTCCCCATAGCGCTTACCCAGTAAAATTATTGCGTCACAGGCTATATCCATTGCCCGTAGCTGCTCTGCTTTGGCTAGGGCATTCATGTCCTTTGTATAGTCTAGGGCGGTTATGGCCTGGGCTATACGCTTTTTGAAATCTAAAAACCCATTTTTATATATAATCTCGGAGCCTACGGTATGCCCTGGGCCTCGCTGCTCCATAAACTCTGTAAAGATACCTGCGGCGTAGCAGTCTTTCCACTGGGGGGACACGTTTTCCATTATCTTTTTCCGCATACAGCGCTTTTCCCAAAAAGGGCTGATTACTTCTTTCTGTAGCTCGAAGTCCTCGTCTATTACCTTAAAGGAGATTAGCTCCCTTGCGTCCATTACCCTCATATCTTCAAGGCTATGGCAGATTAGCTCTGGGAAGGTTGGGGCTATTTGAGAGGTGTGGCCTTTTTCCCCAACAATTAGCTCCCCAGGGTGGATTTGCAACTCCTTGTGGGTCATTATGTGAAGGAGCGCCTTGGCCCGTAACTCTGGGGTAGACACTTGGCCCTCGTACTGCTTATATGCGTCTGTTAGCCAAACTGCCCGCTCTAGGCTTAGCCATGGGGTTGCTTTTGTGCTTTCGGCTCTTAGGGCCGCTACTCTGGGGGTTATTGGGATTTGGTTCATTGATATCATCCTCCAAACAGGCTATTAAGGCCCGGATTCACCAACCACGTATGAAAAGGTTTGACCAAATTGACAATTTTCGTCATTGCGGGCTTGACCCGCAATCCCCTCATCTTAGCCAAATTAGGGGATCCCGGGTCAAGCCCGGGATGACGCTAGGGCTCATTAACAAATTGGATAGTCATGTTGACAAAACTGGTTGGTGTATTTTCGCACTATCCGTTCAATATGTGCCGCATGATTCATACATAAAAAAGGTTTACCAAAAAGAACGACCTATTACATTTCGGCATGAAACCCCGCCTGCTTCCAGTCCTCTTGTATTTGGAGCATTTTCTCATCAGAAGGGGTATAAAAAGCGGGGGCGGGCTTATCTAGCTTCTCCCATTTTCCCGTTCCAAGATTGTGATATGGCAGCAGAAAAACCTTGCTACCTGGGGCAATGGCATTTGCCAAAGCAATAATATTAGCCATTTCCTCACCATCATTGACCCCGCCAATAACAGGAACACGCAGCCATACCTCCGCCAGTGGCACCAGCTTCTCCAAGTTGGCAATAATACGCTCATTGTCCCGGCCTGTGTACTTTACATGCAGCTCCGGTGTTGCCATCTTTATATCATATAAAAATAAATCTACATAAGGCACAACCGCCGCAAAATTCTCCCATAACACATCTCCACAGGTGTCACATGCTATGTGGATATGGTGCTTTTTAAGAATCTGCAAAAATTCCAGCACAAAGGCCATATCCTGGGCCAAAGGCTCGCCGCCGGATATAGTAACACCGCCAGACTCGCCAAAAAATATTTGGTCCCGCAGCACTATCCGCGCCAACTCCGCCGGGGAATAGCTATGTTCCCCACCGCAACTAGATGCGGCTATATCAGCAGAAAAACTCCAAGTCTCCGGGTTATGGCACCACTGGCACCTAAGAGGGCAGCCTTTGAAAAAAACCGTAGTCCGTATGCCCCCGCCATCATGTATGGCAAACCGTTGGATATTAGTAACAATTGCACCCATAGCTTATCTAAACTGTATCAAGCTGGCATAGTCATGTAGCAGGCTATGGCGCTTGCGAGGGCTCAATTTTAATATCTTTTCAAAGGTATCAAGGCTTACCCGGCCCACAGAAAACAACAGCTCTGTATATTTAACCCTATCCCAGAAGTAGCTCTTCTCCCAGTCGCAAATCTTTTTCATCCCATAATAATAGCTGGTAAAGTACCCACACATATTCTCGTGGGCTTGTACCTGGGCACGGGCGGTTTTACGGTCAAAGCCCATTTCCTGCTGATACAAATCACAGGCTTGGCCAATGGTTTTTCCAAAATAATGGAGCCATAAATCTACCTTAATCCGGGTAGAGGTATGATGGCGGCGATGTGCCACCATTAGTGGGTAGTATGGGTCTTCTGCAAATACAAATTCAAACACTCTCTCTGTACGTATACAGGTACCCTCAGATAGGGGTACGCTTTTGGCCCCGCGCTTCATAGTTTCTGGGATTGGGTCAATTGCCGTCCTAATAAACTGGGCGTGATGGCCGGGATATGCCTCATGAAGGGCGTTGATTTTTATCCAGCCGTCAGTAATAGCAGTGTAGTTGAAATTATTTAAGAACATAGTGTTATGCAGAGGGTAACGAGAGGGGTAGTCGCTGTTGTACCCACCCCACGGATATGAGTCCTTTAGCTGCTCTGGAATTGGGAGGCAGTCGCAGCGCTCGTCATGGGGCAGCCATATATATTCGTGGGCGGCGGCACGGGCGCGCTTTAGATACTCGTTTGCACGGGCAAACATCTCATCAGGGGAGCTGCATGGCCCGGCATATTTGAATAGGATATCCCCTACTTCTGCTGTAGTCCTTACTGGGCCTCTGATTTTATTGGCAAGCTCTAGGGACTCGGCTCTGGTTTTATCGTTTTCGTATTCGTACCAGCTTAGCAGCTCGTCTAAGTCTACGCCTATATTGTTTTTTAGGGTGTTGCGGTATTCCTCTTGGGATATGGGGATAACCTCCTCATCCCCTCGTACAGTTGCCCTTGGGGCCTCGCCTTTTTCTTCCATTATTTCGCCGACATGTTCTATATATAGCTCTAAGTTTGCGAGATACTCTTCCATTTCATTCTCAAGTGCATTTATGGCCAGTGTGTTTAAACCACGGAAAGCCTTTTTAATCTTAGGCCTTGTAAAGTCGTATGTTTTGGCTGCCTGCTTTAGCCCCAATTGCAAATTATTCAGCTTATCAGGCTCAAGGCTGCCAAGGGTGGGCTTAATACCATCCTCCCAAAGTTGCTCCACAGCCATTAGCTTGCTATGCATAACACTGTAACGCTCTCTGGCCGGCCGATAATCGGCACAGCACAGGGCATATAGCCGCCCGCCAAGAAACTGGAATATCTGGCCGGGTTTGTCATAATAGTTTTTTAATCGCTGCTCTGTTGCATCTAAAAAGTCCGCAAAGTGCCCGGCTAATACATCGCTAACTGGGTCTTTGCGGTCTAATCCTTCCACTTGCTTTGCTAGGGCCTCGAGTTCCCCCTGGGATAACCGATAGCTGGCCTGGGTTGGCATGAAAAGGGTGTTTTCATATTTCCCAGTACCGTTAATCTTCTGGGCAAGCTCCGCCACATTTTTGTCCACAATGCGGAAAGTACGGATATCGTCTAAGAATGGCATAAAATCAGCCTCCAGGAAATGATTGATATGTAATTTTGCACAAGTATATAAATACCATATAGGCGCTTCAACTGCTCGTTTAATATAAAAGGTGGAATAATCACATATGACATTTTCTTCAGCTATCATTCATATGCTTACGATAGAACGCATTCCGATACTGGCTAGGTGTTACCCCCTCTAGCCGCTTAAACACCTTCATAAAATATTTCTCGTCCTCAAAGCCAACATAATTTGCAATATTTTTAACAGAGTCCTTAGACGAAAGCAATAAGCTTTTAGCAAAATCAATCTTTGTGCCGGTAATATAGTCCAAAAGTGAAACACCCGTATGCTTTTTAAAGGCATTGGACAAATAATTGGGGTTATAATTAAAAGCCTCCGCCACCTTGGTGACGCTAAGGTTTTCTATACGATTAACCCGTATCCACTCCATAATCTCTGTAATATGCTTATAAGTAGAAGACTCAAGGCCCAAATCATACCCACTAACAAAATCCGCGGTAATCTCCAAAGCTAGTAAACTCAAGGCATAGTGTCCCAAGTATTCGGAATAAGAGCTGCGCTCATATCCATCCAGTAATTGCCTATAAAGCAGCATTTCCCGCTTACTATGCCTAAGTGTTCCGGTTTCTGGGAGGATATAATGGTCGTTGGCTATGCCGCCACTATTTTTTGTAAAGAAAAGCTGCTGGTCAAGCTCGTCTTGATGGGCTATGCGATACCGGTCTTTTTGTATCTGAAAATGGCACCAATAGTAAGACAAATGCCCATGAGAAGCCTTATAGCCCAAGTGCTGCATCCCAGGAAACAGCAAAATATACTGGTTAGAGCTGATTTCGTACTGATTATCCCCCTGTTGGATATGCAGGGTGCCTAAGTCTCCCATTATAAACACAAAGGTATCCAGGTTTCTTTTCATGTGGACAAAGCCCTTGCTATTGATAAGGTTTCCGGCGCTTATAAGGTTAAGGGGCAAGGTACATGGGGAGATTAGGTATAACATCTGTGAAATTTCCACCTTTCCTATGATATTAACAATTTCAAAGAGGCAATCTCAAATGTATACTTGTGAAAATTGCATGGAAAACTTTGCGGTTATCCCTTTCCATGTGTCCATTATACTATATTTTCAAATAAAAGGAGGAAATCAAATGCGAAAGTATCTAGTTTTATTACTTGTTGTGGGTGCAATGTTCTTAGGTTTAGCAGCTTGCGGCCGAGACGGAGACGCAGGCGGAGCCGAAGGTGTACCCAGAGTTGAAATGATGTTCTGGGGCGGCTTAGAGGAGCACAACGCTATGCTAGACGTAATAGCAGACTTCAACGCCCAGAACGAAGGCAGGGTATATGTCTTCCCCCACCATGTCCCAGCAGACTTTGGCGCAGTAATGAACACCCGCCTTGCCGCAAACGACCCGCCATGTATAGCCTATACCTCTGCGGGCGCGTTCTACACCATGGCCTCAGAGGGCCACTATTTTGCCATAGACAATCTTCTTCCCCAAGGCTTCTTAGACACTGTTGTACATGATGCCGTGTGGAGATACGATGGCAGGATTTACGGGCTTTCTACCGCCCAGGTTAACCTGATTTTGTTCTACAACGCAGATATTTTCAACGAACTTGGGGTCGAGCGGCCACCACACCGTTTTGAAGATGCCCTCAACTGGGACCAGTGGATTAACCTGCTACAACGTGTAACAATAGACAGGAACGGCAACAATGCCCTACATCCAGACTTTAACCCCAACCAGGTATCAATCTTTGGTTTTAACTCTGGCCCATGGCTAAACAACTTCCTTTTGTTTGCATACTCCAATGGGGCAAGGCTTGTTACCGCAGACGGTACAAATACCGACTTCGACAGCCCAGAGTGGATTGACACCTTCTATAAAATCAACAGAAAAATCCATTATTATCGCGTAATGGCCACCCCAGCAGAAATCGAAGGCTTCCCAGAAAACGCACTGATGAACCAAGCCTTTGCAACAACAGTAGACGGCAGATGGTCTATGCTGGGCCTTGCAGAAATGGACTTTGAGCTGGGCTGCGCTGTAATGCCAGACTTAGGACATGGGGCATTTACAATGTCACCTCCAGGTGTTACATCTATGTTCAATGGCGTAGAACATCCAGAGCTTGCATGGGAATTTTGGGAGTTTAAAATGGACGTAGAAAACGGCGCAACCGTATTGTACGCTGGCGGCCTATGGCAGCCAATCGTCCATGACCCCTGGTATACAGACCCTGCCGCCCTTGCAGTATGGACAGACAACGACGCTCATCCCGCATCTTTCCAAAGCGCGGTACTTGACATGGCACTAAGGCCCTCACAGGTTGCCCCTCTTCCTGCATCCTATATCAGAAGGATTGGCGAGTATATGAACTTTGTTACCCCGGCTCTCCAAAATATTTTAGAAGTGCCAATGACCCGGGAGCAGGTTGGCGATGTTTTGAGAGAGCTTCAGCAGACTATCAATGAAAACGAAGCCTTCCATGGCATTTACAACCCTGTTAATGTACTTCCTCGCAGGTAATGACCCATAAAGCTCAAAACTATAATCGCACATATATTCGTTAAATGGTCATTTTGCGAATATATGAATGCATGTTTGGCTGGCTATGTTTTGTGTAACTAAAAAGACTTTGTGGGATATGTCTGATTAAGCTTCTCTGGGGTTGGACATTATGTATAAGATTTTTCCTGTGCATATCGTATTTTAGCTATTTTTAGCAACAACTATTCGCAAAATGACCATTTTGCGAATAGTCTATAAGCACAGGCCCATACCCCGGTAAAGATACAGCTTTCTTTGCCGGGGTTTTCTAAAATATGAAAAAAGGTGTGTGATTAATGGCTACCAAAACCAAAGCGCTTAAACCAAACAGCAAGCTGTTTAGGCGCAACGAGATATGGGGATGGCTTTTTGCGGGGCCAGCTATTCTTGGGTTTTTAGGGTTCACCCTTGGGCCTATGATAACCAGTATTTTTCTTAGTATGACCGACTCTACTTTGGGTTTTGGCGGTGAATGGATAGGCTTTGACCACTATGTTAGGCTTTTTACCGCTGACCCTCTTGTGCTTGCGTCTATAAGGGTGACACTGCTGTTTGTGCTTATAGCCGTGCCTTGGCATTTATCTGCGGCATTTTTTACAGCGCTGCTTTTAAACACAGAAGGGTTAAAGGGTGTTAAATATTGGCGTACTATTGCCTATGTGCCCTCCATTGTGCCGGGTGTTGCAAGTGCCTTCCTATGGCGGTGGATATTTAACCCAAGAGGGCTTTTAAACCACTTACTTGAGGCAGTGGGCATACCCCCTCAGGGTTGGTTTTTTGACCAGCGGCTGGTTTTGC
>Ga0123355_10018084_pt1 | contig 11161 bp, 7 predicted proteins | sample TergutEmb28metaG_3_FD_89872 | JGI IMG/M metagenome (GOLD analysis project Ga0123355, IMG submission 89872) | Embiratermes neotenicus P1 segment gut microbial communities from Petit-Saut dam, French Guiana - Emb289 P1 | ecosystem: Host-associated > Arthropoda: Insects > Digestive system > Gut ...
ACAAAAAAAAAAAGAAAACTATTGTCTTCTTTTTTAAGTTTAAGAACAGTTGAGGGAATAAAGAAAAAAAAAAAAGGGGGGGGGGGGGGGGGGGGGCAGAGAAGGTTAATACTGAGATCGTATTTATGGAAATAGCTTTCGGTGTTCGGAGGAATCGGTTTTAGTGCTGTGAGTTGAGGTTCTGTTGGCAGAAGCTACGAAGATTGCTTACTTCTTGAACATGATCCCGCACATCTTGGGACGTGCCTACTAAAGTACATGGTGTTGGTGTTAATAATATTGAATTTCTGGCTTCTTCTGCTACAGTATCATTTACGTGACTCAGCTAGAAAATCGCCATTCGATATCATCCTCAGCCTGTACACATATTCACAACCTAATTTCGTGACATCGGTTTTAATATTACTCCTCAAACCTATGGTCTTCAAAACATCCCCTCTCCGTGCAGTCTACTCACAAAATTCTGTTTTAGCTACATGAATAAACCACTGAGGCGTCTGTCATTCGACTGCAAGGAATAACTGCAGATGATCAACAACTTGCACAAGCCCTCCTGTTCTCCGTTCCTCCTACCACCATTCGAAGCATGAAATTCATTACACAGACCAGTCGATTTGGGAAATATCACTGTTTACACTGAGCATCACAAAAAACACACAAATACGATTCTTGGGCAAACTGCGGAGTTCTGAACACAAGGCAGGTGGTACAGTGCAGTAAATGCTGAGTTTAACAGGTTAATTTATTCGTCTTCGACGTAAATAATTTTATTTTCTCTTTCATTTCATATACCTGTAATTTAAATGGTCTGCTGAGAGCAGGGTTGCGGTGATGAATATTAATTTGCGTTCTCACGGATCCCAGTACTTGCCAAGAGAAGAAACGTACTTAATAAAGAGCGTTGCATGAATAATGACTTTGGGAATTTAAACGTTGGTGATACTGGCCCATTACCGTTACGGACAAACTGTCTGTACTTGCTTGTTAGTTGGACAATGAACATATATTTCGGAAGCGAAGGCCCAACGGTCTTCATATGGAAGGACGTTGCGTGGTGTGAGACAAAGCTAATGTCTGAGTCGTTAATAACTTTGGTAAAACGAGTAGCTGGTTTATTTGGAATAGTGCGCCTCATAACTGTTCGTGCTGGTCCCAGTGGCCGCGCGGTCTAAGGCATAGATCTGTGGCCGCTCGCTTGTTGGAATTGTGGGTTCGAATCCCACCTGGGGCATGGATGTCTCTCTAATGTGAGTGTTGTGTCTTGTCAGGTAGAGGTCTCTGCGACGAGCTGAGCACTCTTCCAGAGGAGTCCTACCGACTGTGGTGCGTCGTTGAGTGTGATCTAGAAACCTCAAGAATGAGGAGGCCATGGCCCACTAGGGGGCTGTTGCGCAAAAAAAAAAAAAACTATCTGTCCGTACTGATATGAATGGCGTACAGTTTGAAATACTAATAAAGTGGTTATATAAGCTACAAACAAATAAATATTACAACAAAAATTACAAGAATACACACGTATAAATAATTGTTCTTTAGGAATTGAAAACATAAATCTAAGACAATCACCGTTTGGTGCTTTAAGGTTTTTCGCATTCCCATCACAATTAACATCTTACAAGCCATTTACGCGTTTTCAGAAATTATGCTAGCTCTTAAAAATTTTCCCAACATCTAAACGATTACATGCATACAGTTGGACCCACAGAAGACACTATGCAAATTTTAAACTACCAGAAAAGAGGCTCATACCTAAACACTATAGAGCGATTTGCCATCCATAAAATAGGCTCACCCAACAGCCAACTGAACGACAAACAATTTTCCTCAGTATAATCTTCGATACAATCTTAAAAATCGGATTACAACTTACGTACCCCCACCCCCAACTTACCACCCCTACCCACCGCAGCTTCACCTGCCTACCATACCTCAACTCACCTGTTATCTTCAATAGTCTGCCGGCATCCATGCAAACTACACAGTGCAGAGCAGTGATCAGGGTTTAGTTACCATTTAAACGCAAACCCTACGTTATAAATGGCATACTTTCGCCTACAATGCGAATAACATAATTATACAATGAACTAAAGCATCCGACAACTATTTACACAACGGGAAAACACGTCAAAGAACGTAAGTACCTCAGTTATATACACCACCCACACAGGTAACACATATATCAATATTCTTGTTACACCTACATTACAACATCTATGTTATTACAGAACGCATCAGGAAAACCTTACCTGAGTGATACACTTACGCAGCCGATACACTACATCTACTGAATATATACCTCTAAGTATTACGTCATATGACCCTCAACATAAACATCTTAACATTCAGCAAATACTAAACTTGATTAGAAATACGTATCATAATAATATACATACCACCTTATAAAAATACAGTATACCGTACATATTCCTGTAGAACTCTATACTGTTGCAGATCGCACCAAAAATCATCAGCAAAATACATTCACGCCTTCCACAATCCACCCACACTACGCAAAACCTGCAACTCCGATATCCACGTTATGTTTTTTTTGCATGTTTATATCACATTTTCTTATTTTAATGTACTTTATGAACATTTTAATGTAAACGAGGTCTCATTTTAAGGCGCTGTAAGTTACATATTCAATCTTTTAAGTCAAAGCCTGAAGATGGCTCCTAGAAGCCGAAATATGTAGCTTTGTTCTCTTAAATGTTCACGTAGTAAAGCTGTGTTAGACTATATTATACCACTCTATTAACTATACAAGCCGTTTTAAGATGCGAATATTCTAGAATATGTACATGAAAGTATTTTCCCACTGCGCAACAGTCTCTAGTGAGTCAGGGCCTCCACATTACCGAGGATTCACATTCACACTCAGTTATACACACCACACTCGGTATGACTCCTCCCAGTAACACACAATACTCCCAAGAGACGGACATTCATGCCCCCGGTGGCATTCGAACCTACAATCCCACCAAGCGAGCGGCCGCAGACCTGCGCGGCCACGGTGATCGGGTGCACATAAAATACTGAACGAAATATTCTTGAATAGGAGAGCAATATAATTATGCTCAGGGCAAATCTGGCTGAGAGAGGTACAGACAGCACGCTCCGGTGCTGCCTCGTTAGGACTATCGCATGTTTTGGAGAGCGTTTACAGATGAGTGTGGACCGGGATATCATAGTCGGTATAGCGACTCGCTACGGGCTGGACGGTCTGGCGATGGAATACCGGAGGAGGGGGAGATTTTCCGCACCCGTCCAGACTGGCCCTGGGGGCCACCCAGCCGCCTATACACTGTGTGCCGGGTGTTTCCCGGGGGTAGAGCGGCCGGGCCGTAGCGTTGACCACCCAGCCCCATCTAGCGCCGAGGTTAGAGAAAGAGTAGAGCTATACCTTTACTCCCCTATGGGCCTTCGTGGCATGTTGTAGGGTGAACGTTGCCTTATAGATAAGTACTGAGGAGTGGCGGAGGGCTTATTACCAAGGGGAAACCGAAGAATTCGGGAAAAAAATCTGATTCATTGCCACTTCGTTGACCACGTAACTCCCATAAAGTTACGAAAGAAAGCACCCGAGTCTCTGTGGTAAAAAGCCGGCTCTAATTACCTGATCCATCACGCGTCGAATATTAATACGTGAGGCTATGGGGTTGTCTTTACGGCAAATAGAATGTTTGTAGAAGCTACTAGGAGTGGTTTAGTTCGCATCGGTAACAGATCTTCGTGCATGCCAGACGTATAAATACACAAGAGGTAGAAAAGTTTTTACTGGATGTCAGTTGATCAGAAAATGAGCTGGAACCAAAAGAAAACCTGCAAATAAACCTACAACTGAACATATCTTACTGGGTAATAGCGATAAAAATCTTTTGTGTGTATGTTTTCTTCTGGGTAATTTTATATAATAAAATATAAAATTCAGACGCCGGGGAATTACCCAGAAGAAAACATACAACATTCAGAACAAGGCGAAAGTTTGAAATCAAGAATACGTTTGTGTGTACTTTATTAATATTTACTATTGATTCTTTACTACGGAATTACATTATTCGCGTAACATGCATGTGAGATAGTCACCTATGTTTCTTGTGTGATCAAAATAGACGGTGACAGAATTACATCTTTCCCCAGACACATGATTAAACATTAAGAGCTGTTGGACTCACTGATTGGCCACATTCTCAACTGCAAACTGCTGTGGAAGTTACACGCCTCATTCGAGTAATGTTAAATAAGTAAGGTTCCATATCCCGCGAATTTTGTGTAACTCAAGCAATTTATTTTTCGGTAGAATGTTTTGGTACCAATGTGTTTTGGTAACAGTGTGTTTTGGTACCAGTGTGTTTTGGTACCAGTGTGTTTTGGTACCAGTGTGTTTTGGTAAATGTGTGTTTTGGTACCAGTGTGTTTTCATACCAGTGTGTTTTGGTACCAGTGTGTTTTGGTACCAGTGTGTTTTGGTACCAGTGTGTTTTGGTACCAGTGTGTCCGGGTACATAATTGCTTAACTGTTACTTATGTTCTTTAAACTGTTTAGTTATGGCTACTTTATTAACCGGCGCGGGCTGTTTATTTGGTTATGTTATTGTCTGTGATGTGACACCGTGTAGTCCGGTAGTTTACCTACGTTTCAGAAGATACTACTGCTTCCATCATCTATACTGGTCATGGAGGCAAGTGGATCTTCATAACACTTCTGCCAGACTACACGGTGTCACATAACCTTCAGGAGAACCTCGAATCACAACCATTCTGTGTCCACAGTTTTACGTATATATGTTTTCCTTTATGACATGTATAGTACGTATACACTTATTTACAGTTTTATTGAATGTACATAGTTACTCATCATTAAGTGAGTACAGTCCGTCTTAAAATGCTAAAAGTAACTCAGCCTGACAAGCATTTCACCGGTTTTTGTGGAACCAAAAGTACATTACCTTGCTCACAGCAGCCCTTCATTGGTTCCTTAACGCATGCCAGATTAATCCAGTTCACATCACACCCCACTTCCTTAACATCAATAGTAATGTTATCCTCCCATCTACACCTAGGTCTGGCCAAGCAGTCTCTTTCCTTCAGGTTTTCCGACTAAAATTTAGTACGAATTTGTTAGGTCCTCTGTTAGCTTCCCATGTCGTCACCTTTGAATAGAGATACGGTGCTTACAAATAATGGAACTACTTAGACTGGTCCAAGTGTGCTGGAATGTCAAGTACTGTAGAGGACTGAGGGCAGGTATTGCAACGAGCAGGAAACTGAAATACCAGTGGATACAAGGATGCGTGGACATAGTGATAAGCGTAGTCGAACAAGGAAAGAAGCGGGTAGGAATTGGGATAGCATGTATTGCGTAGTAATAATACAAGCAGGCGTCTTGCGCAGTGGCAGAGCTTATCGGGACCCAAAGTGGCTGCGTAGTTTTACAAACAACTGTATCTCTAATCAGTATTTAACCGAGCAAAGTACAAAGTGCAATGTGGCCGAAATACTGTAGAGGCTGTTCGTGTGAGTCGCTTTTTTCTTGTGAAGAAAATTAAAACGGAAAATGGAACTGGTACGTTCATGTTTGGTTTGTTTTTGTTAACTTAACTTATTTTTGTTCAAAACTGTGTAAAGTGTGAAATTTATTATCGATAATGTATTGAGTGAAAGGATTGTGTGTGTGTGTGTGTGTGTGTGTGTGTGTGTGTGTGTGTAGGTTGAAAGGATGTTAGTCAACCTGAAACGACGTTTTCTTTTTAGACGATGTGTAAAGTGACAACAACCAATTCCACATTTATTGACACTTCAGACAGACAGACGGGTTTCAAATAATGACGTTCCGAAAGGGCTTGCAAAAACGGGCAGGCGCAGACTAGATAGCGCCAACGGCGGACTTAACTCGGCGCTGTACGGTACGGCACGTATAACGGAAACTTTGTAGTCCAGATCGTCAACCAGCTACCAACCAAAGTGTTACATAATATGCAATGTAAATATTTTTTTAAAATACGTTGTTGGGATTGTAGAACATGAAGATTTTATTTCTTTCTTTATTTTTGGTGTATCTTAAGTTTTTATGAGGTGGGATTATGCAGCGTCCAATGATAGAACGTTTAATGAATATGTCTAATAAATCGGAAGGAATGGGAAAGGAGAATTTCATGACCTAATGTGAGGTACTGGGAGTTAATGAGAGAAACCACGATTTGGGACTATCACAGTCGGCCGGGCCGAGAATGGAACCACGGCCTCCCGAATACAAAACGGACGCCTAAATAAACAGTATGCAATTCGAAATAATTTAGTGAAGAAACTAAGATGAATGACAGCGAGTGACAATGAGTGACAGTCGGCGAGTGAGTGAGTGAGCGAGCGAGCGAACGAGCGAGTAACAGTGGTGAATGAGTGGCTGGCTGGCTGAGCGAGTGGCAGTGACTGAGTGTGACAAAGAGTGACAGTCATCGAGTGAGTGAGTGAGTGACTGGTTGGCTGGCTGGCTGGCCTAACGAGTGGCAGGGACTGAGGGATGACAGTGAGCGAGTGATTACAAAGAGTGACTGAAGACATGTGTATGGCACCTAGGTAGCTAATATTCGTGATTTCCAAATTCCGTTCCCTGGAAAGCTGTAATACCATGAAGATTTTCCAAAATATTTTCAATTAAATTTCACAAAGTGTGGAATTCATTAATAATACGAATATACAAATCAGTGTTCTAGGAAACTGATTCTTTCACTGCGCCATTATTAAGTACTGAAGTAAAAACTTTAACAGGTTTGTGTGCTTCGAACTTCAAATCAAGTTCCAACGAATATTAAGCAACCGACGTCATTTACATTTCCCAGTATTAAGGGACAGCGGGAACTGATGTCTACACAACGATTGATGTAATGACCGCTATGATATGCTGCGATATAACATGTATTGTGGTGGAGGGTACCAACGTTTCGGAGGAACCTGCAGCCTTACACTCTTAGCTTGAAAACTGAAGCAGAAGATTTCTCCGAAACCTTAGTACAGACCTAATAAAATGCAAGGCATTACATCCAGGGGTCCCATTTTTTAAACACTTCAAAACATTTGATAACAATGAGGTGGGGCGGTGGGGGAAGACAAAATCTTTAACCTGTTATGCAATTTATTAATACTATTAGAACGAGATGACTGTCGATCCCAGTGGGGTTACGGGTTCGAATCCCGACGGGGGCTTGGATATCTGTCTCTTGGGGGGTGTAGTCAGGTAGACGTCTGTGTGTCGGTCTGATCACTCGTCCAGAGGAGTCCTACCGAGTGTGGTGTGTCTTGAGTGTGACGCGGAACCTCAACAGTGAGTATGCGTGGCTTCCTAGGGCTGTCGAGTCACGAAAAAAAAAGTTACGACATTACTCACATTAATTAACACTAACTTTACTACTCAATTAATTTATTAAACTTTGATGAAAGAGTGGAAACAATAACTTTTCTACTAATACACGGAACAATGGACAGTGCAGCATTACGAGTGGTAACACCTCACTCTGCTAACCAGCCCATCGCATAACAGTTCTCGACTCAGTGGGATTCCCACCGCGAGAAAAGTAAAAATTTCCATATTCTTTGTCAGAAATGTTGAAGTTTAATGACTTGGAAAAAACCCCAGGACAGGGCACTTTTTAATCCATAAAACTGGGACTGTCCCGGGAAACTAAGGGCGAATTGGATCCCTAGTCACAACCCATAACACCATAATCTGGAACAGGCACTCTTCCTGGGCAAGACATTTGCTTCTTCAAGTCTTGTGGCCTTCGGCCCGTTTTCGGGCCATAGCCTCCCTGTTGCCAGGGTTTCGAGACAAGTGTTGAGTGATTTCAAAATTCACTGGTGCACACAAGGTCCCTTACCCGGCTAAACATGCCTTCGACAAGGTGGAGATATCATCCAGACTTCCTTGAGAAGCTATAGGCTTACCTAACATCAGCTGAGTACTTGACGATGTAATGTATCCTGTATTTTATGGCATAGGTATGGCCTATAGATCATCATCAGGGAGTTTCGTCGTTCCTTGCTAAAGTTATTACATATTCACGATTTAGTTCGTAGTACGTAGTAGCATACGACGCACACCTAGCCAACTACACTTTCTACAACAGATTCCTACGCAACATGATATGCTGCCACAACACCTTGTTTACAAAAACGAACTAAATCGTGAATATGTAATAACTTTAGCAAGGAACGATGAAACTCCCTGATAATGATCTGAAAAGATCGAAACATGTCGGAGTGGTTTTAAGTGTTTTAGAGTGTTTTAAGTGAAAGTTATGTAGGTGCATCTGTTGGTTAATAGTTGAAGTGATTTTAAGAAATGCTAGGCCCAACGATGAGATTCATGGAGGAATTGTCTTGGGATTTGGGAATGTGTTTTTGTATGTGTATAAATTGCAAGAAAACTTTCACTAAAAGACAAAGGATTATCCCTAATATTTATGGGCCTGTGTAATATGAAAGATGACATGACACGGGCAGGTCACTCAACCTTCACTAAATCGCGCTTAAAATTAAATGGTGTGAAGCGAGTCAAATGTGATTTAATCATTGTTCTTGCAGTGTTATGTGACCGACAAATGTTGTGCCATATATTTATGCTACATAAGTTTATATGTATTAATGTGCGATGGGAAATTGCTTGCATTTCAGGACAGAATGGCCTGGCCGTGCTTCTGGGCTTCGCTGATGTTTGCGACACTAGTCACCGCTACAAGTAACCACACGTGTGTGAATGGCACATTAATTGTTTATGACACATACTTTAAGGGCTTACGTGATTACAACTGTTCGAAAAACTACCGAAATCTTCATACAATTCATCTGGCCAACAATAATCTGTTTTCTTTGGAAGGAACAGGGCTAAGTGACGTCAGCAGCTTGTTGCATCTCTTAGTAGTACGGAACTTGCTGACGTCTCTAGAACCCAACTTATTATCAAATCTCACAGAACTTATTTCTCTCGACCTGTCGTACAATGAACTGGAGTCTTTCCAGGACGAACACACTTTCGCCTCTCAAAGTAAATTACAAGTACTTAGATTACCGCATAACAGAATTGTCACTTTGGATTTAAGAGTTCTAGCTCCACTACACGCCCTTACAGACCTGGATTTGTCTGAGAATCCATTTTGTTGTGACTGTGAATTAAGGCATACAGTGAAGTGGTGTGAAGAAAGAAATCTGAGTACAGGTGCTGTTTGTGAGAACGGAGTGCCATGGAAAAACTTCAGCTATGAAAACTGCACTTCCGTCACGTTTATTGTGGTAGGCATTGCAATCGGTGTGGTTATAATAGCATCTTTTGTTGTTGAGGTGTGGGTGTGTTGCTTCAGAAGGGCTCGCCATGCTACGGTTGATACTAGACGGGCATCTGCTACAGATACATTGGACAACGAGGCTTTTGCTCGCTACCAGGCTCTCCCAATCAATCAAGAAACGTGCCCGAGTTCCTGTTCAAGAAATGCGCTGCTGTTGAAGCCAACTGACAGCAGTTCGTCCTTGGAATATGCACCATTTACAAAGTGTCAGGATAGTCATCATACGGAAACGAGTTCATATCCTGACACAGAGGCTGGAGCTGCGGTGTCACTTACTTATGCAGAACCTTACAGGCACACAACAGACGCTTCTGGAACGTATGCTGTGCCTTACCACCACACAACCGCTAAAACAGGAGAGAGTAAGATATCTGATGAAAATGTGTTCTGTGCGGAATCGAATAATGAAGTGTACTCGGAGGGCACATTTGTTCGTAATTCGTTGTATTTATAACTATAGTCTGACAGTTCTTCCAAGTTATCATGTGCTTGTGTGAACAACAGTATCGCAGATAATAATAAACAATGTGCTAGTAAAAGAATGTGTAAAACTACTAGGCCTTTGCCTCATAAGTTTCTTCTGAGGTATTCCAAGTGTTAACCGAAGAATAAAAACCAACTGGATGCCACTTATAATTTTATTGTACTTCTTATAGGCTCAAAACATGTTTCGGGCACTACTATGCCCATCTTCAGGAGCTCACGACTATAATGTTGATTACCACATTGGTCGTTTCGTCCTTGGTTTACTGTAGGTTGGAGGTTAGGTGCGGGTAGGCTGCTACAACCTTGAGATCACCACATAACTTCCACTTAATTTCGTCGTACTTAATCTTTCCCAACAGTAACTTCATGCTTTCACAACTTTCCTTCATGTTGGCTGCATGAGCCAAAGGAACGGAGGGGAATTTATTTCCGTTGTGGAGTAGAACCACCTTCAAGCTCATTTTTTACGAATAAATTAACAAACGCCACTGATCTGGGTTAAATTCATGGCAAACAACTTCCATAACGGAACAAACACCATTGCAAAATACTACACCATCTTCCTGGGAGAAGAAATCCTTGAATTCTTCATGGCGCTCACGGTAAAAACATACCTTAGTGTCTTGGCGCAGTAGATTCCAGCCCTTTAACCTGGAGCCTAAAAATTCAGCTTGCTTCTTTGACAGGTTCAAATCGCGGACGATATCATTCAGGTCCCCTTGAGTCAGCAGGCGTGGTTCATTGGAAGAAATGGCTCCTGCAAAAGTTGGATCACAATCCATACTGCTGTTAGCTTGGCGTACATCTTCATCACTTGACTCGCTCAGCGTCATGTTTGTTGGACGCTTTGACACAGGTAACTCCTCACTGTGAGGTACTGGCCTCATCGCAGATGTTAAAGTTGGATACTAAACAGTGTGTGTGGACTTTTCTTTTACACAAGTGATAATGGTCAGGAAGAAGTAGCATTCTGAAGCATGGTCCGTGGGCTCGCTCTCCAAACCATAGGAATGGCGAAAGGCATACAGCGTAAACCTTTCGCCCATTCCGCGAGACGCCTGGCACATGTCACAAAAAAAAAAAAAAAATGGGGGGCCCAACTTTTTTCCTAATAACCCATTTTGAAGCGGAAAAAAAGCTCATAGCTTTTTTTAATCAGGGGTTTAAAAAACCGACTTGGGGATTTAAATGTCACCTCACCGCAGATGTAGCAGAATGCAACCGATGAATTTTGCGCACTTTCTTGGCATATTAATGGTGGAACAAACACTACGTACTTCTGAGACGATAACACACTGAGCTCTGGCCAGCAACCTGCAAAGGACTATTAGTCACAC
>Ga0123355_10018085_pt1 | contig 11161 bp, 7 predicted proteins | sample TergutEmb28metaG_3_FD_89872 | JGI IMG/M metagenome (GOLD analysis project Ga0123355, IMG submission 89872) | Embiratermes neotenicus P1 segment gut microbial communities from Petit-Saut dam, French Guiana - Emb289 P1 | ecosystem: Host-associated > Arthropoda: Insects > Digestive system > Gut ...
AACTCTTCACCAAGCATACAACTTGCCATTACCATGGCACTTGCTTTAATTAGGGTGTAAGTACATTGCAACAACTTACTCTGTAGGAGGCCTCAGGCATTTTCATTATCAGTTTTTGAACTTTTCACCTTAAGGCTCTGACAGTTTGTAAATGCCTCAAGTTTAAGTTTGGGGGGGGAAAAAAAGAAAGGAAAAAAAAAACTAATTAATTTGACCTTATATTCAGGGTGATTAGTATTGTGATGTCTGTGACGTTTGGCAGGTAACATAGAATTATTTGGTAACAATGTGTTGCCCAAAATGCATAAGGCAACAGGGGCAATTTCATGACCTGTATAGTAAATCCTAGAGACAAGTAGGACTCATTGAACTTCCATTGTGTACTATTTTCTGCAGTTCTAGAATTGCTGTTACTGGATGGCGATGTAAAACATTGAGATTCACGTCAGTTACACCTTACTTACGTACTGTAGTAGTACTTGATTATTTATGTAAACTTACCTCTTTTTAGCCACTGGTCCATGACAATTAGCAAACAAGTTAACCTAATTTCACTGCACATTATTTCACTGATACTGCTGTGGGTTAATAAAATTTATACTTCATTTCCTTTGTAAATATGTTAATGCTACATGAACTACTACTAAACTGCACTGGTTATCTGTGGTGGTGGAAGTCACAGCTAGGTTACCAAAATCTCTAGCAGGTGCAATAATGCAGGTTTGTTAATTTAGCATGCATATTTTTCTTTCTGCATCCATGTGCAACACACTTTGTAATTAGGTGGCTATAATATAGACAAGTAGCATACTTAACAGTGCATTGCATGATCTGACCTTGATTAAACTGACTGTATCTCACTTTGTGGGTGCAGGGGGTTTCTTATCTAATGGTCATGCGAAATAAACATATTGCCATTTAAGAAGTTTCGCAACTATTTTTAACACAACAGTATTCCTTTAATTAAACAAAAATCAGTAAACTTCAAAGTATCCATTATAGAAATGCATCCATGGATCCTCTTTGGAGCACAATTTGGGAACCACTGACCTAGACTGTGGGAAGAGGGAGAGTAGAATCACACAATTCAGATTGCTGTCTGTCATAAGAGCAGTGTTAAAAGTGACCTTTCATATTTCATTTAGGATAAATGTAAGGGGACAGTTACTTGATGGGTTTCCATGTAAAGTGACATTAAATCATATGGTAACATTGGATTTGATGTGTTTCATTTAGGAGGGATGTAAGAAGGTTTCTTGTTCTTATTTGGTGGGTTTTGACATTGTCACATTAAATTATGCTGTAACATTGAACTTGAAAAAAATGACTGTAAGACAGAGCAACATGCAACAGTGTCAAGGATGGTCACAATCCATACCTGGGAAGGAGCTAAGGATAGATTTTTTTTTAATAACTTACAGCCAACAAATCCATGAAGTGACTGTAGTGATGTTCACTATCAACTTTGAAGGCCATAAAATTAAAATACAATATTGATGAATTTGTTGACCAGTTAAATCCCTTTCACTTCCATTACAACCACCAGCACCAACTTCTATAATGTCCTGAGTGGGTTGCAGTGATCCTCCAAAGTTTGAGTCTTCTCAGATGTCTTCTCCCACAGTTCAGTGACCAGTTTGTCATACCGCCCACCCATTCATGCAGCAGACCATCTCCCGTAAGGTCGATGAATGTTAATTTTTGTTATTTCTTTGTTGTTAACCAAAAACTGAATTGTGTCTAAATAGTGTACTTATATATTTTGTTTGATTATCACAATAAACAGCAATTTCTGTCTGTGCAGTATTCACCAGTTGATCTTTTTAGTGGAATCATATGGTGTTTTCTGTGAGGTACAGTCTGCTACTTTGTACATAATGTGTTGTAGATTACTTTTAGTCTTCAGAGGTTATTTAGCAGTAAACAGACAGTATTTTTTGTAGTGTTGGCGAGCGATAAAAAAACAGAAATTTTGCTTACAGGCAAATTAATTTCGATTTGTGCAGTCCACCGTATGCAAATGGTTTTCAGAACACAGTTATCATAAAAGTCCAGGAGAACCTGTGCCAATGTATTAACCAGCATGAACTGTTGACATTATATGTGAAACTTAATGCAACATTTGAACAGAATGACCATGGTTTTTGTAGTAATTGCTGCAATGTTCACTACAAAAGGGAAGGTAGAGAAAGCAGACATACATTTATATTAGGTTTTGTGTTTTACACTTGAATATTCAACATGCCATATGGCAGTATCTAATTAAGACTTCACTTTGCCTTGTCTCCTCCCTCCCAGAAAGCGGTATGTGCAGAATCTGCTTCTTAGAAGACAGTAATTATATTTTTTCACTGTGAATTCATATTTGTAAATAAGCTGTAATTCTTTTTGACTTGGTTAACAATAGAAAGAAAATAACATATTCCGATCAAGTGATTGGTTTCTTTCATTCTGTTACAGTGAAATTGATTATTATAATGGACATGGTCAGTTTTTGGACCCACAGACGGTGAAGGTTGTTGTCAAGGGTGGAAAGGAACATATGCTGACTGCTTCGTACTTTGTGGTTGCTGTTGGCGGAAGACCCAGGTACCCAGACATACCCGGAGCACTTGAATATGGAATAACAAGTGATGATATTTTTAGCCTGGAAAATGCACCAGGGAAAACTTTGGTTGTTGGTGCAGGATGTATCCTTTATATTGTATTCCCATTGTGTTGATGTGGTGGTGGGCAAATCCAGTAGAATCTGTAACAGCAGAAATGCACATGACACCTTAGCTTGTGTAGCTTTAATGGCCAAGTTACCTGTCTGTGCTTTTTTTGTAAATGTCAGTGGACAGCTTTATCAAGTGTTTGTGTGAGTAAGTGGCTGGATGCAGTCAGAAGTATGTATACTTTTAAAGTTTGCTGTATCCTAATTTAATTGAAGCCCATTGACTTGTTCTAGAGATACAGTTGTACTGGATGCATAGAATGTTTAGAAACGTCAGTGAATGTTAACAAGTGCTCTTATTGGGAGTAAAAATAACAAACACAAAAGAGTTTTATTTTGAAATCAAGAGAATATAAATTAAAAAATGCGAGTTATTGTTGAGTTTCAAAATATATTGTTACTTTCCCAAAACATGAAGTCAGTGATTTAGCCAGTTTTCAGTGGTTATAAACTTTCCTTATATTTTAAAGAAAGAATGTGATGGTTATGTGTTCAAGAACTAAGTACAAAAATGATGAGGTCTGTGAGGAATGAAGTAAATGGGTAATTTGATTTCCATAGTGTGGTTTATGCAGTTCATACAGTGTTGTCAGAAAAAGACATGCAAATAAGAATCTCTTCTGTCCTGAAGGGGAAGGTAGCAGGGTTTTTCCAAAATGTTGGTACGTGCCATCTGAAATGTGTCGTATTGGGTCCCAACAGATTGCAATTTTCATAGTCTGTCAAAGTGATCGTAGCTGCAGTGTATAGTGAAACCAGGTTATATTATGTTCCCATTAGTTGGCAGAAAGTGCAGATGAAGGGAGCAGAAAGGTTGTGCCTATTTACACCATGAAGGCATATAGGGGGAGTAGGGATATAGCTCCATTAATCCTTAACATTTACAGTAGATGGAGGGGAATGGTCAACTTACACACCCAGGCCACTATATCCCCCTCCGGGAGAGAGGCCCAGGATCCATTGAATAGGAGACAGGGCAGGACACATAGCTGGTCTGCACACTTTGAAGTAGAGAAAAGTCTCTTTTCATTGCTGGGAATTAAACTGCAACTATGCAGGCTGTAGTCCAATCACTGTATTGTGTACACTATCTCCAGTTAGCAGAAAATAGTAAATTTGAATCAGGTACATCCTGTCTGTATTGTGTTCTGTGGTTGGTTATTGTAAGCACCTTGCTCCTAGTATAACTTGTAAATTTAACACTTTTGTATTCATTCCGTGTATTGTAAATGATTTACAAATCCTTATAATACTAGCAAATGCACAGTTCTACTATTATTTTTTCATTTCTAATTAGCTCCTACATGTTTTGGCATAATTGCCATCATCAGTTTGCTACAACCTTTATTTCATCAAATCCATACGTGTTCTGTGATGACTGATTGTAATCACTATACTCCTAGCGTGTACTGAACAGTGCATTGTACTTGTGCTTGAGCCACATTGTGTGCTGTCGTATCATACCAGAGTTGCATACTTAGGTAGTGAAACATATATGTGAAGCAGACACCTAGGTTTGCATGTTACTGTTGAAAACAATAAGTTTTTCTGTACCTGATGTCAGCTAATTTATTTCCTTGACTGTTACAAGATATTGGACTGGAATGTGCTGGCTTTTTGAAGGGCCTTGGTTATGATGCTACTGTGATGGTTCGATCAGTTCCTCTCCGAGGTTTTGATCAGCAAATGGCAGAAATAGTTACAAATGAGATGATGTCTAAAGGAGTTAATTTCCTTAGGAAATGTGTTCCATTGTCAGTGGAGAAGAAGGAAGATGGCAGACTTCTGGTGTCTTGGACCAATATTACAGAGCAGAGTACTCACACTGACACGTTTGATACAGTGCTGTTTGCTGTCGGTCGAAGGGCCCTTACAAAAGAATTGTGTGTTAAGAATGCTGGTGTGAAGACTGTTGCAGAGACTGGCAAGATCCCTGCTGAAAACGAGCAAACAAATGTGAAACGTATATTTGCTGTAGGAGATGTCTTACATGTGAGTCCACTGTTATTGTGAGTTGCAGCAGTTTCTTTGAGGTTACTTTCTCTCATAAGGAGAGCAGGTTAAAGAGAATACTGATGATGGTGGCTGCTTTGACATCTGATATGTGGGATCATCTGTACCACCTGTTATTTTATACTCCCAAAATTTTGTGTTATAATTATTGTCATAACTGCCATTATTACCACCACTGCCATGATGACACTACTTGCTGCTTACGCTTGTGCTGCTGCTGCTGCTATTACTACTACTACACCACCGCCATCTCTGTTTTGACAGTGGATGACAGGATTGTCCAAATTTTCAGTAGTATGCGTGGTTTCTGTGACAGGCCGATGACTTGTGCAGAGTAGACCTACTGAGTGTGGTGTGTCTAAGGCGGGAATTACATGAGGCTACTTTACACACTACACGCGAGCGAGTTCAGTCACCAGCTAGTGAGCAAGCAGGGAGTAAACTGCTACTTCTTCTTCTTTAGCCTTACAGTCCTTGTAGTTTGACCTTAGCCTTGCTAAGGACATCCATCTACTCTGATAAGTCCTGGGCTTTTCTTCTGCATCCTTCCATCCCCTTCATTTTAAGGTCTGCCTGTATGTTATATAGCTATCTTTGGTCTGCCTACCTTTCTTTTGCCCTCATGTTTGGTATCTAAGGCAACCTTTGGAATTCCAATATTTTGCATTCTTATTAAATGACCCAGCCATTCAAGTCTTAGAGTCTTGATGTGTCTGACTATATCTCTCTCTTGGTATAGATTTTTAAGTTCTTCAATTGTCCTGATATGCCTGGACCCTCTGTCACAAAGAGGTGCATATATTTTTCTGTGTATTTTCCTTTCCCAAGTGGCTAATAAAGTGATGGCTTGTTCTGATAAAGTGCAGGTTTCACTTCCATATACTACAATGGACTTAATTATGGTTTTGCAAATCCTTATTTTAACTTTCTTGGATATGTATCTGTCTTTCATTATGTTTGCAAGAGGTTGTAGGCAATGGTTACATGAAGCAATTCTGTCTTTTATTTCTACCATGATGTTATTATTATAAGTAACCAGTGAACCTAGATATTTAAAATATGCTACTCCTTCATAGGGAACATCATTTAGAATCACCTTTTTGTGTTATTATTATAGTTCTTCAAATTTCTCTTGAATTTATTTTTATTACAGTTTATATCCAGTCCTGCTGCCTTGCTTCCATCGGGAGTTGGTTTGCGTAGAACTTCGTTCAGAGCATCTGTATTTTCTAGTTAAGATCACAGTATCATCAGCATACGCTTTATATTGTACAGTTTGATTAAAAATTGATCCACCTGGATTAATAAGGATTTTCCTTATTATTTTTTCAAGCCAATGTTCATTAACAAAGTAGATAAGGAAATTCCCTTGTCAGGTCCTATGGAATGTAAGATATTCGTCTGAAAGTTTATTGTGAATTTTAACTTCGTTTAAAGTGTCTGATAGAGTCATCTTTGTAAGGTTGATTAGCTTGTTTGGAATTCCAAACTCTGCCATAGCTTTAAAGATATAAACTCTGCTGATACTATCAAAAGCCTCTTTAAAATCAGCGTATAATTGCTGTATTAACACAACTTTTCGTAATTCATACGAAGAGTAAATATATGATCTGTAGTGGATCAGTTCCCACAAAAGCCGGACTGGTATTCACCGAAGGATTGTTCTGCATATGGTTCAGTATATTTAGCTAAGATGTTAGTAAAGACATCATATGTGACGTTTAAGAGAGATACCCTGCTAGTTGCTGCATTCCAACTTACTGCCAGTTTGGTGGATAGGGCACAAAATTGTTATATTCCAATCATTAGGCATTGTTTCAGAGTTCCATATCCACGATTAAATTGCACATGCATTCCCATAACTCTCAATGCTCATATTTATTTAGTTCTGCATTGATCTAGTCCTCTCCCAGCGCTGAGTTTTTCTTTAATTTCCTTATTGTATTCACTGTGGAGATTGTGGGGACAGGTACGATAGGGTCAGGACCAAAATATACTGTATTCACTGGATCCTCTCCTTCCCCCTCTTTATCTAAGAGGCCTTTAAAATATTCAGCCTACATGTTTAACACTTGCTGTTCACCAGCAACAAGATTCACAATGCTGCCATTTCATAAGTTAGTTCTTAGTTGAAAACCCATCTTGAACTTATGGACTCCTTCAAAAAATTTTCTACTTTCATTTCTTCCAAATTTTTCTTCCAAGTCATGTAACAGAGTTTCTTCAAACTGTTCTTTCACCTACATATTTGTTTCGCATTTCTTCTGGCTTTTTTATATTCTTCTGTCGAGGCTTCAGTCTTTCTTTGTAGCATATTCATTTGTAAGGTGTTTTCATTTCAATTGTATCACTACATTCTTGGTCAAACCACTGAGTCCTGTCAGTGGGCTGTATGGTGCTTGTGATTTCTTCTGTTGTGCTATATACATTGTTTAATTTTAGGCCACTGTTGCTCTGCATTAGAATTTTCGGTTAATTGGTTCTTAACATATTTTTTTAATAGAATTATGGTACTCCTTTACACATGTACCATCTTGAAGTTTACTAATGTCAAATCTAAGATGTCTAGTACATTGATGTTTGAATAAGATGGAAATTTTGGGTCTGTATTTAATTCTCATCATAAAGTGATCTGAGTCACATTTGACACCTCGTTGACTTCTGATGTCAGTGAGATCTGCAGCATGCTTCTGCTAGTCATGACATAATCTGTTTAGCTGTCAGTCCATCTGGGGATATCCAGGTTTGAAGATGAATATTTTTTGTGTGGGAACATGGTATTGCTAATGATAAGGTCTTTGGAGGTTGCAAAATCACATAGTCTGTCTCCATTATCATTTGCTATTTCACAGAGGCTACATATACCAGTGCAGGAAGTCAAGGGGTCTTTACTGACTTCGGTGTTCATGTCTCCCATAATTATTACTGCATCATGTTTAGGGATTGTATCATAGATTCTATCTGATCTGTCGTAGAAGGAACTTTTAACTATATCATCATTGTTCTCAGTTGGGGCATGCACACAGATAATAGTGACGTTCAAAAACTTTCCCTGTAGTTTTAGGTAGCATATATGTTTGTCTACAAGTTCAAAATTTAGCATATGATCTTTGACCCTCTTATGGATCATAAAACCAGTACCAAAAAGATTATGCTCATTGCTGCCACTGTAGCAAACCGTATAGTCACCGGTATCGAAGATTTTGAAACCCTGCCATCTTGTTTCCTGTATTGCAGCGATCATGATGTTATATCTCTTAACTGTTGTGTCAATTTTCTGAGTGCTCATACTCTCAAGAGACTCCTGACATTCCATGTTTCCAGATACCAATCTTTCTTCCTTTTCCTTGAACTGTTTCGATTTCCAGGTTGTATCTATAGATCAGGCCAGCTTGTCACTTTGGGCTTCTCAATAGGAAATGGTCGTATGGTCATTGTACTGTAAAGCAGACCTATAGAAATGTTGTAAACAATGTTGGTAAGCTTACTAATGGCTTATGTGTTACGTTGGACATCCCTTGTATAGCCTTCAATATTACAGAGGATATTGGCTGGTGTAATGGTGAGAAAGTTACCAATTACCTGTGGCTGAATTAATGCATACGTGTACCATAATTGTTACTACAACTGTTTTGTTTGTTGCCCATAAATAGGGATTTTTATTCTACTTTTAAAGCAATGGGAGCATAACCTCCATTATAACATATACGTCTGTTGCTCAACTCTTGTACATTTCAGCGTTTGTACACATTTGCAGGAACAAATTGTGTATGAAAGTCAGCAACTGTCTGTATTTTCTTAAATTGAATCTGAGGCCTATTTGTTCAATAATATAATGTCATATTATTTATTTATGTATTTTGATTAGTTATTTGTTTTCAGTTTTGACATGAAGGTTTGTTAAAAAATTAAATAGCAGTTGATCATATACAATGTTCTGTCTGAGTTTTAGTGCATGGTCTGTGGTTTTGTCATGGCTAATCTCTTTGTCAGAGACCTGTTTCTGTCTTGTTTGTTTGTGAACATGTGCAGTAATTGTGTATCTAATTTGTGTGTAATATAATTTTCATTCTCATTAATTCTTCATAGGCTAAGCCAGAGCTTACACCAGTGGCCATTCAGGTAGGGAAGTTGCTGGCCCAGCGCCTCTTCAACAATAGTAATGAACAAATGGACTATGAGAATGTGGCAACAACAGTTTTCACACCACTAGAGTATGGTGCAGTTGGTATAAGTGAGGAAGTAGCTCTCAAGAGATATGGTGAAGACAAAGTAGAGGTATTTCATGCATTTTACAAACCCACAGAATTTTCCGTACCACAACGAGATGTCAAGAATTGCTATGCCAAGGTGATTTCCAAGAGAGAAGACCCACAGAAGGTTCTTGGAATGCACTTTGTTGGGCCACAAGCAGGAGAAGTCATACAGGGTTTTGCCTCTGCTCTGAAGTAAGTCATATGCATGTATATCTACATTTTGTTATGGTAGTGTGAAGTTTGTTTCTTATTATAATCTGTTCCATTTTTCTGCACATTTCTGTGCAGTACAACAAATAATATGTTCATAAATGTGTGGGGATCTTAATTTTAGGGGAAAAATTAACAAGTGACCATCACCATGGTCTTATTCTTAGATGGCCCATACCCAAAACATATGATTCTTGTGAAATACATGTTTCACAGAAGAATTTAGAATAATGAACAGCAACAGCTTCTGTGTTTTCAGTGTTAGGGATGTTGATTATCACTGTACTGTTTTGGAAGAGTAGTCTGAAAGGGATGTACAGAACACTACACTGGCCAGCATCCTTCGTCATTAAAGATTCATACAGTTTGGGATTTACATTGTGGCTGTATATATGATAATGATTTTATTTTTCTAGGTGTGGATTGACAATGAAGCAACTCCAGTCAACAGTAGGAATTCATCCGACGGTAGCTGAAGAGTTTACAAGGATATATATAACAAAAAGATCTGGACTAGATCCAAATCCTCAAAGTTGTTGTAGCTAGCTAGTTTGGATTACTAAGTTGATAGGCAGTAGTAAAACTGTTTAAAAAGGTGACCTTACTGATTATAGTTACTCTTTTATTCATACATCATTGTTAATATTCTCACATAATTTTCCTAGTTGCTGCATTTTTTGTGCCATATGTACATGATGTTCATGATTATTTCTCAGTTCCTCTTTCAGAATTGATGTTCTGAAATAATAACAGAAATATCTCTATACACCAGTGTTTTGGCCTTTGAAACCATGTTACAGCAGGTGATACATGGTTCCAGATTATGCCAAGTAATTTCACGTGCTCATGGATTGTGTTTGGTGATGTTGATTTAATGTTTACTTATAATTGTTGAACAATTTTATATTGTTTGAAAGCCTGACTTTATTATGAATACATGCAGCCACAGTCCTATTTCTTGGAGTTGTATTTCTGGAAAGTGTATGGCCATGTTTTACCTCCAGTGTTGATTCTTTCATTGGGTTTTAACAACTTTCGAATGAATGTAAGGCAAAATGGAAAGAAATGTGTACCTCCTTACCCCCAGATCACAGAAGTTCACCACTCATAATATATTTTCTTCTTCTATGTAATGAGGGAGCACAAATGTTTGGATAATAAAGCTATTAAATCTGTTTCAGTTTTTGATGGTTTAATCAAATATACTGCCAGCCAGGTCTTTGGTGCTGCATAACTTTCCTTTAAAAAAATGGCAGTGAAATTTCTTCATTTTGTGGATGAGGAGTTTGTGCATGTTGATTGGATCCGTGGCAGATGTGGATGTGAATAATTACATTTTTGCATGGCTGCTCCTTGCTTTATTGAATGCTGATTTTAAACTACATTGGTTATAAATGTATATTGGGATGATAGTGAATGATGAATTGGAAGAGATACAGCAGCTCACCACTGGCTGGATGATCTGGGGATCAAATCCTGTTGGGGGCATGTGGGTCACCCAGCCTCCTATACAATGGCTACTGGGTTAGTCCTGGGGGTAAAGTGTCTGGGGTATATTGTTAACTACCAACCCCCATCTAGTGCTGAAGTTAAAGAAGGAGTACAACTATACATAACCTTCACCTCTGTGCCTTTGTGGCATGTTGTAGGGTGAATTTTACCTTAACTACCAACCCCCATCTAGTGCTGAAGTTAAAGAAGGAGTACAACTATACATCACCTTCACCTCTGTGCCTTTGTGGCATGTTGTAGGGTGAATTTTACCTTAACAGGAGGAAGGAGGAATGAGGAATGGTCTGTTTTAAGGATATGTCCTAGTAGGGAAAGCAATAAGAAACCATTTTTTAGACAGAGATTCGAACTCAGAATTGCTGGAATATGGACCCAGTACACTAGGTCTTTAGCTGTGGCATTGTTTTTGAAGCTATCTCTTGCTCTTTTTGCATTAGAGGGCTCTGTGGGGCAA
>Ga0123355_10018086_pt1 | contig 11160 bp, 7 predicted proteins | sample TergutEmb28metaG_3_FD_89872 | JGI IMG/M metagenome (GOLD analysis project Ga0123355, IMG submission 89872) | Embiratermes neotenicus P1 segment gut microbial communities from Petit-Saut dam, French Guiana - Emb289 P1 | ecosystem: Host-associated > Arthropoda: Insects > Digestive system > Gut ...
AGCAGCATCAAGGAAAATATATGTGTCTGATTTTGGTGGAAAGCTTTGTAAGAAATATTTGTCATTTTTCTTGTTATTGAATTTAAAATATCTCCAAATTTCGACTTGTTGCTCGTTGGTAAGCATTTACAACTTATGTTCGAGAGTCACATATTGGAATAAGAGAAACAATTCGTGTCAGTAAAACGTATTCAGTATTTTATTAGCTAAATTTATTGCATACAATTATTTAAATTCTTAAACAATTTTATGTAACAATGTGTGAGTGTGGAGATTTAACGTGTCCTCTTTGACACAGAATATTTATCCAAAAATGTTTCCTCTGATAACTTGCTACATAATTTCCACTATACATTTCAGTATTCCCAAAACGCAATGTAACAGTTATTTGACTTAAACACCTGGTTTCATGTTAGTAAAACATCCATTACAAAATTATATCAAGTATATTTTTCTTTATTACAAATATTAGATGGAAGTGCGGAATCTTCGCTAAAAATTTACACTGCATTTTGTGTACAGTATTAGTTGATATTTGAATTTTAATTCAGATTTACTCTATCGAAATTGCAGTTCGACGTTAAATTGTAAATATCATGAATGATGGATAGGACATTGAGTTAAGTTTATAATGTTAAATACATTCAATAAATGGCTGTCCCCTGTGATCAAATTATATTGCTGTGTGTATGTACGTTTACGTCTGTAGGCCCAACATTTTCGGTCGCATTACATTAAACTAATAATAACAACAATAATAATAGTAACTTTAACATTATGACAGAATATGGTCCTTGAGTATTACAGTGGGACAGATCTTATGTTAAGAAATATTACTAATCAATTGCGGCAAATTATTGTGGTCACGGCAATGACATTTGATTTGTGGTTTGAGTGACTGACGAGATACCAGCGCTTCGGGAAAGACTGTTGTGCGTGAAGTTGGTCACGTCACGTCACATCACATCACGTCACGCCACGTTACGTCACGTCACGTCACGTTACGTATTACTACGCATTTAATTTGCCAGAAGTCTCCCTGGTTTTAAAACTGGAATAAAATTCTTTATTATACCAACAAATACCAACCATTTTTTCTTTCTGAGCGGCCGATATCCCTTCACACTCGGCATACAATTCACTAAATTTCATTTCATTATTAAATTTCCACCTTTATCTGAGTCTCCCACATATCTTCTTCTCATCACAACTGCATTAAAACAAAATGGACATGAGTTGAAAAACACTACGGTGTTTGTTGCGTAGTGCGTGTGTGTGTGTGTGTGTTTGAGGGGGGGGGGGCGGTCGGTGGGTGCTTTGTACGGTCAGTGGTGGGTTTGTTTTAGAATTCGAATTATAAGAAATTCCTTCCCAATTGTTGTCATAAAGAAAGTTTGTTATTTATATGATCTTATTACGTAAAAGCACTGTGATGCAAAACAACGTGATTGAAATCAAGGTTGCTGTATTGTGGAGCGAACTGCGTGCAGTTTGATAAATAGGCACCAGTGCGTTTCAGGGGAGCCTACCGTCTTCATCTTTATAAAAGTGGACTGAGGGATGAAATAGTAAGAGAGTACTATGACCCCGCCTGGGTTAGCGTCAATATATACCCTCTGCGTACACGGACACACTTTGGTTGGGCCAGTAGAATGAATGTTGCTAGGAGGGGTTAGGATCTACTGCAAAACGCTAATATATCTGAGATCGTAAAATTCGAAATGAATAATTATATCTTTATAAATAAATGTATTTATTTGAAAAAGTTAAAATAATTCGCAGGAAGTGTAAAAAATTTAAATCAACAAAAAATTGAAATTTAATCAATTATTTCAGTCCATAAGACCACCAACTTTCACATACCAATACATATACATGATATCAATCCACTGTTACATGTTGCGGCTGCTGGCAGCCATCATCAGAAAGCCAAAACAAAACTCCAAACTTACTGAACTGTGCCCCGGTGTGTGGCGTTATGACATCTTATATCATAATAACATAACACGATTTTTACATATGCAAGCATACAATATTGTGTTTAACGTACAATTAATATTGACAAAGTACTGGATGTATAGTGGCGAGTGAGCGTCTCCTGTAACCCTACGTTTTAAGGCTTATTTTCTAATCCTACTTTTAGAGCATTTGCCAAAACAGAACAGTCGAACTGTGATGTTGTTCAAGTTAATTTGTGAATGCAGCTGTATAGTACAACCGTCTGTGCCATTTTATTGTGGTAGCAGTAACTTAACTGTACATATTGTGTCACAATGGATCATACCATTTCAAATGCACGATATGAATAATTTTAAATTAATTACTAATTTAAGCTTAATAAAATATTAACACAAACACCATACGATAATAACTTCAAACATAATTACTCAAATCCCATTAATTATGCCGTATAACGGAAATATTAAATGGGAAATTTTGGCCAAGAAAAAACGTCTGGTTTGTAACCTTGCAATATTACACATGATACCTGCTGAAGTTGAATTTAGCTGCCACCCTCTCAGACTCACGAATTACACTCCCCCATGTTTCCGTCTGCGCTCAAGAAATCAAACGACAAGGGCTCAATATGAGGCTGAGGGAGAAGAATCAAATTTGGCTCAGAAAACAGCAATTCTAAGACCACTGCAGAGGTAGCCTTATATAATTCTCTAACCCTATCATTATACTGAGGACAGTGTTATGGTCAAATCTAGCATTTCTTCTGCAACAAAGATATTTATGGTTTCTACATCAAGATTGAGACTTTTTCCAGAATTAAAAATTGTCTCAATATTTTCTGAATAGCCTTGAACCAAGAATGTTTTACTTATCTGTTCAATACCATTTGCTGCACGTAATGTAAATTCACATTTGTATTTAGAAGCCTCACTGCTTGTGCCAATCAGCTGAACAGCACCGTAATATCTGCCATCTTTTTTTTGTTTGTAGTAAGCGAATATTTCACCGAAGCAAGATACAATCCCCATAGACGCCGATAAGTGGGGAGAAGTGAATGTTGATCCTTCAAAGAAGAATGTTGGATGTGCTGCTTTTGCATGTTCCTCCAGATCGTTTTTAAAGCCACTCCAAGGACACATCTGAAATATATGCAACGGACATTTAATTTTCCCGTATACACAACCAGCTTGGTGTTCAGCGATGTGTTCAATGGACAACAATTCAAGGCAGCCGCCCTGCCTGTTAGCGCAAGGGTACTTCTGTCTTTTGGCGATGTGTTCCAGAGCCACATTCCTGATATCTGAAAAATTGGCTCTGCATGTAGGACAACATGTGACTCTCCCTCTGCACTTGCTGCAGATGTTGTGGCCGTTCGTACAGAGCTGTATGGGTGGCACCATGTACTCCATACACGCTGGACACTCCAGGTCATTCAACAGAGCTTCGTCGACAATACATGACAGATCCACCATATCTAGAACATAAGTGTCACAGGTATCGGCATGTTGTTAATAAGAATTTGACCACAGGCATAGTTATTACTAAATGTAGTACTTCCGTAACATCTGGCCGTATGTTGTGTTGTAGGTTTCAGGAGGAGAGATATAGTTGGACTCATTCTTTATCTCGCAACTAGTTGGAAGTCATGTGTTAAATTCAAGGCCTGGGCTCCTTTCCCCAGGAAGTGGCTCCGGTACCCATTGTACAGGAGGATATTTGGGTCCCACAGGCGGTCATGATATTTTGGAGAAGGGAAGACACTCTTGCCGTACCGACACTAGATCTCAACACCTTCCAGCTCGTAACGTAGTAGCTTTGCGGAACACGCTACTCCGTAAGGAATACATAAATTACTAATAGGATAAAAGAATACAAGTATTTTGATCTGAGAAAGGAATGAATTTAACGTGCTTTTAAATATCATTTACTTAATTATACAGGTCAATTGTTAACAATACGTGAAGAATGTTTGTTGGTGATTGATGTAAAGTGCTGTATAATGGCACTTAAAATGCTGTCATGAAAAATGTAGTGCATTTGTCGGAGATCAACAGAAAATATTGTGAGGGTGTTAAAAACGTGTCGTGCCGTTTGTGCATTAAATACAGAAAGCACTCTGAATGTTGAATTACGTTTTGAAGTGTTTGATTTTAGTACATGATCTTCGTTTTTTTTTCTTTTTGGCAAATAACTATTTTCAATATTTTATTTGATGAAAGAACTATAATTTCGCCTGATGGGTGTGGGTTAAAACTTGGTCTCCTATGTTGCGAGAAGAACAAATGTTGAAGATATTCGAGAATGGGGTGATGAGGAAGATATATTGATCTAACATGGAGGAAGTGCCAGGAGAATGGATAAATTTGCTTAATAATCATCTGATTGATTTTTTTCTTCTGATCAAATGTTGTTTGTGTTTAATAAATGAAGGATGTTGAGAGGGGGAAAGCGTGCGTCACATACCTGTAAGACCTAGACACATATGGAAGAATGACATTAAAATGATTCACCAAGAAATAGTATCGGAGGTTTTGACCGTGATTAACTTGGCTTAGGACAGGCCAAGAGGTTGGCTGTTTTAACACGGTGATAAATCTTCTGTTTCCATGAAATGCCGGGATTACCTTGATTGGCTGATGAAATAGCAGGTTTTGCAGAAGGTCAGTGCTGCCTGGAATTTAGACGAACCGCATTGTTAACATTTTTGAGTCCGTCCTTCAGTTAGGCTACCGAGGAATCGCAATTGTATTCCCTGCTGGGAAAGAAAACTTTCACCGCACAACATCAAGACCCGGTATGAGGCCCACACAGTATCCAACTTAAGAATGTGTGTGGTGTTGTACTGCCACTGCTGCATATGTCTTTAGGCGCAATGATAAGGAAAGAGCATGGATTGTTTTGTGTTGACTGTTGGTTAATGTGACTGAAATTGTGGGATTATTCAGTTAGGATTTTCCAACTGCTTAATTTGCAGCGTACAGGTTTGAAGTTTGGTTTATGGTATAATCTGTTTATTGGAAGTAAATGCGAATATAGTCATTTCATAACGATTTAATTTCACATGGATCCATTTAATGAGGTCTTGTTATGTCATATTTTCTCGTAGTTTAATTTTAAATTTATTGTGCCCACCCACGACTTCATATTATGTACTGACTGTCTTCTCTGTATCTACGTTCACCCTGAGGATGGCTCTAGTTGACCGAAACATGTGGGAGGAATTATGACAAAACCAATTTATATGCATGAACATTTACAATTATTTGGAATAAATAAAATGTAATTAATATATTGCACGGAACAGGTAAAATATTAATTTTGATTTGTGCCTTGTGGAGAATAATGTGTCAGGATGTGGTCGTGGCATATCTAGTGTGAATCCAGGTATTTTACTGCAGATTCATTAGACAACTACGGATAGGCCGAATTCAGGATAGCCGGTTTCAGTGTTAAGATTTGAACCTGGGAGCAACCGAATGCACAACAAGAGTCAAGAGCACGGCGATTTCTTATGTTGCTTTTGATAAGAAATTTGTTCAGATGCTTCGGAGGTACGTACTCCCTCCTTCTTCAGGACGACTGTATTTGCTTAGTGTTGTTTGTGGAATGACTGGGAGAATGGAATGTGTCCATTATGTAGCAGCACTGGGTACAATCGAGCCGGGATACCTCAGTCAGTGTAGCGACTAGCTACGGCCTGGACGGTTCGAGGATCGAATCCCTGCGGCAGCGAGATATTACGCATCCGTCCATACCGTCCCTGTGGCACATCGAGCTTCGTACACATTTGGTACCCAGTCTTTCCCAGGGTAACGTAGCCGGGGCGTGGCGTTGACCACCTAACCCTCTCTACCCGAAGTTAAAGAAAGTGTAGTGCTATGCATGTACATCACCTTAGGGCCTTAATGTCCTGTTCTGTGTTTAAATTTGTTATTATATTTACTGGGTACACTTGCCATTATCCTACATAATTGCCATTTTTCTATTCCACATACACTATGAAGATGAAGACAACATATTCTGTCGAAACGTCAATAAACATATTCTGCACGTTGTAGAAACGCAGCAGACTGTAATTTGAGAATGTAACTTTTAATACTGTCGGGTTGACGATTTATAGCCTTCATGTTTGCCGTCCCTCTCCGAGACACTTTCGGAATGTATTAGTACATTTCTCACAACTCATACAGTTCAACGCTGCGGTTGGTTAATAGTCTTTAGTTTGCTTATTATTTATAATTATTAATTAATTAATAACAAGTAACGATTACTCACCGACAAACAAGAGCCTCTTCTGCCTGCTAACCTGTAAGCACCAGACTTGAATGTTGTAAACAACTTAGGCGTCACCAGTCCGGATGAGATAAGGACTTTATGTTATCACAGGTTTTAAGCTTTTTTAACGATGTCACGTGGCTTCTCTGTGGGCGATACTTACTGGAAATAAGTACAATAAAATAAAATAGTAGTGAGATTTCTCGTTGTTTCTTCGTCCTTTCAATTGTGTTATTAATTTCCTTCTTAAATGTGTTTCTTTGTTTTATGTAAATAGGTAAATCTACAAGTCTTTCGTAATTTCTACAGCCCCATGATATTGTTCTGCTGCCCAAAAATTTACCTGGCATGAAATGTACTTTAGCCCCAGCTTTACATTAGGCATGGCTCCATAAAGACATTTACGGGATTTCAGGTAAAACATCACGCCATCTTAGAATCGGGAATAGATGTCTGTGATTAGATAGCTTCAAGTTCCAGCCACTTTAAACTCTGGGTAAGAACTGCATTATAATAAGAGACTGGGTGGACCACATAACGGATCTGTGTGCTGTGAATAAAGAAATGTTTTTTTTTTGGTGCCTTTAGTCCCCCACAGTTCCACTGAAATCTGCTCGCAGTTTGATAAATGCAGAGTGAGCTCTTCGGGCTCCATCTTGTTTGTCGTCATGAAACATATGCTGTTCCCATCTTTCACATAACCTTCTACTTACCCTGATGGGTCTGTGCAGTTTTACAAATAGGGTACACGTCTGTCGCCGGCTTCTCCTCTCGGTTAATCAGGGTCACAATCATATCAGTCCAAGTTGGGTTTGTAGTGGAGAGTGTGACACCCCCCCCCCCCCCAGTAATTCCGTTCTAACCACTCAATATTATTCCATATCTAATGTCAATGTACGTTTAACCGACCTACCACAAAAACTAAACCACTTGTGTTTACACAACGTCTTCATTTTCCCGCGCCTGTCTCTTTTCTACCAGTTTCTGTGACGTCATAGAGCATTAGAGTAGTGTAGAAGCTCATTTGCTTAGTGATTCGAAGTTGAGATAGACCCCCTGACATTCCTGTCTCAAAGGACATGTATTGGGTGGCGCAGTTGGTCGCGGCACTTCCGTACAAACCGGAAGGCCGCGCGATCGATTCCCGATGGCGTCCTTTAGGATTATTTATTGACTAAAATCATACCGGCCCCACTATTGCAGTGGGGTCAACTGCGCTTCTAACAGAAATAAATACCAGGAGTATATCCTGGAGTGTAAAGGGGGCCGTTGCTTAAGGCTAACAATCTTAACTACCTTCATGTACAGACTGTCTAGACGTTCTGTGTGCCTCAACATTCTGCAGCAATTAGGTCTTGTCAAGTTTTGTACTTGGATAACATTTTGCCACTTAAAGTAATCTGGCAATAAAGAAAAATAATTGGTTGACGTATCTCCAATATAGAGAGGACATGCGACAGGTAAGGAATGCAGGACACAGTTCAAGCAGTAAAATGAAATATTTTACCTAAATAAAGGGCTAATTACAAAACAACTACACAGAAGTGACTCATTATTGGAAACTTCACTCTAATGTATTGCCTTATCCATGATCGTAGCTTCAGACAGCACTTTACGTAGCTTAACGTTATGAACATATTCAGAACAGAGTTACTGAAACGTTAGTAGACACATCTTGAAGGGGCAAAAGTAATGTGTCATAAAATATCAGACACAGGAAAGAAGTGCCTACGGAAATTGCTAAACAGTTTTCTCTGTAATCAGCTTTCTGCCTGTAATGAATAAAGTCTTTTTAGTAGTCGAATACTCTGCATCCTTTGTGCGTAATGTGCGAAAATTCAACAGAATGAAGTTACAACTTTTCGCCGTAAGATGAGGAAGGTTCTGAAAATTTTCAGCAGAGAAAGCTTACATTTTTGGCTTTTTATTTAACACTGAAATATACTAAAGAGATGTCTGTTTGTGAACTGCATAAATTAATAAATAAAAATAATGAAATGAATTCTAAAATATATTAAATGTGCTTTTTCTCAGCAACAGAATGTACTGAATAGTATGAAATTTTTAAGTGTAGTCCAGTTTATTTCAATGTGTTTTAAACTCGGCGTGCACTGCTTGAAAATGGCGTTTTGTGGCTGCGTGACGTCGAAACATATCGGTGTAAAGTGGCTGTTGTAACATCATGTACTGTTTGTGTGTTTAGTTGGTACATTAAATGGAGGGAATCGTGAAATATTAATGTGTGATTTACAGCAACGTGAGGTTTGGTTTTGTTTTACATCGAGAAACGAAAATCCACTCGGTAAGATGTCAAGATGTAATTGCTTTCTAACGCTTTCGAAACAGTCACTGTATCCGTTGCCGATACCTGATGATGGAGACAGCAATTGTTGCCGAAACACAGGAAAGTATTTCATTTCGCACTGGTTTGATTGTGAAAGAACTTCGTTACATTAACGTGACACTTCGTTAGTGCAGCACATGTTTATTTAACGATGCTGTCAACATCTCAGCTTTCTTAAAACGTCGAAATATATGATAATTAATGAGGAAGAAATGCGAAAGAATGTGGAATGACGCTGTTGTGTTCCAATTGAAGGCACTGTGTCTGTGTTTGTCTTGAGGGACTGAGGAAAAGTACGAAAGCTTTCGGTTAGGATATTCCATGTCCATGTCCTAACATAAACCCAGAACCTTTCGAGAATACACCAGGACTGCTAGCCATTCTGCAGTGACATTCTCGTAAAAGATTTTCTGTTCTGATTGAGCAAACTGGAATGTGTTTCGTAAGTGCAAATGTGCAAGTGCTGCATATGTGTCTTTAGGACCGTAGTGGTTAAGGGGGCACCAGTGTTCGGGGTTGGCTGATGTGGTGCGGTTTTCCCGCGGTTTGTGCGTGCATTAGTGTGCTTTTGTAAATACTGCAGTCGTGGTGGTTATTGACACAGTGACAGGCTGGCACATAGAAGGGGCTCATTCTTGATCCTGCAGACATACGTTGATCAAGGGTATATTCAGCTCCAGTCGGTCCATCTGCAGTGTTGTAAAACAAATTAACATGTAGAGAATTAAATAGAATTCTAACAAAAACAAATAAATAATCATATGTTAAAATAAAGAATTAAATAATTTAGCAAATGTAACTCAATAAATAATGAAATGTACAGTCACTGAATGGTGCACTATATCTATAATTATAAATAAGTCAGTGTGTCAATACGCACCACTAGACGTCAAAATCCTTTCTGCAGAAGGGTGCAGCTTCTCAGTTAGCCAACAATTTGCCAGCGTTTCTGCTACTCGGATGTTAATGCCCGTGCTTCCAAAAGCCTTGCATTTGTGTCTATCTTTGACAGATGAATCAATTCACCTCATCTTATCCCGTTGTTTGAGGTACATTTTAATATTATCCTATCGTCTACGCATGTCTTTATCTAGTAATGTTTTTGATTGTAAATATAAATAAAGAGGAAGGTAATCACATTACATAGGTACTGTAATAGAACAAATAGATCACAAGTTTGTGAGTTCTACTGAAAGAAATATTTGATATTCGGATTTAGAATTATGTTGAAATGTGTGCAAAATAATAATAATAATAATAATAATAATAATAATAATAATAATATGTTTAAAATAACCTGAATTTTGTATCCTTTCGTCTGGGTAATTTAACGGCGTCTGATTTTTTTTTATATAGTATGCAGTCCACGTGGGTTTATCACTGGCGCTCCTATTGCCCTTTCCATGGCTCCTCGTATCTGTTGAGGGCTGTATCCATTGTCCTTGAAGTCGGTGGTGATAAATTCTAGTTCTTAGGTGAGGGAATGCTTGTTACAGAGAGCTTTGTCTCTGTGTATCGGGAAGCGGGGACTGATTGTTTGTTAGCAGGATGGTGTAGGTAGAGTGTGTTATGGGTGGGTTTCCAATATACTTTGTGCTTAGGGAGCCGTCCGTTTTTCTGTAGATGACAAAGTGTTTCAGAAATTCTGTCAGATTTTCTTGTCCATGGGGCCAGATGACGAAAATGTCATTTACATATCTGAACCAGATTACAGGTTTGTGTGTCGCGTGTTCTATTGCTTTTTCTCAAAATCATCGATGAAGAAATTCGCATTTACCGGAGAACGTGTTGAGCCCTTTGGTACCCCGTTCGTTTGTACGTAGAACTGTCCGTAAAAATAGACACCGCGGAATTGTACAGAAGAAAATATACAATAATCAGAATATGAAGAAATTTTGAAAACAAGAACCTGAATAGTACTAACGACACATGGACAAAATGAGGGGAGAAATCAGACACCATTCTACATGCACGCCGAACATAACTCAACATGATTACACCGATTGTCAACAAAAACTAGCCAACACTGTCCTGCAAAAAAGTCAATCAAATGTAGACTATCAAGGAGAGAGCCAACACACTATATAATAAATATGAGGTACAATCCATGTTGCATAACTCACACACTATATTGTGACCAGGACTTAAAATTTGTAACGATACTCAAAACATACATTTCTTGCTCAGAGGCCTCTGTCCCTAAAATCGTGCCGTTTATGAGAAAATGTTAAAAAATATTGTAGAGCCGGAGAGGCCACAGATGGGAATATGGCGCATGTTGGACATCTAAAGGTAAAAACACACACTCAGAATTCGTAATAATTATTCTTTTTCCACTGCAACAATCGTTCCACTCTAGCGCCTCAACGTTACGTTTATGCGGAAATTGTTGAAAAAGAGGTAGTAGTAAAAGGAAAATTATGAAAAGTATAAATTTAGAATACTTACTTACTTACTTACTCCATTGAACAGAGTCCTTCTTGAGAAGCTAACTGGTTCTGCAGCTAGTCAAGAAATTCCCCGCACTTTATGGAAACCGAAGGTTCATCACCGTATTCACAAGTGCCCGCCATCTGTCCCTA
>Ga0123355_10018087_pt1 | contig 11160 bp, 4 predicted proteins | sample TergutEmb28metaG_3_FD_89872 | JGI IMG/M metagenome (GOLD analysis project Ga0123355, IMG submission 89872) | Embiratermes neotenicus P1 segment gut microbial communities from Petit-Saut dam, French Guiana - Emb289 P1 | ecosystem: Host-associated > Arthropoda: Insects > Digestive system > Gut ...
CAGTTAGTCGCAGACTCCTGAAGATGGTCGTATTAACGGCCGAAACATGTTGAGCAATCAATGAGTATTGAATAAATAATAAAATAAGTGGCATCAAGTTGGTTTTTCTCTTTACGCAACTAAGAAGTCTGACGTCTGTAGTGCTCTTTGTTGGCCATCGATATTTAATTATTTGTAGTAAATAGTTAATTTTTATTTTCCTACATTATTGTCTTCTGAAAATATGTTAGGAATTAGTAGGATTATTGCGATTTGCAACTCAGGAATTTCGCTTGCTGTCAAGGCAATTCTCGAAAATGTCATGTCGCAAACACCAGCCAGATAACAGAAGAAGTGCAAATGCCTTGAGGTGTTAGATCAAACGCAGAAGACGGCGAAAGAGAAGTACAAAATATATATGATGACAATGGAGATGTTTATCTTGAAACAGCAACTACAGAATCTTTATTTGTGAGGGCAAAAAAGAAAAAAAAAGAGCATTATGTCACAGATATGCGGACTGTGGGATCCGTGTGCATGAAAATTGTACTTAGTGAAAACCTCTTTGGGGGTTTTTTGTGTGATATTTTTTCAGGATTTCCTAGCTTCATGAAATGGGACTTATGTTTAAGCTGACAGCTCTGAAATGCCTCAAGTAAAATTCTGTTTGTGCCGACTCATTTCTAGGATTCCTTTTGCTGGTCGTTCTTTGAACAGGACTATTGTTCAGTGAAAATTATTAGTTAATGGACACTTGATTTATACCATCTCCTTACGTAGAGCTTAACAGAGTATTAGTGGGCACAAGAAATTCAGAAATTCGCATTAGGAATTGAGTTTTCTAACTGCTCGTCACGCCTTATTGTTAGCGCATCTTGTGTCATGCTTAATACTATAGAAGACTCTATTTTTAAACTTAAAGACGTGCCGAATTTGACACAATGGCGCTTCTTCAAGTGGTCCATACAGCAGATTTTGTGACCGGAAGAGTGTAAACCCACGCAGAATGCTAGTCGATATAATACTTCTGTTTCCTTCTTTAAAGGCATGTCATCCCTGTTATGTTCAAATTATATAGAATGGACATAAACCGTCATATACACAACGTATATTTTGCACATTACTGCTAAATATTTCGGCTACCTCAATTTTAAGAGGGAAATATATACCTCATTTTTTTAAATTCTATTTGCAGCGTGATGGTAGCTATGTCGAGGTATTAGAAACATGCAAATGTGATGCGCAAAATATGGGTTGTGCGCTTGATCGTCTCCATTCTATCTTTATACAGGGTCCGCCAGCGAATCGGACGATTTTTAAGTGTTAAAAAAATTAAACGTATTGGATATCATGATACAGTTACATTTATAAGGAAGTACATACTTTAGCATTTGCAGAAATAAGTGAATCAGTGGTCTTGAAACACAACACATCATTCCAATCGTTACATCCTCAAAATGCCCTCCATTACGCTGTTCACACTCAGCAAGCCGATCGTGAACACTACTCCTGGCCCTACGTAACACGTCGACAGGCATTCTTGAAAATTCTTCCTGTATCCGCAGTGCAAATCCAAGTGTAAAATACGTCTGACACTGTTTTCTGACAGTCCCAGTTTCTTGGAATGAGGCACAGCCGACCGGCGAGGACTTAGTTCGAATGATGCTCTCACGGCGTCAATGTTCTGTGGGGTGCGAACTGTTTTAACAGTACCACCTTTCTTCTTAACAGTTGAGCCGGTCTCTTCAAAGTTGTTTAACTTCGTCTTTATGGCATGAGCTGACGGCACTTTACTGTTTCGATGAATCCCAAATTTCTTGCGAAATTCACGTTGGGTGGCAACGTAGCTATCGTTGTTCTTACAAAATGATTTTACGGCGAAAGCACCCTGTGCACCAGTCCACAACTCCATTTCAAACCGAACGCTATTCACGGCCAAGCCACCTGGCAGCATCATTCCCCTTCTCCACTCAAGCTAAAAATACAAAAATGCAGTTTCCAAATTGCCCGATTCGCTGGCGGATCCTGTACTTTCATTTCTGAACTTTGCATTTTACCTTCAAGGAAAGTTAAATCCGTTACTTGTATATTATATGTAATAAGCATGTTTGTCATATGCGTGACCCCAAATTATGAAGTATATTTTTAGCTCAGTATGAAGTTTTCCTTAAGTGCCTATCACTCACCAATGCTTCCCTTCTATTCTCTCAACTTCAGTCCCTCTTCGTAGAATATTGTAATCTGACACGCAGGGATATTTTCTAAAATATTTTATATAAGATCGGTCACTATACAGGGTTGCCAGATTAAGTTCCGATCTTCATAAAACTCGAGCATAAAATATAGTACACATTTCGAATTAGACATAAATTTGTTTTAAATTCGGCCATGTGGTTATACAGTAAATTCCGCACTAATAGCGAGTCTGTTTGGTTTAAGGTATTAGTTCTACTGAAGGAACTGTAGAAACAGAAATGTTCCTGAACTAGAAGCAATTAATTTTTTTGTTATTTTGCTGACCGTGCATCTCTGTATAATCTTAGTAATTAACCAACTTAATTCACAAAATCTCTTTTATAATAAGTTTATTATATGCCATATATGTTTCGAGCACTATGTGCTCATCATCAGGGGTTCAAAATTGTATTATACAGCATCTGGTATCATCACACTCTGTAGGTGGGCGTCCGGTGCACAGGTTGAGAGAGGACTCTCTACATGTGCACCGGACGGCCACCTACAGGTGTGATGATACCAGATGCTGTACGTATAACACAATTTTGACCTCCTGATGATGAGCAAATAGTGCTCTAAACATGTAAAGGCATATAATAAACTTATTATAAAAGAAGATTTTGTGCATTAAGTTGGTTAATTACTAAGATTAGGAATGATTATGTTTGAAATTGATGTCACATGATCCCATTATGACAGTACAATTCTTGATTATTGCATACTAATGACTCTTGTTATGAAATAACGTATCATAGTGAAGAAAAAAATAGATATATAATAGCCGAGAACAGAGTATTGACGGAAATAACTGGAACTAAGACGGGAGAAGAGCGCAAAAGCATATAGTGTTGCGTACTGAGAAATAACATAAAGAGCATCCTTCAACAAATAATACTTGTGTTGATAAGACGATATCAAGTTAGATGAAAATAGGTCTTGCATTAATGGCCAAGTAGAAAAACATATAAAATTTTATTTGGAATGTCTGAAGGGGAGAGAATATTTCGAAGACTTAGGCCTGGATTAAAGTGTGAAATTAACGTTGTTATTAACAGAAGAGACATCAAGTGTTCGAACTGTTGTCGCTTGGTTCAACATTACGTGAAGTGGTGGGCTGGTATAAACCTCCGAATTCCACAAAATGAGGGAAACGTTCTTGGCTAGAACTGTTACCTTCGCAACGAGAACTGTACTTTGTATAGATTATTCACTTATTAATTCTCAGGTATAGCAGTGCTGATATTGTGTAGCATACATACACACTACATGATTGGTACAATCGGTACGGTGGCAATAAGTACGATTTAAATGCTTGCGACGCGCAATTTCAGGCTTTACAGAAAACGAAGATTTTTGCCTTACGTCTTCGTGTATCCGCCTGAGAGATATCGTATGGTGTTTAAAAAGAAAGTTACCCACGATTTCGAACACTTTACTCGTAATGATATGGACACAAAGACTATTACCCTGTTTCCTTGCGTCTACTCGTGTAGCTGTTTGCTGTTTTATGACAGCACAAGAGTGGATGGAAGAAGGACAATACGGGGAAAATATATAAAGACAACGGCTCCATCATGACGGAACCTTGCGAAGCGACGCGTCGGCAACAAAGGAAAGGCGTCGGTTCCGTGATGTTGTGGGGAGCTAGAGGACATAAAGGAACAGGGAGAAACTAAAACAGAGGAGAAACATCGGAAATGCTTCCCTGCAAGCCCTGTTCTGCAGCTTCCCGCGTCTAAAGACGAAGTAATTGAATCTTAGCGGTTGAGAGAAAGTTTAACTCGATTGAATGGCGGTAAAGTGGTCTTGGTGCCACTGCTAAGGAAAATAGCAAGAAGGGAAGGCGAGAAATGGAAGGTTTTTGAAAGGAAGATAAAAAGGGAACGAAACAAATCGAGGAACAATTTTTGGAAAGTCATATTAAAGGTAAGGATTAAAGACTTTGCAGCGAGGAGTAAATAGATGCAGGAAAAAGAAGCCGTCGCTATTAATGGAAGCACACATGAGTTAAAAGCCGAATTATAGACGCTGAAAAGTTAAGTGAAGACGTTATCATTTCAAAGCCGTATATGAATTTATCAGGGCCGTGTAGACGCAGATTAAAGAATCCTGAGACGCGACGCCGCTCCGATCGGCGCGGAGCAACAGCTACCTCCTACAATAAATGTGATTATAGACAGTGTGAAAAGTGATGGTCGCAAAAGGAAATCCGAATCGGCCTTAAAAGTACCAAATGTGACTTAAAATTCACACAACTTTAGTCATGTGTAAGATAATATATTATTTCTGCTTGCAATACGTGAACTTGTAAGGCAGTAAAGGCATTATAAACACTTGAGAAAAATATGCCCCCGATAGGAGTAAACAATTGCAGTCTTTCTTCTACTGTTTTATTCTTCTTCTTCCTCTTCTTACTTTTATTCTTATGCTATTACTGGGTATAAAACGTTATGTAAATTTTCTGTCCTGCATCAATACTTAATATTTTCACACAAACTGAATTTTACTTCGTGTTAAAGCAGAATTGAAAGTGGAATAAAAAGATCGTTGTATGCTTCAGTGGCCAACAGAAGTTACGTGGGATTTTAGTGCAATAAAACACTACGATCGCTGCCCTGAATCACTACTGCAGCAGGGATATTTCCTCGTCTTTTTCTGGTATTTTTGACCTCAAATGTCCCAAACAGTTCTCTTCATAAACACATAAAGAGAAAATATTAGTAACTTTTCAGAAATGAGAAACGAGGCGAATTTGGTTTAATATATAAATAATACAAGAAATTTGCCATCAAACGATTGTTTAACAAAAGTGTCGAAAGAGACGAGATCGTAATATTAAATTACACGCAAAAACTTGAATAGAGTAATCGATGTCTCTATCAATATACGCTTCCGATATATCGCACATAGATGCATTAATTTTATGTCCTTATTTTGCCTGACCAGTATCATTTGTCAATGCCTGTGCTACTTTCACTGCTCGTAATGGCTGACAAGGGTGTTTACCACAAGCGAACCATCAGGAAGTGACAGACGATATTGTTAACACACAATAGTGTTCTATACCATGACATAATTCAGTTAATCGGATTCAAGACGAAAAAGCACACCGCATGCCTCCTTAACACTGACCTGGACCGTTACCGGATCATAGACGCAAGCAAGAGAAATCGAAATTCGATTTTCGATGTTCCGAATAATGGAGAAACATGTGCTGCCAAGCCAAAGACAATTCCTTTCGCATATATACGCCAGCGCAATGGCCACAACTGGGATCATGATGGGAGTTGTGTGACGTCACTACGTAATTAGCTCCTATGCAACAAAAACGTAGTTAAATTAACAGTTAATCACTCAATTTGGGAGTAATCATAATTCAGGATAATTTGCTACAATTATTGACTCATTACAGGTGAGTTTAAAAAGGCAGAGGTTAAATCTAATTACCTAAATGAAAATTTAATCAGCATTAAATATCAGCAGTGCATTTTGAAATAATAACCACCTACGCTAACCTTTTAAAGCCTACTGATTACCTGATGCACTAGCAAGATTACACATTCAACAATTGTACGCTGTTTCCACACCGCATTTAAGTGTTCTGTATTTATCTGAGAACAAACAGCGACTTGTGCCACTTACAGCATAAATTGATTGGTTTTTATAACCGAGTTGAAAAGTGTTTACAGCGCGGTACGGACTGGGTCTTTAAATAAAGCAGTCTTCTCTTCGTCTGCAAAGGGATAAAATCACTACTTCAAAATGTCTTGGATATATCAAACAACATTAATTTGAATATTAATTTAAGACGTTATCAAAATCACAAGACGAAATTTCTAATTAAAATAAGTTCATTATATTTTAGTACATTTGGTCATTTATTTATTTACTTACGATTAATTTGACAGTACTTGTAGCGTCTCCTGTTGTTAGGCACCTAGCGACAACACGTTAAGGGCGGTTGTATGTCTCAGCCTTTTACTTATAGAGTAACCTCTGAACATGGAGACACGTGTTCTATCTCAGGCCAGTCCATGTGGAATTTATATTCGACATAGAAGAAATAGAACGCATTTTACTTCGAGTGTTCTCACACTGCTCTCTCAGAATCATTCCAACAGTGCTACTCAGTCATTTCTCTATCACCGACGGTACAATCTCAGTAACTGAGGATACAGTTCAGTAACACACTGAAGAAGCCGTCGGAAAATCAGCGAAATTCAAATAACGGGGCAGAAAATATTGATAGCCCAAATTGAAGTAATATTCCATAATCTGCCTGTAATGAGATGAAGTAAAAAAGAAAAGAGTAAGGCTAGACAGCTCTGAGACAGAGATTTGAACTCGTGAACTCCAAAACACGGGGTCATCAAAAATATTATGGATATAAGCGACAGACCACAGGTTGAGAGAAAGAAACAATTGCCGTCAAATTTAAAAAGTTCATTTCACTCCAAATCTTCTTCGCATAAAGAGATCACGCTTATCGACACAATGATAAAGTATACGAACTGCAACCTGCGACATTCTTGGTTCGAAGCGCGGCATGAACGTCTGTGGCGAGGTGTTTAGCTTGTAGCACGAAACACACCTAAGAGTACTCTAAAGTTTATACAGCCATGGCGTCTCTCATGCGTTTAAATCTGTTCTAAGCATCAACCCTAACATTACTACATCTCATTCCATACTGCGTAACTTCGAAACTCGACAAAGCGTCAACGAATACCTGAACAAATGAAAACGTAAAAATATGGCTTATCAATTAGCCATGTATTGAGTAGAAGAATGTGTGTGTTGGGGAGGGGGGGTTTCTGTTCATTTTTATGCATTTTTGAATCGACAATGTAAGGAAATTAGAGAGCATTTCAATAAATAAAATTTATTTTGTCATTTACAGTACTTGGCCGCTTTTGCCGGGTGGAAGAATGTTCTGGGACCCGTGAGAAGAAGGACGAACGGGACCCAGAACCAGTACTGACCTTCTGCATGCAAACGAAACCACTTCCGAAATAACGGCCATTCTTCGCTCCCGCAGAGCGCAAATTATATAGTGTAATGAGCAGGACATTACCAAGAACGGGGCTTAAATTGTGAAGCTCAGAAACTCATGCACATAGAAATAAAAAAAAAAGTACTTTGTATCAAAGAGGAACGCCGTTGAGAGTAGGTTATATTTTACATATCAGCATTACGTTACGCATTTAACTAGTAAGTTCCGTATTGCACCATGATACTCACTCTTCACATTCTCACTTGAAAACAAACACCGGTAAACCTTACTGTTGCACCGTGCATTTCGTAGAATCACTTCAATTATTAACCAACAATTACACTTATATAAATTCCACATAAAACACTTAAAATCACTCCGACATGTTTCGATGTTCTTTAGATCATCATCAGGGAGATATGTTTTTCCTTGCTAAAGTTATATTGTAACATTCACAATTTAATTCGTTTTTGTAAAAAAGGTATGGCTATAGCCAGCCCCTCATCACGTAACATACGACGCACACCTAGCCAGTTGCACTCCCAACAGCATATTTCTACACAACATGACACGCTGCCACAACACCTTTTTTACAAAAACGAATTAAATTGTGAATGTTACAATATAACTTTAGCAAGGAAAAACATAGCTCCCTGATGATGATCTAAAGAAGATCGAAACATGTCGGAGTGATTTTAAGTGTTTTAAGTTTTTTTATGTCGAATTTATATAAGTGCAATTGTTGGTTAATAACTGAAGTGAAACACCGGTAACTCTCTCCATGGATTTGACGAAGCAGAGAGATAATCTGAAAGCCTTTATTAACTAAAAGTCGGAAAGAAATGTATAAAATTATTTATATGGTTCTAAAATATTGTTCTCGTTTTAATTTTGCGGTTTTAATTTAAACATTTATAGTTCTATGGCAGTATCTAAATTAGCAGGCATCTAATAAGTTGCATAATATATTATTTACATAATATAATGTTATATAATGAACGTCAGCACAATCACTTTATTATGTTAGGTAATACCATACTACATGTTTCGACTAAATCTTAGTCATCCTCAGGCCTATATTAACATTTGTGTTACCAGATACTGTGCACAATATCTGGTAACACAAATGTTAATATAAGCCTGAGGATGACTAAGTCTAGTCGAAACATGTAGCCTTATAATTACCTTGAGTAATAAAGTGATTGTGCTGACGTACACTATTTAATATTGTATTACGTTACAAGCACATCGTGATGCTTCCAATCAAATTCACATTATTTACGGTTTAGACATACATATAGGTACACGTGTACTTACATGACTAGACTGTGGCCCGTGTGTAGCATTTACTGCCAATATATTATGTGTTCCTACGCCAGTTTGTCTGTGTCCATCTACAAAAAATAAGTTTTGGAAATCTTACTGGTCGTAAAATAATTAAACATTCTTCAGCAAAGAGTTTAAAGTTCATTCTATTCACATTTAAAAGGAATGTGGCTAACGAATTACCCCGGGGATGTATGATGCAAATTGGAGGAAATGTAAAGAAAATTAAATAATCCAAATTCTCACGGATGAGACACGTACAAAGAAATAAATATGAAAGGAAGAAATTGTAACCGTGGTGGTTACAGATGAAAGGCTGGCCGACCCAATGAAACTGCGGAGGACAAAGTTCTTGTTGGGTTTTCATTAGCCTCCGGATATTCTCTCGTAGGATAAGCTCTCACGGCATTCGCAGTACGGCAACTTAAATTATATAAACTTCCCATACAGAAGCGCAGGTGGAAGCCTCCACGCCCTAGCCGAACTTTGGAACTACTAACGCTGTTCTTGTCCGTCTGTCTGCTATCATGAATTTGAAAGCCACACAAAGCAATAAAGAGTGATAACATTTTGTAAACATATAAAGTAAAGCACTGTGAATAGTTAGAAAAATACTGATGGAATTCGGTTATCCAAGTAACATTAAAATTTTTATGTTTTACGTGATATATCTTTAACCGCTTTTATATGTTAATCTGTTTTTCAAGAACTTAAAAGTTTAGTAGTCATGAGTTATAAAATATTCATAATGTTAACGTAATTATTACCCGATGATAGGCATCGGAACACTTACTCTCATGATGGGTCCCACAATTTACGGGAAAGAAATAACACCTCTAGAGTATGTGACCTATTCACCTTGTGTCTATTGGAACGGTGGGCGGTAAAGCATCTGAATTCATTCCAATATTTCGTTTGATCTAATACACAATTTCCACGCCGTATACCGAAACATATCCATTGAAGAGGCCGTGACTGCACGTCTATACCACAACAAACATAGCAGCAGACAATCGCCACCTGCAATTTGCCATTTTAAGTCGGTTTTGCCAAACGCGGCATCGGGTCTGACGTACAGTGTTCAATCTAGTGAATGTTTTTGTAAAATGTGTTCAAGGTTATTACGTAATTTCTGCTAGAATCGAACGAACAGTCAATGGTTTGAATTAAACGTTTTCATTCGCTCTCTTATTTGAAATAAGTATTATTTTCCACAAACATATTTGTTTCCAAATCGGTGTCTCTCAAAAAATAACCATCTCGACAAGAGAACGAATGCCGTACACGACAGTCAGCATACGAATAAGCCAGTTCAACTCTCCAACTAGGTGGTGCACACCCACTGGCTTAAAATACAGTACCATAAAAGAGAAGACTACAAATTGAAAAAAAATTTATTCTCATCGTTGCACCGTGCATTTCGTAGAATTACTTTAATTGTCAACCAACAAATGCACTTACATAAAATAACACATTAAAATATGCTAAAACATTTAAAATCGCTCCGACATATTTCGATCCTTAGCGTAGCTAAGAATCGAAACGTAATGATCCTAACGTAGCTCCCTGAGGATGATCTAAGGATCGAAACATGCCGGAGAGATTTTTCAATGTTTTAGTTTGTTTTAATGTGTTATTTTATGTAAGTGCATTTGTTGGTTGACAATTAAAGTGAAATATTTTTTGTATCTCTTCACATATTATGATATTTTCATCATTTGGAAGCGATTTTGTAAGATTATTTCCTTCGTACTCTTGTACTGTATTGTGGTCCTTTACTTTGTGATACCCCAGAGATTGTTGGGTGGGCACCAGAGATCTACAGAAACACGACGACTGCATTTTCAGAATGACTTTTACCCTGAAGATGGAGGAAGCAGTGTTCTCCGAAACTTCGGTAACCACTTATTATTTGGCCTCGCACCCCTGAAGAACACTATGGACTGTCGCAGCCTCAGAACTATGAGCCTTCAGCACAACATTTCCTCGTTCTCTCTCAACTTTATATCCGCACACTACCCCGACGCAAGATGAAGAAATGTTTTTAGTAACTCCGTACATAAAAGTCCGTGTGAATAACAATGTGCACTCTTACGCCAATGTCGTGAGTGTGGAGTTTCTCTGGATACTCCAATGTAGTATAATTATAACAAAATGTAAATGTGGTGACTGCATATACTATATTATTAGACTAGATAGTTTGCACAGAAGCACCCTGAGGAGACATCTCTACCTACTGGGGCTGCTTGACAGCCCCTTGTGTAGGAAGTGCTGGGTGGGAGAGGAAACCTCGGCTCACATTCTATGTGAGTGCGAGGCTTTGGCCTCACTCAGACATGCGTACCTGGGCTCCTTTTTCTTGGAGCCGGAGGATATTAGGAGTTTAGGCTTGGGGGCCATCTGGAACTACAGTAAGGTTGCGGGGCTCCCATGATTCGATATGGGGCACAAAGGGCCCGTCCTAGTCAAGGCCTAGGTGCATCGGGGCTGAGAGGCACTGAAACCAAATGTAAATCAATCAATCCATCAATCCATCAATCCATCCATCCATCCATCCATCCATCCATCCATCCATCCATCCATCCATCCATCCATCCATCCATCCATCCATCCATCCATCCATCCATCCA
>Ga0123355_10018088_pt1 | contig 11159 bp, 10 predicted proteins | sample TergutEmb28metaG_3_FD_89872 | JGI IMG/M metagenome (GOLD analysis project Ga0123355, IMG submission 89872) | Embiratermes neotenicus P1 segment gut microbial communities from Petit-Saut dam, French Guiana - Emb289 P1 | ecosystem: Host-associated > Arthropoda: Insects > Digestive system > Gut ...
GAATAGTTTTTTTTTTTTTTTTTTTTTTTTTTTTTTTTTTTTTTTTTTTTTTTCCCCCGGTCTGGTTCTTACTTTTCCTGTTAACCGTCTGTTTTTGTCTGCCGCGTGGTTTTCTTACTCTTTTCTGTCATGTGTCTTACTTGTCGCGCGAACACGGTCGACAGCATTCGCACAAACAGCAATCGCATCTTATGTGACTGCTGCCGAGGGCAGGAAATTGCGTTTGTTGAACGTGTCGCTGGTGGCACCTCGATGCAAGTGACCATGTGCGCTGGGTGGGGTTCCCCTGAATCAACAGAGTGATGGTTGCAGGGTGTGTCAAGAGAGCGCGCAAGAACGCCGAAGGCCGCGCAAAACCAACGTAGTTTCACGTGAGCCGGCGTGGTGTAGGGCAGTGTGGTTGAGTCACGTCGAAACTGCTGGTTATAGTAACGATGCTGCCACTGAAGGCTATCTTCTGTATACTCACTGTATTGGTGATTACGACGAATTGCCAAATAATAAAGTAAGTGAACCTAAAGGTGCTCTTGTGGTATGGCGTATGGGGCTGTACAAGGTCTCAACCATGTCCAGACGAAGGTGAGTGGTCAGCTCCTTTTACCGGCTGGCTTCAAGGGCAGTAGCAGGTGTTGTCCAGTGTTTGTTGGGTTGACAGCACATAGTGGCAATACTGTGTGTACCCTAACAAGGTAATTAAACAGTGAAGAAATGTAAGTACCGCATATGTAGGAAGCAATGAGAGTGTTAGGACTTGTTTCCCCACGCGGGAAATGCCAGCCCAGTGCTACTGCCGACGGTCTGCTAGCGCTGCCTTGAATCGGCGAGCTGTAACAGTCGCGGTGTTAATAACCCCTTAGAAAGCCCACTAAACTACTTGACCGATAAGCGCCGGTCAGACGCTTATCGGTCAAGTGGGGGGGAGCTCCATATTATTTTTAGGCTATTCTGGCGGCTGGACGAGTGAAGCTCGTGATTTCACCCTTGGCAGGGGTGACAGATTTTTCCATTTCACAGAGTGTCCAGACCTTGTCAGTGGGTATCAGATGTTTTACCCGGGTGTGCAGCTGACTACTCACCTCCATCTAGTGCCAAGGTCAAGTACACTTGGAGCTGTACCTCCACTCGCTCTTATGCCTTTTTGGCGCTGTGCTCCTTTAGTCACGGGCGATTTTATACGATGCCGTGTTTAATGACTTGCATGTAGTGACTGATTTACAGGCTGTTTGACTATGCTTCATAACTCGGAGATTACAGAGTGTTGAATTAATGTGTAAAAAATGGTAATGAAATGGTACTGCCAAGTAGGACTGGTGCATAATGTGAAGGTTATGTCGTGGAAGTGCTGTATAGAAATAATTCCTGCGGTCAACGGTTGGTTAGGTAGATGATGTTCAGAAGCTGCGATTGTAGGAGGCAACCTAGGAAATAGTTGGGATATCAATTTTTAAAACCAAAAAGACCGGGCCATTTAATAACATTAGGTGAAGGGAGGGTTGACAGAATTCTTAACCCATTATGCAATTAAAAAACAATAATTTTGAATATCACATGAGATAACTTTGATAAAAGTTATGACATAGATACAAGAAATAAGTAAATAAAAATTATGCTACAACTGCTGCTGCTACTACTTCTACTAAGTAGTAGTAGTGCAGATTTCTGTAATTGTTGCTACATGTGTTTGCCTCTCACTCGTAAGTTCCAACCCCTTAATGGCTGGTTGATGGCTGCCCCACTCCTATAGACATTTTATCCTACTGTGGGAAAGTCAAAATGTATGTACACAATGTTAAAAGTGTTGGATTTTTATGGCTGGCACACCCGGGACATAGGGAATCTGGTGCCCTGAACCAAATTTTTGCAGGATGCCGGGACAGAGCGTTGTGAAACCTATTAAACTGGGATGAATGATGTCCCTGGGCAAGAGCCGTGCATTAATGAAATAAAATATTTTTGCCTCCTTTTATAGCTTATTATTTCTGTTTATCACACTACAGGAGATTAATTTCAGTTAGTTATGAGTCTCTTTTCTTAAGAAAATCTTTAAATCGCCATTCGCACGTAGCCTTGTGTGGGTGTAAGCAATATGAAGATTATTTTTTACAGTCAGCTTCCACGTGCTATGTTGTGACCACCCCTGCTGTAGTTAAAATACTGGGGACCAGTTCATGTTGGCAGTCTACATCTCTAAGAATGTTTATATTAATGTTACTTAACCATTTCATTAAATTGTATGGCTTCGGTGGTCTAGGGGTAGCGTGCTGGCCTTTAGTACCCAAGTTTGCGGATTCAAACCCGGCCGAAGCCGTCGGTCCCATGTCGTAGATTTGCGGCATGTAAAAGATCCCTAAATTTATGTGGAAGTCAGAATTTAGGCAAAATTACTATTGGACATCCACCTTTCGCTGCTAGGATCTCTCGCGGCGTCGTTGCGGACAGAGGCACCTGGCGGCTAAAGTGGGAACGTCTAAAGGCGGGGGAAAGCGATGGCAAACTACCCCCAAGAACTTGTCCAGGATGCAGTGTGCCAGAGCCATACCGGTCACATGACTGGGCTCTGGTTCCTGCCAAGCCCGGCCTTCAAGGCTGAGTACTAATGGATGAATGAATGAATATAATACCATTATATCGTTATTTATTCTTATGTGTTATCCAGTGCAATATACTATAATGAAAATTGTCAGGGACGTATGAAACAAATGTTCTCATATAATTGTATTCTACACTAACTGGCACCTGTATTCTATGTCTGAAATTGTATCATACCATCCTGGTCACAAATCACTGAGTATTTGTATGTAGAAACTGAATAAAACCAGGAGGAGTTTCATAATACCCTGTTACTGGGCCTGATTCTTATCCATGAACAGTCTTGTGGGTATGTCAGTAACATGATCTGTAGTTCGTAAGTTAAAAAGAATGCTTCATTCCATAAGATTTGAGGTTTTTATGGGCATTTTCTAATTTGTCATTTCGCCTCCTTTATTTGCCACAAGCCATAGAAATGTTGAGAAGTTGAGAGTTACTTAGTTGGTCAAAAATACTCCTGTGTTGTGGAACCCCAAGGCTTGAGCCTGTCCTGATGTGCTTGATTGCAGTTCTGTCACCATGTGATCCATGTTAACCTGTTGTGTGGGACCCCAGGGTTCATTACCTTGTGTATAAGAGCCTGTCCTGATATACTTTAATTCATTCAGATCCCTCAGCATATGATCCATATTAACCTGTTGTGTGGTCATTTCAGTAGCCTGCTCTGTGTTATAGTAGTATTGAAAATCTGTGCTGTGATTCTTCCTGCCCACCATTTGCAAATTCACCTGTAAATCAGAGAAATGTAAAGCAACATTGCCTTCATAGTGGCTACTGCCACAAACTAGCTAAATTAATGTAAGAAAGCTACCTTATCTTCCATCTGTGTATGACATTTGAAAATAATATATAAAGGATAACTGAAAATTGGTGATACATATTATTGCCCAGTATGGATCACCATTATTTGCCATGAGTTTCACCTTTTCCCATGCATTAATCTCCCAAATAAGTCACCCTCTTCCAGTTTTCTGACTGAAATTTGTACGCATTGCACATTTCCACATGTGCTACATGTCATGTAGTGAAAGTGCTCAGTATGCAGTTTTCTTGGCCCTGCCCCCTGCCCCCCTGTTCGATGTAAATGTTCTGTATGGTTAAACACTCCAAAATGTTCAGTCCTCCCCTAGGGTGAGAGACAAAGATTCACATCAGATTAACATAGTAAGTAAAATCTTAGTTTTGTGTATTTTAATTTTAGGAGTTATTTATACAAGGTGGTTCAAATATGACCAGGGCTGATTTTTTTTTTTATGTAACCATAATTGACAAACACTTACTTGCACATGTCAGTCTTCAACATACTCCTCTAACCCGAGCAGGAGGGAGGGTGGAGGTTGTGGTTTCACTCTGTCAAGGTCGCACAGCTGCTGCACAGTGCAGCTTGTTTACACACAAATCACTCCCGGTCATATTTGAACCACCTTGTATATTCTTACATGAATGATTGGAAACATTCCATGGATTTAATCTCACCTTATCTTCTAAAATTATGATGGTGACTATAAAGAATACTCTTGTTTGTGATGTGATGCTGATTGGTTAGTTTACCAAATTTTCGGAGGTATCTACCATCTACATCTTCAGCATACAAGGGTAGAAGATTGGATTCAACATGTTCCTTTGAAACATTAGTAAATTTCTTCCAGATTGCACATGCTACAAGACAGTATTCTTTGTGAGTGTAATTTGTATTTATTACTGCTATTTTTATTAGTTTGTGTTTGTGTATGTCTGTAGCATTTATAGAAGAGATGGTTTGCTTAGTAAAGTTGTGTTATCAGCATTGTGTAACTGTGTATAGGACAGGATGTTGTTATCAGTTGCTGATAGGAGCATGTGTTTGTGTAGGCAGAATCAGATACAGTAATTGGATGCTGTAAAATGCCAAGCTGAAGTATTTTATATAAATCACACATCATTATAACAGCATGCATCATGCAAACAACCATGCTTTTTGCATACACTCCCAGATGATGTCAAAAAACTACTCAGACTGTATGAATCACTGTAATTGTATACCAGGAGAAACTTGCAGTGTAGTTTTGGTGTGGTGATAGAGAATAGGTCTCTTTCTTGGTGGGTGTGTGGGGTTAGAATTCAGCAAATCTTCCAAAGTTACAGAAACAGTCGGCCTTATAACACCATAAAATAGTGTCAGAGTCGAAGTTTTATGGTCTGTTTTGGTGCTTGACATTGTCACTTGATGGGAGCTATGATGATTAACAGCAGGATGAATGTATGCACCTAAAACAATGTTTTTTTTAATTAAGGTACTTGAGAAAAATACTAATAGGTACAAATGAGTTTCACAGTAAAACTAGAGCAGAATAAATTCTGAAAATGCTTGTGATTATTTATAAGACTTGAGCATTCTCTTTGACTTTTAAACGTGAAAGGTATTAAAATGATAGTAAATAATAATTTTGCGATGGGGAAATGTGATGTTTTACTTTAGGGAAGAACATACATTACAAATGCTTGGAAAGTAAGTTCTGAGGAAAATATTTGGATGTAGGAACACTTAATTAAGTGAGCAGGCAGGATAATACATAGCAAGCAAGTGTGCAATTTGTAGAGGTTACATAGTATTGTTAGGATACTGAAATTGTAGGGAGGTTGGATGGTGAGTCAAGAAAAGATGTGGTATTTTGGTGAGGAGACCTCTTGGAAATTGAAGTTTACTTGCTTGTGGGTTATTTTGTGTGGCTGTGAAATGAGATCTGTTACCTGACAGCAGAACATACATCACAAGAATCTGAAAAGAAGTTTATAATGAAAGTATTTGTATGTAAGATTGATAAGTGAATTTAACAGGCAGGATGGTACATAGAAAGGAACTGAGTTTGGTAGAGATCATGTAGTATTTCTAGGAACTGAAATGAAAGGGACTGGGATGGGGAAACACACAAAGAATGTGGTATTTTTGTACTGAGAAATTAAGATTACTGTCTTCTGGGATGTGACATGGTGTAATTATTTATTTTATGTCAATGTGAAATGTGGGCTATCACTTTGACAGAAAATTTGTTACTAGTGTTTGAAAATGAAGTTCTGATAATGATATTAGGATCTTAGAACGGTGAAGAAGTGAGAAGTTAGGTTCATACATAGGAGAATATTCTACCACACATATATGACATCACATTTGGTTCACATAGTGGTGTTGGTCTTCTTGAAAACAGAGCTTGATTGTTGGGTTAGTTTCCAAAGTTTCAGATGGACTGTGGTCCTTTAAAGTATAGGGAAATAACACAGTGACACAGCATTGTGTCTCAGATGACTTGAGTCTTCTCACTGCTTACATGCTCATCAAGGAAAGAGCTCTGTAGGAAGTCGTAAGAGCAGGTGGTGTGAGTGACCAATTTAACTACAGTGGAGAAATGTACAAGAATACAAGCATATTAAGTGAAGAAATGTGTTTGAAGCATGGAATGTATTTGTCCACTAAACTTGGATGGGAATGGCGTACCTAAGTTACTGTGGCTGTGCTGCAAACTGTTCCATATCTTAGACTGCTTTACATGTTCAACTCTGCCATAACAGATTCTCCAAAAGTAGTGTTAAGCCAGTAGCTAAGTGCTGACATCCAGAACAGCCATTTGCTAAATTGAGTTCACTTGATAGTAGACCACGTGAATGGAGTTCCAGTTCAAAAGATAAAATTGTAGCATGAATTTTACTCTTTGATGAATCACTATTCCATACACAGACTAAGGATTTGGTTTTTAATAACCTCATTACCTAAGAGACATACCAGTGATCTTTCCTTCCTTCCATCCTTCTTTCTTTACATCTTCCTCACCTTTCATTCTTTCTACCCCCTTCCCACTCTCAATAGCACAATTACCAGTGATATTTGTTCTTAATTTCAGTGTTCCCCTAACCAGAGTCAAGTCAGCACGACATCTTATGCTGGAATATGATACTGAGTTGGATCAGCTAATGAAGTTGGGAAAATCGAAACCAAAAGCAGCAAGAACGAATGATTCAATTGCACTGTGGAAGTATCTTGATGTAAATATTGTTTGTACCATCATAATCACTGTTTGTGTTTGTTACAGACCAGAATTTGGGACAAAAACTTATATATTTGGGAGCAGCAGTATGTTATTTGTAATTTTAATTGATAGTTTGGACATAGTGCATTGTCTTAGGTTACATAGCTCATAGTTGTGGGCTGTTCTGTCTGAGGCAGTTAACAGTGTCCAAAGGTTTTCATGAGTGTCACCATGTACCATTGTCAACATCTTTTAATTATGTTTGTGCTGCCATCTTAAAAGGAATTTATTTTAAAAACAAGGCCTTTTTTGTGTGTGGGTGCAAATGTAAATATACTGGAACACAGATAGTGTCAATACAACAGCTGAGTGCATGTGAGATTTTCCAAAACATTGTATTAGTACAAGATGAATAGGCCCTGGTTTGGAGGTTTACACTGTAACAATGTAATTATGCATAATCTGTTTCCAACCTCCTTTGGAACAGGGCCACAATTGTTATTTTGAGCTGGTTCACAAGCCGCATGTGTAAAAATTATAGTGAGTGGTATATGTAACGTTTGAAATTATGGTGCAATCTTTACACTGCAGGTATAATTTACAAATATAGTCATGAGCCACATAACACCACATGGTGGGCCGTGGGTTGGAGACCTATGTTCTGTGTTTTTAAAAAACATTACTCCTACATTTCAGATTAGCAGGCAAATCACAGGGATTAGAGGTGGATAATAAAAATGTATTATGCAAGGGGACCAGTGCATTTAAATCTGAAATATGTGATGTTTTATCTGGTTTTGTATATACATGTACATATACATATGTTCACACGTGTTTTTCTTACATCCAACAGAATGAATTTTATGGAGAGATCAGTGTAGGGCATCCTGCGCAGAAATTTTATGTTGCATTTGATACAGCCTGGTCCAACACGTGGATACCCTCAAAGAAATGTTCTTTCTTCAATATTGCCTGTCGTAAGTTATTTGATACATGAGTCTGTACTCTGCAAATTTTACTTATTTATTTTTTCTCTTTGTGTGTTGTAATTCTGTGTGTCTAAATGTACCCCCCCCCCCTTTTTTTTTACTGCTGGCATGATGTGGATTGGATCATGTGTTCTTAATGCATGTTATATCAGAATGTGTTCTATGCAGTGAAAGATGAGAATATAACTGCTGACTTGATTCAATTTATTGACAAACAATGTTAAAATTAACAGTTTCTGTGAAAATGTTTATTGCCAGATTAGTGCTATAATATCTTGTGCAGAGTTAAGCGTGTAGGAGAAATGGAAATGTGTTTAATCTCATGCATTACTGGTAACTGTGTATGGGTTTATATTTCAGAACTCCACCATAAGTATAATTCAAAGAAGTCGTCAACATATATAAAGAATGGAACAGTGTTTAACGTATCTCTTGGCCAGGAAGATCTGTTCGGTTTCCTTTCAACTGATGTGTTTCATGTGAGTGCTGAATGTCTTCTAAGGAATGTAAGATATTAAGTGTGGTTAGGGTATGGTTGTGCTTCCTTTTGACCTTGCCTGCATATCTGTTTCCATGAAATGTCTGGTAAATTTCTTGTAGAATATTGGATGATCTTTTAAGATTACTTGGCCAGCAAATCCATTTCTTCATTGCCTTTTACAACATAATATATATGTATAATCTAAGGTACCATTAGTATGATATATGAGTGCTAAAAGTAATGTGTTGATATTTAATATTCTGCCATGTTGTGTGTGCATGTGTGTCGGAAAGAATGGAGGAAATGGCGCCCTCATGTGAAGAATCAGAGACTATTATGAAATGTACTGTTACCAACAGTTGACGAGGGGTGGCCCTGACCCTTCTGTGTGGGACTCCTTGCTTTAAATACTCTCATGTTACACAGGGCCTCAGACTTTGAATGACTTAAACAATGGAAAGTGTATGAGGTTTGGAAGTAGATGTGCCCAGAGTCTTTGTAGGTCAGCATATCTCAGCTTCTGGTGTTCGCAGATCATGTCAATTTATTGGGTAAAATGTAAACTCTGTGAAGGAAAACACAGAATATATTTAGTTACTAGCAAGGGGATGAGATGTTTCAGAAGCATCATAATTCACAGGAAACATCAGAGTCAGTCTGGCGGTAGCTGGTTGAAATATAAATGAAATAAGTATACTTTATGTTCAGTAACTACCATTGTGTCTTTATTAGAGTGTGAGGAACAATTGCTTGTATGTGGTGGGCAACTTGCATTAATAGTTAATGAAGCCATGATCCACTTGCATTGGTAGTTGATGTGACCTGTCAGAGGAATTCAGACCATCCCAAATAGGACAGTAATGTACTCACAGGTCTGCGGGCTTGGCTGGTGAGGACCCTGTAAAGGACTGCAGTATTTGGTTTCTTAGTCTATTTAAAATGTTGGTTGTAAGAGACCCTGAATGTGACAGGATTGTTCCACTGGTTGAATTGTAGTTGTAGCTAGCAGCCCTGGTTGTTGAGGAAGTATGGCTGTGTGAGGAATCTTGCCACACTGGTGGGTGTGACACAACTGGGTCCAGAGGTCTGTTGGAACTGGTCATTGTGGACCCTGTTGTAGTATGACATATTAGCGTGATAGTCTACTTACAATGGTAGTGGAGGAGTCCATGCATATATCACTTATACTGCTAAGTGAGTCTTTGTTTCATGTGCTTTGTTATTTGATGAATCACTGGCCCACATGCACTCATAACTGAGGAGCCCTGTGATAAATTCAGCCCATTCCCCATCTGTTTGGGAGAGGAATGTTAGTTGATATACGGCATGTGGGATATGTAAATAGTGTTTGTCACCCTGTGGTAATTTTTGAAATATAAAAAAAAAAATTGTTTTTCTGGAACTGTCTCTCCAATAGGATGTGTTTTCATGTTTGGCACATTTGCTACGATAACCTGGGAGAAATGATGGGATGGACAGATATTTGTTATATTTTCATGTATGAATAGTGCCTAATGTATGAACTTGTAATTGAAGTGTCATAAAATCTATCTCTTTTTGTAGTGAAGTGTATGTTTATCTGTTGCAGGTAGCACATCTCACCTTAAACCAAACATTTGCTGAGATTGTGAATGTTCCATCTTTGTATCTCCTAGCAAAGGCAGATGGTGTGGTTGGGTTGGCGTATAGCTCCTTTTCTGTTGATGAAGTTGTTCCTCTGTTTTATAATATACTGAAGAAGGAACTCATAAAAAAACCTGTTTTTTCCTTCTACATGAACAGGTACATCTATATCCAACCAAGTGAATTTACATACTTTTCAGTGAGAATTATTGAATATTTAATGTTACAGAGCAAGGTATTTTAAATTGGTAGTTTCAAAGTTTTCAACAGAAAGAATCTTAAGAATTTGAAAAGTGCTTTTCTGCAGTTTGTCCTTATTAAAGTATGCCTGGTATGTCCTGCATCGATGTAAATTTGTGCTAGGAAGACAGGGACTTAAGGATTATTGTACGTTTTTACACACATGAAGCAGCTTTCTACTTTAATGTAGTGAGTATTTTTGAACACACACAAAAACTACCTTTCTGCATATTACTAATAAACAATCCCCCCCCTTCTGAGTTTTCTGTCTGTTGAGGTTTTACCAAACATAATGAATATATGATTCTATGTTCAATACATGTTGTGTAAATAAGTGCGGGGAAGTGTAAAATGTGATGTCTGTAGTAGGTTTGGTTTGCTTGGTGCCAGATCTGCCCCTTACTGGATTGTAAGCAGAATATGTAAATGAATATTTTCATAGTGTGTGTAACATATTAAGTCAGTGATTAGTGTGTGAAACTTACAGTTGTTTTATGATGTCATAGTTTTCATGTGTGTGTGTGTGTGTGTGTGAGGACAGTGTTTGAACATTCAGTATTTCAGTTGGATGTATAAATGTATGCCATACACCTTTTAAAAGTCTGAGTGAAAGTGGATGTCCCAATGTGCTTGCTAAAAATAATTCATTTGTGTATGTGTTAAGTACTGTGTAGGAGATTGTAAATACAGACATCATGAATTTACAAATCAATAACTACTTGCTTTTGAGGAATTGTATTCATAAAATGCTCCAAGAATTAAGTAAAAGATAAAGCAGTCCCGTTACAGGCCCAGAGGGTTCCAGGAAGTTAACCTTTTGACGCTTAACGACGACTATAGTGGTCATACCGCACCGCTAACCTCTAAATGTTTTTTTTCCTATATTTATTCAACAAATATAGGTACTGAATATTTTAAACATGGTATATACTTTCCGTTTTTTCCTCTTCAAAATGCAGTTTGTTTCATAAATCTAACATATTTGGTTCCTGTTTTATTTACATTTTATATACAGGGTGTGCTAAACTTAAAAAAATAATTCCGGCGCCAAAAGGTTAAGGTTCCCAGATTATGTGACAATGGTCCAGGATGGTGGTAAGGTTGTCAGCCTTACGCACCGGCCGCCTTTACCCCCCAGGAAATGCTTCTGGTACTCATTTCTGTTAGAGGCTGAGTCGACCCCAGGGCCATAGTGCGATCGGAAGGATTTTATGTCAATGAAAAATTCCAATGACA
>Ga0123355_10018090_pt1 | contig 11159 bp, 13 predicted proteins | sample TergutEmb28metaG_3_FD_89872 | JGI IMG/M metagenome (GOLD analysis project Ga0123355, IMG submission 89872) | Embiratermes neotenicus P1 segment gut microbial communities from Petit-Saut dam, French Guiana - Emb289 P1 | ecosystem: Host-associated > Arthropoda: Insects > Digestive system > Gut ...
CGATGCGCTCGCGGCGGGCTTGATTGGAGCCTTGCCCGGCGGGCCCGCGGTGAAGGCCGCGGCGACGATGGGGTATCAGGTCCTCAGCGACGTCGCGACCGGCAAGCAGGTGAACTTCGAGTCCATCGCGCAGACGGCGGGCGGGATCGTGGGAAGCTATTTCGCGATTCCGGCGGCGGCCGTCAGTGCGATTTCCGGCGGCATCGGCGTGGCCGCGGGCATCGTCGCCGGCAAGCCGATCGACCGGGCGATCGCGCGCGGAGCGATCGACATGCTGGACACGACGAAAGAAATCAAAGGCGCCATGAGCGCCGCGGCCGACACCGCGATCGGCCTCTTTCACGGCCGGCCGTGGGACCAGATCGCGCAGAACGACGTGAACGAGATCATCGGGGGACTCTCGGACGATCACCAGCTCAAAAAGGCGATCAAAGCCGGGATGGCCACGGCCCTCGACCTCGCGCACGGCGCGCCTCCCGGGGCCGTCATGGCGACGGCGATCCACAACGGGCTCGCCGATGCGATCGTGGGCCAGGCGGCGGCGGGCCTGCCCGACGACGTGCGCGGGGCCCTGCAGACGGGAATCGGTGTCGGTACGGGGCTCGTGCACCAAGGAAGGAAGGTGCCCGAGATTGTCGCGGCCACGGGAAAGCTCGTGCAGAGCGGGGTCGAGCTCGCGCAGGCGCATCCGGTCGTGCAGGCCGCGCGCGCTCTTCTGCCCGGACCGGCGCGGCGGGGGTTCGATGCGGGCTCAGGGCTCATGCAGCAGCGGGCGAAGACGTTCGACGTGCAGGTGGTGCGACAGAGTCTCTCGCCGCAAGAGCAGACCGGCTTCGACACGGCGGTGGCGACGAGGGTCGGCATGGTCGTGCACCCCAAGCCGGCGGGGGTGAGTCCCGCGGCAGCCGCGGGCTACGCGATCACCAAAGGGATGCAGGGCGGGACGCCGAGCGTGAAGCAGGCCGTCATGGCGAACGTGAGCAAGCAGCCGCAGGCCGCGGCGGGAGCGACGGCGGCGGTGAAAGAGGTCGCAGCGGGGCGACAGAAGGCAGGGATGTGATGCTCGGACGACTCTTCCGAACCGTACGCAAGGCGGCCCCCGGGCTCGAGCTCCGGATCGCGTTCGGGCCCGAGGAGGCGCCGCCGTCCTTGGCCGCACGCTTGTGGGCGATGAATGCCGCGCTCCGGATGGCGAGGTGGATCGCGGAAGAAGTCGAGAAGCGGTTCAGCGATGACGATTTCAAGCCGCTCGAGCCGCTCGAGCGGGCACCGATCGAGAAGGGGGCGGGATGAGCCTCTACGATCCCAAGCACCGCGGCGTCTTCGACGCGGCCTTCATCGGCGCATCCGTCGGCATGGTGCAAAACGGGGCGTGGATGCACCGGCCGCATCCGCCGGAGAGCTATCTAGGACCGATCGAGGTCGCGGGCGTGTACGCGCGCACGATCGATCGGGTGATGGCGTTCGGGGGGTCGGGCGAGGCGCCGGAGTGGGGAGAGGCGGAAGTGGCGATCGTGCGGCATCTCGCGCGGACGCTCTTTCTCACGAGAACGCCGAGCCCGAGCGAGCACCGCGTGTTTCATCACGAGGAGAACTGGGAAGAGAATGCCAAGGCGGTGCGGGCGATTGTGCTGGCGTCGAGGGAGTACCTGCAAACGCAGGTGACCCCGCCGGAGCCGGACGAGGACGACGACGAAGAGGAACCGGAGCCGGAGCCGTAGCCACCCATGTACACGCCCCACAATTACCCGGTGTTCCAGGCCGCCTTCGAGGGATGCGTCGCCGGCATGACGGTCTCGGGATGGATCCGCTCGGACGACATGGACACCTACGCGAGGTCCGTGGTCATCGCCGGGACCTACAGCAAGGCCGTCGACAAGGCATTTGCGCCGGTACTCGTAGATGATGTGGAGATGAGCGAGACGGGCTTGCAGGTGATTACCCAGCTCGCGCAAACGCTCTTCGCAGGCCGAGCACCGAGCCCGACGCGGACGCTCGCGTTTTACGAGAAGGAGACGTGGGAAGAGAACGCCGAGGCGGTGCGGACCGTCGTGCTCACGGCCGGAGAGTACCTGGCGCACGCCGTGACCCCGAACCCGGGACCTCCGCCGGGGCCGGTGGGCCCGCAAGGGCCGCCCGGCCTGAATGTGTCGCAGCTCATCGGGCCCGTGAGCAATGTCTCCGCGAGCGGCGCGACCAGCATCACGGTGGAGGCGCCGAGCTACACGCCGCACGTGTCCGGAACGATCCTTTTCTGGGCCACGGCGGCCGCGGCGCAGGTGGGGAGCGCGGGGGTGCCGACGCTCGCGGTGCTCGTGGACGGTACGGTCGTGAGCTCCGTTCCGCTCACGTCCCTCGCTGCCGGCACGAACTACACCGTCTCGAACGTGTCGAGCACCGGGCTCACGGGAGAGAGCGTCGTCTCGGCGCGCCTGTCGACGAGTGCGGGAACGATCACGATCGCGGCCGGCGCGATGAACCTGGCGGCGGTGGAGCTCTGAATCGTGAGTAACGCCTTCCTCGTCCGTCGCCCACAGGGGCCGCCGGGGCCGCCGGGGGAGAGTGGCGGCGCTCAGCTTTTTGTCACGCAGAGCGGGGCGGCGCAGAACGGGCGCACGATGACGATCCCCTTGCCGGGGAGCTACACGGCGACCGAGTCAGGGCAGCTCCTCGTGTGGCTCTCGTGCAATCTTGAGATGACGCCGACGGACGGCAACGTGATGACGTTCACGCTGCTCGACAACGGCGCAGTCGTCGACACGTGGACCGCGGACGGGATCCAGCCGGAGACGCTCCTGCAGCGGTACGGGTCCATCAATCGGACGACGGTGGTGATGGGCGCAGACGGGGCCGTGCACACGTTTGCGCTCTCCGTCGACAACAGCCTGAACGTCGCGGCGACGGTGCGGGCCGGGAATCTGAGACTCGCGGCGATCGAGATGAGCGCCGAAGAGGAACCGCCGCCGCAGGTGTTCCCAGCGACCCGAAACCCGATCGTGTGGCTCGATGCGAGCCATGGCGTCAGGACGGATGGAGCGGGGGGTGTGCTCGCGTGGCTGGCGCGGGGCAGTGGCGGAGCCGTGTTTGTTCCCACCTTGGGGCAGTCTCCGACGTTGCAACTGAGCGATCCGACCTTGGGCGGACAGCCGACGATTGCGGCCGGGTCGGGCCAAGCAGTCCGCTTTACTCCGCCGCCTGATTTTTGGACGCAGCCGAATACGATTTACGTCGTCGGTTACACTTCCGTTGTTGGTGCGGGAGGTTTCGTAAGTGGAAGTAATCTCACACAGCTCGTCGCCTTCACCACCGCCGGATTGCTTTACAGCAGCGCGGGCACCAACCTTACCTCGACGTTCACTTCATTGACTCCACACGCCCTGTGCGGCGTGTTCAACGGGACCGAGAGCGCCCTCTACATCGACAGTTCGGACAGTCCCGCGGTGAGCGGAGATGCGGGCCCGAACAACGCCGCCGGCCCAACGATCAATATCGCCAGTGCGGCTGCGGCTGCGGCGCAGACCGTCGTGGTAGGGACCATTATCGTCGTGCCCGGTGCCGACAGCCCGGAGCAGGTGCGAGAGATGTTCGAGTACCTGGGGGCGCTCTACGACAAGCCGTGGCCGACGCCGCCGTTCAGTCGGGATCCTGTGATCTGGCTCGATCCGGCGTATGGCATCACGACAGACGAGAGCGGCGGCGTCACGCAGTGGGCGGCGCGCGGGAGTGCGGGAGTCGTGCTCACGCCGCACACTGCGACTCGTCCTGTATTTCTTGCTAGCGATCCGGCCCTGAACAGCCAGCCCGCCATTCGCTCTGATTTTGCGACCGGCGGCACGCAGGGGCTGCAAGCGGCATTTGGCGTGGCCCAACCGCTGACAATCTACGTCGTCGGTCTTATGGGCGGTATCGCCGGACAGTTTGTGTTTGGCGATGTCTTCTTCCTAAGCGCACCATTGCGGGTCGAGCTGCGCCGGCCTGGTCTGCCATCCCGCTGGTCCATGAGCGCCTCCAATACACTGTATCTCGATGACTTTGCCGCGCCGACCGACCTTCCGCATGCTTTTTGTGCTGTCTTCAATGGAGCGTCAAGCGCGTTCTATATCGACAATTCCTCGGTACCCGCCGTAAGTGGCAATCCCGGGACTAGCGGCCTTTCTGCAACGGTCGCTTTTGTGCGTGTAGGAACGACGCCTGCAATCACGACCCAAGGTTGTACGGTCATCATCCCCGGCGCCGACACCGCCGAGCAACGCGCCCGAATGTTTCGGTACCTCGGCGACCTCTACAGCTTTCCCTGGTCCTGACCCCATGCCCTACGACCCCCACAACCACGACGTGTACTCGGCCGCCTTCCAGGGCGCGGTCGCGGGCATGACCGTATCGGGCTGGATCAAATCCGACGACATGTCGACGTATGCCCGCAGCATCGTCATCGCGGGGACGTACGCGCGGGCCGTGGATGGCGTGTTCGCGCCGCTCACGGCCGAGGGGCTCTCGCTGTCGGACACGGAGCTCTCGATCGTGACCGAGCTCGCGCGCACCCTGTTCGCGGGACGGGCACCATCGCCGACCCGCACGCTCGCGTTCTTTGAAAGCGAGACGTGGGAGGACAACGCGAGAGCCGTGCGGACGGTCCTGCTCACCGCGCGGGAATTTTTGGCAGCCCACGTCACGCCCGCGCCTCCGCCGCCACCCGGACCCCCGGGGCCACCCGGGCCGCCGGGACCTCCCGGGGAACCGGGAGAGCAGGGGCCGCAGGGGGAGCAGGGCGAGCAGGGAGAGCCCGGTCCGCAGGGAGATACAGGCGGGACGGGCGCCGTGGGCCCGACCGGGCCGCAAGGTCCCGCGGGCCTCTCGCTATTGAACTTGCTCGGCCCCGTGACGAATGACGCCGCGAGCGAGGTGCCGTCGATCGTCGTGTCGCTCCCGCCCTATGTGCCGCTCCCGTCGGCGGGCGGACAGCTCCTCTTCTGGGCCACGGTGCCCGCGAACCGGACCGTCGGGGCCACGACCGACACGGTGTATCTCGACGTCGTCGTGAACGGCGAGACCATCGTGTCGACGACGAGTCTCCCGAACCTCGCCGCCCTGGACGACTTCATTCTCGTGAACGTCGGCGTCGCGCCTGTCGCCGCGGGCGACATTCTGAGTGCAGACCTCAACTGCCCGAGCGGGGGCCTCGCCGTGGCGGGCGCGCAGTTCACACTCTCCGCGGTGGCGCTATGAGCCGGCTCTCCCGCCTGCTCGCGCGGCTCGAGGCGCCGGTGCCGGGACCGCCGGGGCCCCCGGGGCCGCAAGGGCCGCCTGGTCCCGCGGGTCCGCCCGGAGTCGCCGGAGAAGCGGGCATCGTCGGTCCGCAGGGACCGGTCGGAAATACCGGGGCCACGGGTCCGGTGGGGAATGCCGGAGCTCGCGGCGATGGTGCCCTGCCCTATCTCGCCGTGAGCTACGCGAACCCGAGCGCGTTCACGGGCTTCGAGACCGTGCTTACAACGCCGAGCTTTGAGGCGCAGGCGTCGGGAGTGCTCCTCGTCTGGGCCGCGCTCAACGTGTGGCACGCGATCTATGCGGGCGTGACCGCGCGCCTCTACCTCGACGCGATGACCGAGCCGAATCTCCTCGTCACCTTCCAGAGCGTGCCCATTCCCCGGGCCCCGAATGCGGTCGGGGCCTTGATCGTTGCGCAGGCCAACGTGCCGCCGGGCAGCGGGCCGCACACGCTCGTCACGGACCTGTTCGTGCCTCCCAACGCGCCGCCGGGGTTCACGCTGAATGCGGGGAGCTTCCGGCTCGTGGGGCTCGAGCCCACCTGAAAGACTTCTTTCCAGACAAACCACCCATAGCCACGAGGAACACGACCATGACGATGCGATACGACGACAGGCGAGAGGGCGAGAGGCGCGACGACGGACGACGGTTCGACGAGCGGCGCTTTGACGATCGGTTCGACCGGGCGGAAGGACGCGGCCGGGACGACCGGCGCGAGGGAGAGCGGCGCGAGGGACGCGAGGGCGAGCGCCGGCATCGGCCGGTGATTTACCCGGCGGGTGTCGGGGAGCGAAGAGAGGGACGGGAGCGCGGCGGAGAGCGGCGCGAAGAGGGAGAGCGGAGAGAGGGACGCGATCGCGACTGGTACGAGCCGCGCGAGGGCCGCGCCTTCGTCGAGTGGATCGGCGACCTCGAGGATGACGGCGAGGACGACGATCGCGGCGAGTACGGAGAGCGCTTCGAGGCAGCCGGCTTCGGGTTCGAGGGGGGCTTCGGGGGAGGCGATGACGATGACGTCGACGCCGACGACCAGTTCAGCTTTCACGACCCGAACGTCGGATACGCCTGCCTCTCCGGCGTCATCGCCCCATTCACGACGAGCGGTTACACGAGCCATCGGCCGCCCTGGACGCGCGGCTTTCCCTTGAGGCGCCTGGTCGCCACCGGCGCAGCCGTCGCGCGCGAGGTGGACCACTGGTGGAACGAAGCGGTCGAGCGCGGCGCGGCGCCGGCCACCGCGAACACGTGCGAGGTGATCCGCCAGACGACGCAATCGTTCTTCACCGACCACAGGCCGTCCCGGACGGGGCGCTTCTGGCTCCGCGCGGCGCGGCACTGGAGGCGGCCGGCGCAGCGGATCGTGGAGATTGCGCTCGTCAGCCAGCGCTATGAGCGCAGCCGCATCGCGACGGGGAGCGGACAGCCGCCGATCCCGACGACGACGCTCCTCGGCGTCAATCCGCTCGGCGGACCGGGCGGCGACCTCGAGGACGGAACGAGCGTCGTGCAGTACGAGGCGCCCGGCGCCATCCCGGGTGACAGCGTGCTCTGGACGCCTTCGTACGGCCTGCTCTTGGCCAGCGGGATCTCGATCACGAGCGCCGTCGTTCCTACGGGCGCCATCGGCGGTCCTGACGACGTGCAGCTCGTGCAAGTCGAGTTCTTCAACAGCACGGGCGGGACGGTCTCGGACGCGCAGCCGACGCTCGATTTCGTCTTCTTCCACACGGGCGGAGCGGGCTCGCCCCCGGCTCCGTGAGGTCGTGAGCCATGCCCGATCGAGAAGGCCCCGAACGCAGACGCCACCGCGTCACGTTCTATCCCCCTCCACGCCCGGAAAGGCGGGAGGACCGAGAAGCGCGCGAGCGCTTTGAAAGAGACCGGCGCACCCTCTTCGAACCCGAACGCCTCTTCGGCGAAGAGCGGCGAGACGAGTCCGTGGGCGCATTCGCGCGCGCGGCCGGACTCGTCCCGTTCGACGAGGAGCCCGGGGAAGAAGAGGACGAGGACGAGCCCGAGGAGGACGACGACGCGGCATACACGCCGCAGTTCCCCGTCCTCTTCTGGGCCATCTTCTCCGGAGCCCTCTCCGCCATGCAAGCCAACGGATGGATCGGCCGGGAATGGCCGGGCGTCTACTGGCGCACGACCGAGATCGCGGGCGCGTACGCGCGCGCCTGCGATCTCGTGTGGGCCGACTTCGAGGAGGACGCGACCGATCCGCCTGCGCTCACCGCGCAGGCGATCGAGCTCGCGAAGAACCTCGCGCAGAGCTTGTTCGCGAAACGGGTGACACCGTCGCCGACGAGGAACCGAACCTTCCACCGCGCGCGCAACTGGCGGCGATCGGCGAGAGCTCTCGTCGGTGTGCTGCGGGCGGCGCTCCGGTTCGAGAACACCCGCGTCGCGACACCGAGCGGATCCCCGAGCGGCGGAACGGTGGTCAACGACATCGAAAACGCCCGCAATGACACACAAGTGACCCTCGATGTCGCAGGCAATACGGTGCCGGTGCTCTCCGTCGAGCTCGGCACCTCGGCCACCACGCGCACGGCCAGCGCATGGGGCTCGGCAACGTTCGAGAATACGGGCACGACGGCGGCCACCGTCGTCTTACGGTTCCGGCTGGACGGCACGCCGGAGTCGTTCCCCTCGGGCGCGATCACCATCCCTGCGGGCCTGCAGGGCACGGCCACGGTCATGAACAACTGGACGCTCGATCCCGGCGTCGATCACACGCTCGAGCTCGACGTCACGGGTCTCATCGTCGAAGCGGGCGCGGTCCTCATTCCCGTCGAATGGGCGGTCGTGCAGGGATTCATCCTCGGATAGCCCATGTCCTCCAAGCTCGCCCGCTTCCCCTCCCCTGCCCTGTCGCCGCGCGAGAGCGTGGCGACGGGGCCGGGCCCCACGATGCTCACGGGCGAATCGATCACGGTGCACCCGTGGGCGGGCAGAACCTGCGTCTTCAAGCTCCAGAACGGGCAAGGGTTCAAGGGGGTGATTGTCGGGGAGAGCGCGGAATTCATTCAGCTCGAGAATGCAATTCTCCGAAAGAGTGTCATTGTTTACGTGCACTTGATGGAAGACAACTACTGAGCAAGGACGGAAACCATGCCCCACGACAACGACGCCCCCGCGGCCCCCACACCGTGCGCGCTCTGCAACGCGTACCAGAAACTGTTCATCAGCAAGCGCGCGACGACGCCCGTGCCGCCGCGCGACGCGCAGCATCTCTTCGCGCTCGGTTACTGGGTCTGCCGGTCACGGAAAGAGGGCGAAAAGGAGCGCTTCTGCGAGCCGCACGGAGAGCTGTTGCACAAGATTCAGGAAGAGCACGAGGAAGAGCAGCGCGCGATCGCCGCGGCCAAGCAGCGGCAGAACGAAGAGGAATACCGAAGGATTCACGCGGCGCGCATCGCGAGCGAGGCGGCGGCGGAAGCGGTCGCACGAGAAGTGAGTCGTCAGAACGCGGAGTGAGCCATGGCCGATGCGGAGAGGATGAAACGCGCGATCGCGCGCGACATCGAGGACCAGAAAGCGGCGCTCGAGGACCTCGAGGCGGCCGAGGAGCGGAGCGCCGCACGCAAGGCGCGCTTTCGAGCCTTTGGCGCGACCACCGTGAACATGGGCGGGGCGTGGATCACCTCGGGCCTGACGGCCCTGGCGCTGGGCTTAGGGACCTCGATGCTCGGGCGGCCCGACATCGGGGGGTTCCCGCTCGACCTCGCGCTCGGCGTGGGCCTGGGGATCACGGGCGCGGTCATCAAACGGCCGCAGCTCCAGACGGCCTCCATCTTCATCGTGGGGGCGGCCACGGGCCGGCTCGCCTCCACCTGGTTTCACGGGCCGGCGGTCGGGAATGCCTCTCCGGCGCAGCTCGCGGCCCATCATCCCCGCGGCGCGCTGCACGCGGCGTACGGGTATGGGTTTGGGGCGGAGGATCCGCTCGTCGCCGCCGCGAGGCATCTCTAGGCCATGGCCCTCGTCGCCTACCCGTCGAACCCTGCGATGGCGTCGCCTCCGCCGCCGAGTCGTCTCGAGCGGGCGCGCGCCGGGCTCGCGCGAGCGCGGGCCCGCGCCTCGGCGGGATACAGGCGCGCGAAGGGGGGCCTGTCGACACCGAGCTTGAAGGACCTCGCGGGCATCTGGGTCGCCTCGGGCGCGACGGCGGTGGCGATGGGGTTTGTGACCTCGACGTTCGGGCCCGAGGTCGTGATCGGCGACAAACACTTCCCGGTCGACATCTCGCTCGGCGTCCTCACGGGTGTCGTGGGCACGCAGATGCGCTCGCAACCGCTTGTCATCGCGAGCGCCTTCATCATGGGCGCGAGCATGGGAAGAATCGCGCATGGGTGGTTTCACGGACCGCCCACAAGCTCGCCGCAGGCGAAAGCGAAGCTCGCGGCGGCGCAGATGCACGGATACGCCTACGGGTTCGGGGGCGACCCGCTCGTAGAAGCAGCACGTTACCTCTAGAGGGAAAAAGAAGATGGCCAGTCTACGGGATTACATGCCTTCGCTCGGAAGCCTCGGAACGAGCTGGCTTGCCAGCGCAGGAACGGCGATCGCGGTGGGGTTCGGGAGCTCGTTCTTTGGATCGCCCGACATCACGATCAAGAGTCACGGTCACGACTACAAGATCCCGATTGACCTCGGGCTTGGCGTCGGGCTCGGGCTTGCGGGCCTGTACATGAGAAAACCGTTCCTGCAGACCGCGAGCGCGTTTCTCGTCGGGACCGCGGCGGGACGGCTCTCCCATGCCTGGTTTCATGGGCCGGCCATCACGCAGGCGCACCCGGCGGACCTGGCAGCGGCTGCGGCCGCGAAGGGAGCGCTTCCGCCGCCAGGCGCAGGTGTCCATCCCGGCCTGCACGGGCATCCTGCGAAGGCGGGATACGGGTACGGGTTCGGGGCGGATGCGGATCCGCTCGTGGCGGCGGCGAAGTACCTCTGACGGGAAAGGGTGCGAGTCATGAGCGGCATTTACGGCGGTGCGTGGAGCACGGGGTATCTCGGCGGCGACATCGCGAACTATTGGAACCCCGTGGGCGGGCCTGGGTACTACGGGATGTGGTACGGGCAGGACGACACGGGGAGCTCGGGCGATAGTGGGAGCGGGGACACGTCGGGCGGCACGGCGTCCGATGCGGCGACGGACACGAGCAGTACCGCCGCGACGCCGCCCGCGACCACCGACACGTCGAGCGCACCGCCGCAGACCGGAGAGCCGACGACGCCTTCCGGCGGGGCGAGTGATGCGGCCACGGACCAGACGTGCCCCAGCGGGCAAATCTGGGATTTCGTGAATCACAACTGCATGGATGCGCCGGCCGACACGACCGCGACGGACCAGACGTGTCCCGAGGGGCAGATTTGGGATTTTGGCAATCACAACTGCATGGCGGCGGTCGCCAGCGCGGTCGGGGCCGTGCAGAGTGCCGTAGGCGCGGCGCAGACAGCCATCAGCGCCGTGACCGGCGCGAGTCAGGCGGCGGCCGCCGCTCCCACGGACCCGGCGACGACGCAGGCGGCGAGTGCGAGCCAGGCGCACGCCGACCAGGCCACAGCCCACGCGAACGCCGCGAGCCAAGCCGCGACGACCTCGCAGGCGGCGGCGACTACCGGCAATGCACCCGCGGCCACGCAGGCCGCGCAGAGCGCGCACCATCACGCGCGGCATGCGCATCACCACGCGAAGCATGCCGCGGTGCAGGCGGCGCAGGCGCAGGCGAGCGCGCAGGCGGCAGCGGCAGGAACGCCCGCGCCGCCGCAGGATCCCGCCGACGTCGCCGCGGAGATGCAGCCCGACCCGGCGACCTTACCGCCCGCGCCGCCCCCGTACATGCCGCCCCCGATGGCCTATCCGAGCATGCCCGCGATGCCGATGC
>Ga0123355_10018091_pt1 | contig 11159 bp, 8 predicted proteins | sample TergutEmb28metaG_3_FD_89872 | JGI IMG/M metagenome (GOLD analysis project Ga0123355, IMG submission 89872) | Embiratermes neotenicus P1 segment gut microbial communities from Petit-Saut dam, French Guiana - Emb289 P1 | ecosystem: Host-associated > Arthropoda: Insects > Digestive system > Gut ...
AACATATTCCTCACTAGGGTATATCGAAAATCTCTATGTGACATTTTCTTACCCCCACACGAGGAATGAAGAATGTAGCTATTGAGAATGGCCAGGTCTAGCAGATGAAAGAACAATTTTTTCGTCCACTTGAATGTGCGACGGCTGATGGAATAACTGTTAGCCGTTCTGTCACCCTTATCCACATAGCCCATATGATGGTTATAATCCATCACAATTTGCGGCTTTATGGCCTTTACTCCTTCATTGCAGAAATTACCTTCCGCTGGGGCTCTGTGAATATTAGACAACATGCATACATCTCTCTTGTCCTGCCACAGTATTGCCATCAAGTCAGCCCTGGTCCTTATGCGAATGTCTCCCCTTTCCAATTTTGTTGTCTTCGATCTTAGGTCTTGTGGCATGCCTTTCCTGTTCGGCCTGACAGTGCCATAACAGTAAATCTGTTTCTTCACCAAATCATCAAACAATTCAGGGGAAGAAAAGAAATTGTCCATGTATAATTTGTGCCCACGTCCTTCTATCTTCCTCGTCAGTTCTGTCACTGTCGCATGGGTTGCCGTAACATGCTTTGCCGTGTGCTGTCTGTCCTTCCCCAAGTATACTTTCATGTCATATGTGTATCCAGTTAAGTCACAGAGTTTGAAAATTTTGATGCCAAAACGCTTGCGTTTTTTTGGTATGTACTGTTTGAAAATCACCCTTCCCTTGAAGGAAACACTAACTTCGTCAATAGCCAGATTAACGGAAGGGTTGTAAAATTTGGAAAATGTGGTATTTAGAATTTCAAACAGGTCTCGTATCTTCCATAGTCTGTCATATTTTTCATCTGTCCTATCAGGTTCATTCCTGTTGTCAGTAAAATGTAAGTAACAAAGAATGTGAAGGTATCAGTCCCGTTTCATCATGGTGCCGTAGAAAGGTGTGTATAGCTGATCCAATGTTGACCAGTAGTCTGTCAGTTTTTCTCATACGCCATGTCCCATCTGTATTGTCAATGCCAGAAACACAAACATTTCGGCTTCAGTAACGTCAGGTTCAGGAGAGGGTCCATTGTCAAGTCTGTCTATGTAATCTTGGTAGTAGCGGTTAGTCTCCACCACCAGCAGGGTGATAATTTCTGCAAAATACAGAAGAAAAACACTGAGTGGACTGGAGCCGTCATTTATGTGGGATGCTTCATTGTCCTTTTTTCCTCTGGGGCACTCTGTATATGTGTGTGCTACACTGCTCTGAGGGCAAGAGAGGCATGTCCATTGTAGGGTTACTGGCTGTTGAGTCTGTTCACCTGGCCCAATCTCACCAGCATCCTCTTCGTCAGATGCACTGGACGAAATTGAACTGCTGGACTCGTGACAACTGGCTGTTTGGCGGTAAGGTTGAGGTTGTGACAACCCTGGCACACTTTCAGAACCTCCCTCAACTGAACTGGCGTCGCTTGATACTCTCACTTCATCACTATCAGTGTCGACAATCAGTTCAGATATTTCATGGGTCTGCAGCAACCTTGGCCTCTTGCTTGGTCGACTCTTTATGCCACCACTCGTTTCAACTGTCAAATGATTACTGGGAAGAAAAACAATCTCTCTGTGCAATACTGGATCTAAACTCAGCCTGAAGTCTGAGAAACGAAACAGAATATTGTCGAGCTCTAAATGGGGCCCTTCAAAGAAAAGGATGGCAGATAAAGTTCTGCTTATTGCAACGTGTCACCATATTATCACTGTAATGTAGGTGCTGCATAGATACATTCTGCAGACTAAATGGTCATTCACAACCCAAATGAATAGAGCAGGAAAAATAAGCTTTGCATCGTCGCCACTACATCCTTACTAACTGTAGGTACAGACAGCATCATATAAAAAATGGATAAAGGGGGTTTTAAATCAAGGGGTAAATCAGTCGGAGCATGAAGCTGGAAAAACTTCTAGAGTGGTGCTAAGAATGAATGAAGTTTCCCTTAATATCCCACAGCATCGAGAGTGAAATATTTAAATGGCTGAGGCTGTGGCTGTCCTACCAGCAGGACTCTCATACCCCAGGGGATGTTAAATAATTTAAATGCCATCCTACGGCTAGGATGCACATACTGTATAGGTTAATGTTAATGTAGAAGTAAGACAAGGTGATGCATTATCAGTTGTTTTAATTTAGTACTGGATTATATTCTAAAGAAATTATATGCCAAGGGAAGTGTATCAACTAAGTGGTGCAGATCAATGTGTATGCAGGTGATGTGTTCATAATATCTAGGAATCTAAAAACAATGGAAAAAGCATTACAGAAATTAGATAAGACAGCACACGCAATGAGAATGATAATCAATTAACAAAAAACAAACTATATGAGAGAATGTAAGAAGATGCACAATTACCGTAAGCAGATAGGGGAAGGAGGGTATAGGTGTGAAAGTGTCTCTAGTTTTCCTTATTTAGGGTCAGTAATAAATGATAATAGCATACCAGGAGAAATAGCACACAGAATTAAGAAAGGAAATAGAGCCTGTTATGCATATAAAGGATTAATAATGACCTTTAAATTAACTAACATGTATACTAAAAGGAGGATTTATATGGTATAAGACCTGTAGTGACCTTTACATGTGACACCTGGACATTGTCTGTATGGAACATAAATAATTTATTAGTTTTTGAAAGACATATTTTAAGGGAGATATTTGGACCACTTCAGTCTACAGAAGGATGGAGAATAAGGAATAATAGTGAATTGCAGAAGTTGATAAAAGGAGAAGGTACTGTGCAATATATGAAAGCACGAAGAGTAAAATGGTGGGGATGTCTTAGCAGAATGGCAGATACAAAACTATTTAAGAAGATTACTGATTGGAACCCTAAAGGAGTAAGAACCAAAGGACAGTCCAAGAATAGATGGATAGATGAAGTAATAAATGATTTAGAGAATCTAAAACTGAGAATTGGAGCCAAATTGTCAACGATAGGAAGCCTGAATCATCTGGTGCAGATGACCAAAACCCATGTAGGGTTATGTCAGACGAAGAAGGTGAAGAAATGAATAAACATGATGATCTTTGTGATGAAACTTCTGCAACGGTAGTTTGTCTGCATTCCTCTGGGCTTCACTGAGTGTGCCCAAAATTAAATAAATAGGATTTTCAGAATGGTATAACACCTGAATAAAAGCTGACTGTGAAGTACCTACTAATCAAATTAATGGACCATATTTTTTGACATCACAGAGACCCTATCATATCCTGAAGTGGATTAAGCTGAAATTAAAATATCAACTTTCAATTTTGTCATAAAAGTTAAATTTTTAATTTTTTCAACAGGTGAGGGCTTGAACTTCTTTGACAAACACATGTCATGCCCAGTCTGTTCTGCACTGGCATTAACAGCATGAGGTATGTCCTGCATTCTAGTCTTGTCATTTGTCAGTTGTGCACCACATATCTGAAGTGCTGGAGGGGTATTTTGTACAGTGCCTTTTTACCTTCTTAAAAGTCTTCCTGTAAGTCATCCTAAAATGCTGTAGCACCATGCTCAGTGACAGTTGCACCAACAAGGAACCTAAGTTTTATCAGAGTCATTGTTGTTTTAGTGTTATTAAATGTTACATTTTTATTTTTGAAGTCATTATTCTTAGTGAAGAAATTCATTTGTCCACACATGTATATACAGTAATGTTATGTGAAGGTGATGTATTTACACACACACACACGTGGATACACATTCAAACTCTGTTATAACATCTTCAAAGGGACAGAATAAATTGTGTCATTATAAAAAGAGTGTTGCTGTAAGTGAGGTTTATGGTAAAGGTAAAGGTAAAGGAAGAATGTTACAAGACAAAACTCAGGCCGTTAGGTGTATTACTGAATGTTAATGCTATGATCTATTTCACATTTAAATTACAATTAAAATTTAGCAATAATAAAAATTACTCCCCTATAATTGTTTATCTTCATACAGGTTTACACTAAAAAATACATTAATATGCATTTAAAATTAGGAAGAACAAGTTACATTGAGAAGAGGACTGCTTGCTGGGTCATTGTCACTTGTCTCTTGCTTAAACCACGTAAACAGCGCGTTACTGACCGCTTCATTCAGGCTTTAGAAGTCGCTTGTATTCTCAGTCTGCTTTGTTCATATGCTCTAAAAATTATGGTTTTATTTTTCCAAATCATTCAGCTTGTAGAATTCATGAGACCAAATTTCCGACACACATCAGTTTTCTTTCTACGTTTTCTATTCAGCTTATCACTTTGTTCTCTTTGACACTCAAAACATTCCTTTTACACATGACTGTAGCCATGTTATCACATTACCAGTGTCCTGTTAACTGGAAGAGTAGAAATGTAGAGGGCAACTTTATGCACAGAGTGAATTATTGTTACTCTTTGTCATTTTCCAGGCCTGGAATTTATCTAGCTACCTGAAAGCATACTGGGCTTGCTCTGTTATGGACAAGGAAATGGTAGGATCTCAAAATTGTGTACTTCTTGAAAAATTGTATTAGAAACAGTGACTGACAATGCTGTTATATCTGATGTAGATGCTCTTATGTATGTTGTACTAAAGATAGAAAAAGTGCCTTATGGGGAATTAGTTATGGCTGAATGTATAATGCTACAGATGATATGTCACACACACCAAGGTCCCCATAACCAAGTGCAAGTGTATACATGTGTGTGTGTGTTTTTATATGCTGTTAACATTTATTGAGTGAACACTTAAATGCACTAAACACTTTTAATATTACAGGATAAAATATGTCAGAATAGTTTTGTAACTATGGAAGTATTGTAAAAATATGAAATTATGTTTATGAATAAAATTAATTAATAACTCTATGCCCATTATTTCTTCTAGTTGCCAAGAAACTGGCGCAACGTTCCCAGAACAATCCTGGAAATGTTTTTATCATATGTTTGTGGCTTCCTTACTTGCATTTTCTCCCAAACAGTGTAATGTCTTGATGTATGTGTGGTGTAACATCATGGTTTTCATTTTAAAGTCATCCACACAGATAATTTTGGTAAAAGTGTTTAGAGTCCCTGAAGAACACCTTTTAAATCTCGTAAGGTGATTTTTGGAAAATGCTTCCTGACAAGGGGATTGTTTTTGTTCAGATCTCTGACTTAAGGTTTTTAAATGCTGTGTGTGACAATGAAGCTTAAATCCATTTTCTTCATTTCATTTACAGTTCTACACTATTCAAATATGGTTGTCCATACAGACTTTTAAAATGACACTCGAACAAAGGATTCAAGAATCTTAACCTCCCAAACTTGGATGTAAACAAGTCTTTGATTCCATGGAAAGGCTTCTTGTCTTCAAGCAATATATTCCGCTCAGTTGCTGAGTTAAGCATAAAATTTTATGAACTGAGTGAATCCAGCACAAGATGTATCTCATCCACCAAATTTATAAAGGACAACTGGTTTGTGAATTCTTACACAGATGAAACTACACCAAGCCTGATTATACATTTGTGAAAATATGGCTTGAATAAAAAATCTGTTCACAAAACACATCACCCTCTGCAGCAGGCCCCATGATGTTTAAGTCTCGTGGTAATCATGTAGAGTCATTGCAGAGAATTCTGACATAAAACCTGAACACATTAACGGAATGGCAACACGTTTATACGTCATCTGCTGACAGATATAAGCCGAACATGCAAATGTATGTTGGGACTTTAAGGAAAAACTTCAGAGGCAGTATAGTGTGTGACTCTTTTTTCTTTTTTTGTGGGGGTGGGAGGTTCATCTGAAGTTGATACTGTAAAGACTGTGATTTTATGACATTTGAAGAACACTGGTGCTTTTCACTTGCCAAGTTCAAGATGCAGGACCTTGGCAGATGTTTCAAACAGGATATAATTGCTGGACTTGGGTGAAGATTAGAGGGTGAATGTTAGAACAGAAAATTTCTTGTGTAAGATGTTGTGACCCCTCATTGTAAAGATGGGAAGAACATTTGTGAGTGTGGGGCTAGAAGATGAGGCACAGAGAGGGTTATTTTTCTGCTGTGTGATGCAGAGGGCCATATATAACAGCCTAACATAGATTAGGAGTGAGAAGGGATGTTTCTATGCCAGTAAAGGTTGGTTTGATGATTCTAAGAGACACATAAAGCTATGCAGTGTGAAGAGAAAGGAATCAGCACCTGCTGATGAGGTGCCTGGCACCAGTGCTTACCACTTCAAGTCTTAAACTTGGTGAGACAGGTTGATATTTAAGCAGGGTTGAAGGGTGTCGTGGTGTCATACAGAGAGGTGTGTAAGGTAGTGTGGAAGAAGTCAGAGAAATTGAAGATCACCTTGTTCTTTACAAAGTCTCAGTCTCCCCTTTCTCCATGTGCTTTGTGTCATTTCATCTCCCTGACAACTTTCAGCCAGGAACCAATAAATACCATCAGAGGTGTTTTTGTGTATGTATGTGTGTGTGTGTGTTTTTTTTACCATGTTTTATCTTTAACTTCCCCTAATCCTATTTTTCCCACAACTTCTTAACTTTGGACATCACAGTTTTACAGTTTGCAGGATCTTTAATAATGTAATGCCTCCAAATCACAAAGGTTTCCTGCATAGGCTTCATTTCATTTTTATTAGCATTGTCATGTTTCAAGGAAGGCAATATTAGGTTTCCTTCCTTTTAATAAGGATTTATGAAGATTTGTACTTTTAAATTAAGGTAATTATTTGCATATAATTTAAATAGCCTGATGCTTTGTTTTTCAGTTTGTTGAAGGCGAGTAAGTATGTGGGAAAGCCAAAACGATACCCTTTGTCGCCATCTGCAATTTCAACCATTACCAATGAAAACCAGGTAAAAACCTACATGGATAACAGCAATGGGATTAGAAATGCAAGTTCAAATGCTTACAATAAGGTAAGAGCCAGAATGCACCCTGTATATTTTGTAACAGCCTTTATTTCACTAGTTACGAATCACATATCTCCCTGCCTGTGTGTAGTTTCATGCAGAGTTCTCAGTTCATACTGGTATTGTATTTCATGTGGGCAACTTTTATTTTTTAGATTTTTTAATTTTATCTTTTGTAGCTTTATTTGGGACCAGGGGTGATTTGGATTCTGCTCCAGAAGTACTGATGTACCACATTAAAAAATTAGGGAAAACCTGTTTTTAGTAATGGAAATCGCGGATTGTACGTACATGTGCAGATCCAGACAACCATCACCTTTGTTTGAGGACAGGAGGGTGATTTTGTTTTATCATGTGTCCTTACTGAACTAATCTTGCTGCTTAGAAGAGTAGACGAGTAGACTCATATTAATGTCACAGACAGGCTAAAGAGTCTGCCTTACATCCTTTGCAGTCTTGCCATTTGCCATGAAACAGACTACTGTGTATATCAGGAGAACGTGGTTCATGAGTAACACTGTATGATGAAAGCAGAGGTTTTTTTTGCACCATTGGTGAATAAAAGGGATGAAAACTAAACCATATCCTCATATTCTGCTATTACTGTGTTCAGTATGATTATTTTAAAGTTTCAGCATAATGAATCCCTAGTTTCCCAATAAGTTTTCAGATAAGTATGACACTATAAAATGCAGCACCAAAGTTCAGGAGTGCCCATTTTTTATTATTTCAGCAGAAAATGTGCTTTTGTTCTCAGCTGTCACCTGGACGAGGGGAGGGATCTGATACAGATATGGAACCTACGGCATCACAGTCTCAAGATTGTGAGCCTACTCCTCCACTTCAGCGCCACGGATCCAAGAGTAACTTCTTCCTGCCTCCAGTAGAAGGGGGTGATTCTCCTCACAAAGTAGGCCATCCACAACACCAGCAGCCAATGCGAGGTCCATTCACACGTGGCAGTCCACATCCCAGGCCAAGGTAATTCAGTTCATACTGTCTTACAGCCAGGCATCCAAAACATAATGTAAAAACCTTTTATACTATTTACTTCTGATACAAGAACATTTAATATGCAGTGTGGTCCAAAACCCAGTTAACCAAAATTAAATCATATCTTCTGTACGCAGAAAGGCTTACTGATGCCAGTCAGTTTGTAAAATGTTATCACATCATTGTGAGTTTTGCATTGAATGTGCAAGATCTCATTTAAAACATTTTTAAGGTCATAAAGTAACAAAGGTACAACAAATTTAGTGCCCGTTTTAATAACTGGTGATCTGACTTTTGGGCCACTCTGTATGCCATCCACATTCTGTGGTTTATGACTTTGGTATAACATTATGGAAGAATTCTTTAGACATTGTCCATTGAATTAAAAATACATACAACTTTTTTTTTTATTGCACATCATCATACTTGTGGTCACGCTAGTGGTAATAAAGCTGATCGAGCCTGTGTTTTTGTGGATACGTGTGTATGGCAAGACAGATTATATTGGACAGAGGGAAATGTTTATTGGAGTTAGTATATCATAAGGCACTAGGCAACATGTGACTGAAATTGTGATCTTTTTGACTATTATTAACAGAAATTTGATGGACAGGTCTTAGTAGAAAGAGTGCTGTGCCAAGGAATAAAAATTTGTGAGTGAAACTTATTTCCCAAAAACAGGTGTGAAGGAATGCAAGCAGGTTGTTGAAGACAAACTATATATCATCTTTCCATCTTTCATTAAATGGGCATTATTAGAAACCAAACCAGAGGATGTACTTTACTCATAATCAGCAGGTTGCCATTATTGTTTTCGCCTCTTGTCCTTTATGTGGACCTGATCAGGTTCATTTGCAGGTGCTTACATTTCACAGATGACAGCACCAAAAAATGAAGGTTTCTCAGAATTGTTAAAAAATCAGCACTGTCCTTTACCATTTAAGTTGTAAATAAAAAAATCCTTTACCTTCTTACCATATACCCATAGGTGAATTTTCGACCTTGTAGAAAGGATGTCTTTCGAGCAGTACCTCCCTGAGGTTCATATGTGTTTGTCCCCTCTAATCAGCATTGACGTGAATAAAACAACTGCTGTTGTGTTAAGATTAACAGAACACTATTTAATGAGGGTATGCAATTTGGATGGACAGTTTTTAGGTGCATTCGCAAAATTGCAAAAACAACTGTTAGCTTCATCATGTCTGCCTTCCCATTAGTCCATCCTTCTTTCTGTCTGTCTGTCTGCATGGAACAACTTGGTTTGCACTGAACGGATTTTCATGGGATTTAATATTTGAGTATTTTTCGAAAATATATCAAGAAAACTGAAGTTTCATTACAATCTGACAAGAATAATGGGTACTTTACATGAGATGTATGTATATTTATGATAATATCATGCTTAATTCTTCTTAGAATGAGAAATGTTTTGGACAAAAGTTGTGGAGAAAATCAAAACACACATTTTGTTTTCAATAACCTCTTTTTCAATAATCATGCCACTTATGAGATAATGTGAAAAAACATGGTACAGCCAGACAGACCACAGATGACAATATAATGCAGTGCACATGCTTTACTTTCTGGTTAACTAAGGCTGCAAACATACAGTTATGTAATACTTGTTGCTTTGCCACAGCAACAATGGTTATTCATTATGTTAGTACTTACATTGCCTGTCTGTTAAAATGTACCATATCTCACAGAATCTATTAAGGCACAGGAAATTGATTGTGCATGATTTTTAAACTAAAAATGAAGAACGTACAACACATGGAGTCCATGTTAGGTATGAGGTGGAGCAATGAGAAGACTACAGTAATTATCTCTGTTTCACACTGATGACTATAACCCTGACCCCTGCACATATCAACAGGTTCAAAAGTTCTTTGCATTGTAGGCTACAAGAAACCGATAAAGTGTGGTGTTGGCACAAGAAGGGCCAGCTGTTACAAGTGTACCTCATGGAAAGAAAAAATGAATAAGTGGCACAGGAAGCTGTACTGAAGACTGCGAAATGTGGTAGTGTTAAATGCAGCAGCCGTATGCTGTCATAGTGTAGAGAAGGAAGGTGTATCATCATGAATTTGGAGTTCATGTCATGCATGCTTCACTAATAAGATTCAATGAGTAGCAGATGTTTTCAGCCCCATGCAGACAACACAATGGTATGAAGGCTGGCTGACAAAGTAGTATTTCCCCATGAGGATACCTTGAACAGAAAGGAAATGAAAATGTACAAAACAGTATGTTGTGTGTAACATGTGGGGAAAGATGAGAATCAGTGCATCAGTGTTGGAGTTGTGCAAGTGGTGTGGTATACATATGGATGTTTTTGGTTTATTGCACCACGAAGAAGTTCTAAGATAATGTGAATTGCAATTCTTCAGTGTCTGTCGTTTATATTCTTTTTATAACATATTTTAAACATGAATTTGGTCCCCTAAATGTGGTATAAGCATTTTGTAGATATTCATCAGCACACAGTCAAAACATTACGGACTTCTGGTGAAAAGTACAAAATTTGTGACCAATTAAACAGCTTATGATTTTCCTACTGTTACTGGTTAGATTTAAAACTGTGGCAGAATATGTTACTGCATGACACTTTAGACAGGTTTTAAATGAATGATGGTTGAAGGTTATCTGACCTCATAGGACACTACCCTTTCCTTCTTGCAGACCAAGACAGGTTGGCTCTGAAATATATCTAATGTATGTACATTTAGATACTGTTAGAAACTCATAATATAAATTTACTATTGGTAAATGCAGAGTAATGTGAAGTTTACAGTATTGTGTGCTGACTAGAAAGGGTTCTGTTGCTGTGGTTTGGTGCAGTGTCTTACATTTGGTAGGAGGTCCTTAATGCATGTAAGAATAGCTAGGGAGCCAAGTCTGTATGTGGAAAATATTTGATGCATTTCCTGTTCAGAAGGTCTAAAACAAGGGGATGCTTTGTTGCTGTTGCTTGTCAACATTGCTTCTGGACATGTCATTAGAAGGTCTTTTTCTGTTGGTGATGCATGGCATAATTTTGTTGGATGAAAACATGCATATCATAAAGGGAAACAAAGAAACTTCATCAGCCACTGGTTTGGAAAGTGGGCTTAAAATTAGCACAGGGAAATCTAATTGTGTGTTGGGTTTGAAATTTTTGCTGTGAATAAATGCACTAAAATTGCTCAGGTGATTAGTCATTCCATGTTGAAGTTGATACATTGTTTCAGATACCTGCTGTGTTCATTAGCATATATATATATATATATATATATATATATATATATATATATAT
>Ga0123355_10018092_pt1 | contig 11159 bp, 15 predicted proteins | sample TergutEmb28metaG_3_FD_89872 | JGI IMG/M metagenome (GOLD analysis project Ga0123355, IMG submission 89872) | Embiratermes neotenicus P1 segment gut microbial communities from Petit-Saut dam, French Guiana - Emb289 P1 | ecosystem: Host-associated > Arthropoda: Insects > Digestive system > Gut ...
GCGTTTTTTTGTCAGTTTGCTTTTGCGCTGACGACGCATATTCGGAGTATATCTGCGAGGAAGCGCAAAAGTAAAATGGCGAAAAATAAGCCGAAAAGATATTAAAATGGAGATTCTAAACAGCTTCCGAGTATGAAATTTGTACTAAGAAAGGTTTTATCATGGACATGACGTTTTATGAAGCAATGCAGGAAGTTTTGCAAACATCCCGCTATGACTGGCTTACAGGTAGACGGGTAGATATACGCACCCTTATTTCTGAATGGATTGTTCGCTTTTTCGAGAATCTTTTCAACAATATAAATCTTAATATACCCACGCCGCAGCTTGGTTACGACTTTAACATACTCTCAGTTATATTTATGTTGGTAGGGGCAATATTGCTTATTGTTGCGGCGGTTATCCTTTTCCGCGTTTTAATGCGCCGCCGCAGTATAGAATACTACGACCTTTCCGATATTTTCGAAGAGTTAAAGCACCACAGCGTAAGCGACCTTGTAAACCTTAGCGACACAGCCACAGACAGACGTTTTGCCATACGCTATCGTTACATTGCGGCCCTGCTTCACCTAAACGAAGAGCATATAATCGAAATAAGGCCGTCAGCCACCAATGCTAAAATTCTTGCGCAAATAAAAGAAACTTATCCATCCCTGGTTCCCGTATTCGAAGATATGGCAGATATATTCCATCGCGGTTGGTTTGGGTACAAAAATATAAGCGATCCCGTCTATGACAATTTTGCTACTGCCGTGGATTCTATTTTAACGACGGGCGGTGATGCAATTGCGTAAATTTTGGGCCGTATTTTTCCCGGTAATTATTGTGTTGCTGGTTATGGTTATTTTACGGGTTGTAGACCATACCGACGAAGGGGCACCCTTTGTGCATTCAACCACGGGACGGCGGGGCGCAAGCCTTTTCTTTGACACCTTACGGCATATGAATTATCCGGTTGCCGTAAGCCGTAACCCCCTAACTTTGGATACAAACACTAACCATGCATACATTATTATTCAACCGGCCTTTCCGCCAAGTATATATGAATTAGAAGAAATGCTCGACTGGGTAAGAAGTGGCGGGCGTCTTATATACATGCACCATTTTGCGGAGCTTCTTTTTACCGGGCTGCTTGCCGACCGCGGCATTGCTTTTGGCAAAGTATATGTACACGAACTTGGCGGCGGTGTACTAATAACCGGCCGCACAAACCAAATTACAAACTATAGTTTAATGAACAATCCCGAAACTGGTATTTATCTGCACGCAATTCTAAGCCGCTGGAATGTGGAAAGAATTATGTTTGGCGAGTATTATCATCGCCCAAGCAGTGGTGATAATTTCTTTACACGTTTCCCCCTTATTGTGCGGCTGGTTTTTGTGCAAATGGGTATTGTCGCGCTGTTTGCCGTATGGCACCTTGGCAAACGCTTTGGTAATACAATACCATATTATGAAGAAAGCGAACGCGAAGAGAATGAACATGTACACGCGGTAACGCGGTTGTATTTGAAAATAAAAAGGAGAAAATAACCAATGCTAAAAACCCTTTCAAGCAACATAAAAGCTCAACTTAACAATCGGGTTTTAAACCAAGAAACCCTAACCGACCTAGCCCTTACCGCTCTTTTCGCGGGCGGCCATGTTTTAATTGAAGGTGTACCCGGTCTTGCCAAAACCCTATGGGCAAAATCGTTGTCAGAACTTATTTCAGTAACATGCAAACGTGTTCAGTTCACGTCCGATATCATGCCGTCCGATATCTTGGGCACAAAGGTATTCAACCAGCAAACATCTGACTTCGAACTTCGTAAAGGCCCGCTTTTCACCCAGCTATTTCTTGCGGATGAAATAAACCGCACCCCGCCCAAAACCCAATCCGCACTCCTGCAAGTAATGGAAGAGCGGTCGATAACCATTGACGGGCAAACCCACGTACTGGACGAGCCATTCTTTGTAATGGCCACCCAAAACCCGCTGGAATACGAGGGCACATACCCTCTTCCCGAAGCCCTAACCGATCGCTTTATGCTAAAAATAAACATCACCTACCCGGGCATTGCGGCAGAAAAACAAATGTTGCAAATGTATCACCAGGGTTTTAGCAGCGGTAAATTAGAAAATTTGACCCCTATATGCACCGCCGCAGACATTGCCGTGGCAAGGCAAGAAGTACAAAACGTAGCTGTGGAAGATGGCGTTTTTAACTATATAGTAAGCGTTGTGGAAACCACGCGCCGCCTTGGCGCAATCCAGTATGGTGCAAGCCCGCGGGGCAGCGTTGCCCTTCTTATGGCGTCAAAAGCCTACGCCGCACTTATGGGGCGTGACTTTGTTATTCCCGACGATGTTCACTTACTGGCAACGCCAATCCTACGCCACCGCATAATGCTTAAACCCGAAGCGGAAATAGAAGGTATAACCGCCGACCAAGTAATAGAAAATATTTTGTCAACCGTTAAGGCACCAAGATAGTACCCAACTCCACGCCCTAGGGCGTGTTCCCACTAACAAATACACATCTTTGCGGCTTCAGTACGTTTGCTGCGCAAACGCCGCCTACGGCGTCCGGCCTTCTTGCCGGTACACGATCTTTTCGCATCTTCTTCGAATTTTTTCCTTGTGTGCCTTTGGGCACACTGCGTCAAAAATATCTCGAACCTGCGAAAAATCAGGCTCGCAAATCTGTGCATTCTTATAGTGGGAACACGCCCTAGCTATAGAAGGGCTTTAGCCCGACGGAGCAATCTAGGCTTTGTATGAAAGGCGAAATCATGAGCGTTACTAAGCGATTTGTATTTTTGGCTGCCATAGGCGTAGTTTTAACCCTGGCCGCCTGGCCAATTGGCCTGCACAATATAATATTTCTGTTTTGGAATTTGCTGCTCCTGGGCCTTTTGGTTCTGGATGTTTTGTTGTCCCCTTCTGCAAAGCGGCTGGAAGTACGCCGCGATGTAGAGCAAAAGCTATATTTTAAAGCCGAAAATACCGTAATCTTCTACGTGCGCAACACATTTAAACAAGCATTAAAAGTCCAGGGCAAAGATGAAATCATGCGTCATTTCACCACAGTCGACCAAGACCTAACACATATAATAAAACCCGGCCACTGGCAGGAATTTTCATACACCATCATCCCAGCAAAACGCGGTAGTTTTAACACAACACGTGTCTACCTGCGCTTTCCAGGGTTAATGGGTTTATGCGTAAAGCATGCAACAATCAAATGCCCAACATTGCATAAGGTTTATCCAAATATCAAGGATTTAAGTAAATACCGTCTTATGATGCAAAAAAACCGCCTTCTTCCCAAGGGCGACAAGAGCCTGCGCCAATATGGTGCAGGTGCCGACTTCGAGAGCCTGCGCCAATACGTAGAAGGCGATGACTACCGCAAAATAAACTGGCAAGCCACTGCCCGCGAAAATAAATTAATAGTAAACCAATACCAAATAGAGCGCGACCAACCCGTATACATTTTGCTGGATATTGGCCGCCCAATGAGCTATTCCGTAAACGGTTTTAAAAAACTGGATTATGCAATAAACGCCGCACTTATTCTGTGCGACATTGTAAACCAGCAAAGCGACAAAGCGGGTCTTTTGGTGTTTGATTCCAAAGTACAGGCTCACATCGCCCCGGGCCAAGGCGCAATGCACCGCAACCACTTCATGGAAACCCTTTATCATGTATCCGACAACAGGCAAACCGCCGACTATGAAGGCGCGTTTCGCACCCTTTGCGAAAAACAAAAACGCCGTAGCTTAGTTTTCATCTTTACCGACTTCGAAATTTTGGAAGAAGCCGAAGAACTAATCAACAATATTGCAATTCTAAAGCGGCGGCACATGCCCGTGGTCGTTTTTATGGAAAACGAAGCCTTAACAGCCATGACCAAAGCCCCCGACAGCACCAAGGCATATGAAAAAACCCTAAAGCAAACCGCAATAGAATTTCATGATGAACGTAAAAAAATACTGCGCAAGCTAAACATCATGGGCATCCCATGTGTGGAAAGCAAGGCAGAACAATTTGCAGTTTCGGCAGTAAACAGATACCTTATGGCAAGGAGGGCGTAACCCGGTGAAAATAATAACAATCATAACCCCAGCAAATATAGAAGTCGAATACAAACTAGCTGGCGTAGGCGCGCGCCTTGCCGCCTTTATCATAGACACAACACTACAGTTTTTGTCCATTTTGTTATGCGGCGGCATTATTTGGGGTGCGTATAGGTTTTTAGCTAACATTAACGCTGCCCCTCGTGCTGGCACTATGCTTGCCATTTGGATGGTTATAAATTTTGTAATTCATTTCGGATATTTTATAGTTTGCGAAATGGTTATGAATGGCCAAAGTATAGGCAAACGCTTGTTTGGCTTGCGCGTAATACGTGACAACGGACAGCCAATAGAGTTCCCTCAAGCACTAATCCGCGGCATAATTCGCTCGTCTTTGGATATGCTGTATTTTGGACTGTTTGTAATTATGTTCTCTAAAAAACACAAACGCGTAGGTGATATGGCTGCGGGCACTATAGTTGTAATCGAAAAATACGACAGCAATTACGAACCTTCCCTTGCTATTCCAGAGACTGGTTTGCCGGACTTTCTACCGCCCCTAATAGAAATGACCCGCCAAGAGCGTGATATTGTAGAAGACTGGCTACGCCGCCGAGACAAACTGCCAAAACGTGGTGTGGATATAGCACAAAGCCTAAAATATCATTTCGAAAGTAAAGGATATAACTATGGAACGGCAGAATAATAAAAATAGAGCCGTTATAAAGCAGCTCTATATTATACAAATATTTTTGCTTCTGGTAGGTTTGACTATGACTGCCCTTGGTATTCTTAGGGGCGAAGCCATGGAAATTTTAAGAAAGGCCATAATCATTTGCCTGGAGTGTATTGGTATTGGTTAATGGCTAGGGTGTGTTCGATAATTCCATTGCACCACCTTTTCGGTAAAATTTGCACTATGCGTCGTCGCATAAAGCTTTATGTACCTTTGGGTACATGCGGCTTTATGCGACGACGCATAGCACAATTTTTACTCGAAAATTTGGCACAAGCGAATTATCGAACACACCCTAATTATTCTTCAAGAATTTTTTGAACAAGCCTAAGGGCTTGTTCTTTTTGAAATGGCTTTAGAATACAATCCAATGCGCCTGCTTCCATAGCTTCGGTTACAAATGTCTCCTGCCCCATCATGGCAGAGCATATAAGGACTTTTGCATTTGGGTCAAATTCTACTATGCCCCTTGTGCATTCAATGCCGTTCATTACATCCATTGTAACGTCTATAATTGCCAAATCCGGTTTAAGCTCTTTATATTGTTCTATGCCAATTTTGCCGTTTTCCGCCTCGCCAACTACACTATATCCACTTTCTGTTAACATTTTTCGTAATACTGCGCGCATAAACGCGGCGTCATCTACAAGCAATATCCTTTTTCCTGACATCTTACAACACCTGCAATTTAAAATTTGTGTTAACTATAATTGGATGTAAAAGTAGCGTGCAAACAATTTAATTTTCGAATAACGCATGTGCAAACATATCTGCGTCAAAAGGTTGTAAATCGTCTATACCTTCACCTACTGTTACATATCTTACCGGAATGTCCAGCTCGTTTTTAATGGCTACTACTATACCGCCTTTGGTGGTGCCATCAAGCTTTGTAAGAATAATTCCTGTAATATCAGCAACTTCGCTAAAAAGTTTTGCTTGTTGTAAAGCGTTTTGCCCGGTTGTGGCATCTAAAACCAACAAAACTTCCCTATGCGCTTCCGGAAACTGTGTGGTTACAATTTTGTTAATCTTACGGAGTTCTTCCATAAGATTTTTTTTGTTGTGAAGACGCCCGGCCGTATCGCAAATTAATAAATCTATTCCCCGGGCTTTGGCTGCGGATGTTGCGTCGTATACAACTGCAGCCGGGTCAGAATTTTCTGCCTGTTTTATCATTGTAACGCCGGCGCGGTCGCACCATACGCCAAGCTGGTCTATTGCCGCCGCACGGAATGTATCCGCCGCCGCAACAAGCACAGACTTACCTTCGGATTTGTACCATTTTGTGAGCTTGCCTACGGTAGTGGTTTTGCCTGCGCCGTTTACGCCAATAATTAAAAAAACGGCAGGAAAGCTAGGCTCAAAGGTTGCGGTGCCTTTTGTTAATGTGCCGGATATTTCTTTAATTAACAATGCTTTTATTGCATCAACATCTTTTATGCCTTCAGACTTAACCCGCTGGCGCAGAGATTCCAAAATAGCAATAGAAGTATCGACACCCATGTCTGCCATTATTAAAGCCTCTTCTAATTCCTCAAAAAGATCTTCGTCCACAGCACGAAAAGACGCGAAAACCTGCTCTACTCCGCTAAGCAGACCATCTCTTGTTTTTGCAAGCCCTTGTTTGATGCGGGAAAACATTCCTTGCTTTTTTTCCGGTTCCATTTTATATACTTTCGCCCCTTTTTTAGCATTTGCTCTTATAGTCGCACGAATCAAAAACCGTCCAATATAACTTGTAATTTTTCCGCACTACTTAGTCAACAACTCCTGGCGTGCCTTTGGGCACGCGTCGTCGTCACTTCCTCGTACTGCGTCAAATTACTTCGTTCTATTGGACGGTTTTTAATTCAAGTGACTATAGAATTTATTATATCCAAAATACTTATAAGTCGCAAGCTAAGACAAATTCGAAGACTATGTCATTTGAAATGTTTCCCAGAACGTGTAATAATCATTTTACAAGACCGACGGGCAACACACAGGGCAACGCCTACGGTCTAAGTATATCGGGAAGGAGGTGTATGTTATGGCAGTAGAAAGCAGACATGTAAATGCAAACTTGCGTCTTTTAAATGCGCAACGTGAAACCGTTAAAACGCTTACACGCATTAGGCCAAATATTTTGGGCCACCAAGTGGAGCAAATTGGTAACGCCGTCCAAATTGTGCGCGGTCAACCACTTGGAAATGCCGTGCTTACAGTAGTAAGCGAACTGGTTGCGCTATAATGCCGACGCAAAGCAAGCACCACTGCCCATGTTAAAGGCTTAGCCTGGGCAGCAACCAAACAAAACACAAAGGAAGGAGGTGGCAAAATGATTATAAGCAGTCGTGCAAATTTAACATTCTATACAAACGCAGGCAATATTGTAAGAATCAGCATTCCCCGTGCACGTATGAGTAAAACAACCGAAGAGGCCTTTGCTTCTATGGAAGCTTTGCTAGACAGCGGAGTATTAGTTACACGAAACGGGATACCGCGTACAATTCGCAGTGCCGAACTTGTGCAAACAGAGCGCACAATTATGGTGTAGTTCATAAATGGGCAACGCCTACAACAATGGGTATACCTGCCCACCCCGAAGGAAGCGTAAGCGGGATTTATTCCGGCTGTAGCGGCGGGGCTTGGGGCAGTGCCCCATTCCAATAGAAAGGAGGTGTCATATGTTAACAGAGGTAGATAGAAGGATTTCTTTGCGTTTTGATGAAGGTACGTTCAGTTTTCGTAACTTTATCCCAACTGCAACCGACCAGCAACTATTCGACTTAGGCCACACGCTTAACGAATTCCAAGAAGACGATATACAAAAAATCTATAAATTTCAAGTTTTTGAAATGCTGTAAACCGTAAACAGGCATTCCTGCCTACGCCATTTTATATAGGAAGGAGGTGGTTTTATGACATCCAATAATTTTTGCAATTTGATATTTAACACATCATTGGAGAAGAGACGTACCGTGCGCATACCGGATCCAATTATGACACTTAGCACATCTACGATTCAAACCGCGGCAAGCGGGATTATTTCCGCAAACCCATTCGATGAAACAGTTGGGTCGTTGCTGTCCCTTGCGAATGCCGAACTTGTTACTGTAAACAGAATCGTGTTGATACAAAATAATTAGACTTAACAAAGTCGGGCGTGTTTCCACTATAGTGGAAACACGCCCGATTTTGTTATATAGCCACAGGAACTTAAAACCGTCCATTCTTGCTTGCAATGTGCACACACTACTGCGTCGGACTATTCTCAATGTAGGAAGTTACATTTTGCTACTGCTCATAAACGTTCACGGCTTACAGATTACAGATCGCGCTGCGCGCAATTACTGTTGCCGCTCACATTCGCAGCGTGACGCAAAATCTAACAAATTATTTGACAATAGTATCAACTGCCCCTTGCGCATCGCCACCGCAGAACACCGTGTCACGGTTTCCTTGTATTCTGTGACTATAGCAAGATGCATGCTTCACCAATTCCCATGCTTGGGCATAAACTAATACATGCCTAATACTCAGTGGCATTTAAAATGCCTTTGATATTAAATCCAATCTAAAATATCGCCTATTTTGCAATTTTACTTTGCAACTCCGTCGTCAGCAAGTTGGTTGCTTGCAATCAACAACTCCTAGCGTACCTTTGGGTACGCGTCGTCGCTTCCTAGGATTTGCTTCGTAAAATCACAAAATAGTCAACATTTTAGATTGGAATTAGTATGAGTATCCACAAGGGAGATGTGAAGGCTATGTGTAAATTCCTTATTCGTAAATCGCGGATAATGGGGGCAACAAGTGTAGGTGGTGCGAAAAACGCGCTTTTGCCCATGCTTGCCGCTATGTGCCTAAACGAAAGCGAAAGTGAAATCCACAATTGTCCACCGATTGCAGACACCTTTGCATCTATAGAAATACTAGAAAGTATTGGCTGCAAAGTACAATTTGAAGGTACGACATTAAAAGTAGATGCATCCGCCCAGCTAACATGCGATATACCGGACGAAAGTGTATGCAAAATGCGTTCGTCTATATTATTTATGGGTGCAATGCTTGGACGTGCGGGTAAGGTAAACATTGCCCTGCCGGGAGGGTGCAAGCTTGGCGAGCGTGCCATAGACCTGCATATTTACGGCCTACAAAGGATGGGTGCGGAAATTAATTTGGTGGGCGACAAGCTATACTGCCATGCCAAGGAATTAACAGGGGCTGAAATTCACCTGCACACGGCAAGTGTTGGCGCGACAGAAAATTTGATGCTTGCGGCAACAAAAGCCAGGGGCATGACCGTGATACGCAACGCCGCAAAAGAACCGGAGATAATTGACTTTGCAAATTTTCTAATTGGGATGGGCGCGAAAATTGAAGGCGCAGGTACAAGCACGATAACAATTAGCGGTGTTAAAACTCTATACCAAATGAAGCCTTACAGGGTTATGCCGGACAGAATTGTTGCGGGGACTTACTTGGTGGCTGCTGCAATAACCGGCGGTATGATAACATTGCACGATATTTCCCCCTCTGACTTGGTTCCGATAACAAAGGTTTTGGGAGAAATGGGATGCAAGATATCAAGCGGCAAAAACTGCATAACTTTGGCGGCTCCGCAGCGGCTAAAAGCCCTGTCTAATTTGAGAACAGAGGAGCACCCTGGTTTTCCGACGGATATGCAAGCGCAGTTTGTGGCCGCTTTGGCTGTTGCCGAAGGCACAAGTACCGTAACAGAAACTATTTTTGAAAGCCGCTACGCCCATGCTTTAGCATTAAACGATATGGGCGCTATGATAAACTTATCGTCTTGCAAAAGGATATTTACGATACATGGGCGGGAGATGTTGCATGGCAAAACTGTAGAAGCCCAGGATTTACGCGGTGGTGCGGCATTGGTTTTGGCTGGCCTTGCAGCGGAAGGTGAAACGGTTGTATTGGGCGCGGAGTATGTACAGCGCGGATATGTAGACATTGAAAAAGACCTGGCAAAGCTAGGTGCGGATATTGTTTTAGTTTAGGGTGTGGTTCCCACTATAAGAATGTACAGATTTGCGAGCCTGATTTTTTGCAGTTTCGAGAAAATTTGGACACCGCGTGCCCAAAGGAACGCAAGGAAAAAATTTGAAGAAGATGCGGAAAGATCGTGTACCGGCAACAAAGCCGGACGCCGTAGACGGCGTTTGCATAGCAAACGTACTGGAATTTGTTAATGGGGATATGCCCTAAGTGACTATAGACAGAGGATGAAAAAAGCAGACGCAAACGGGTACAAGACCCGCCTGCATCTGCTTTTTTTATTGTTTATCTTCTACCCTCTTCTTAGCGGGCTAATATGAATCTGTGTTTCACTAAGCCCGGTTTTGCGTTTGATAATATCCATAATTTGTGCAATTTCCGCAGGTTCTAAATTATCACGGCTAACGATAACATCTACACCATTGTCAGAAATGCGTACATAGGTCTCTTCAAATCCTTTAGATTCTATCAACGCTTCCGCTGCGGTTTCACGCTCTATGCGGCGTTGAATCTCTAGCATAGTATCTGCCGCTTGGGCACGTTGATCTACGGCAACATTATTGTTGTTAATAAGATCGTTTAACACCGAGCGTTCGTGGCTACGGTTTTGCTCGCGGTTTAGCCTGGCCTGCACAAAAAAGGATGAACTTCCGCTGGTGTTTACAAAAATTGCTTCCCCTGCTTCTGAGGTAGGTTCGCCTACAGGCACCGTAAGAATGTCGTTTAGGTCAAGGTCGGTCAGCAGCGGCCATTCCATATCGTCTTCGCCATAAACGTGAATTGCCGGGTTGTGGGTGTCAAACCATGGCACACCAATTAGACCGTCATAGTCATCGAAAAGTCCTACCAGGTGTAAATCCGGTGCAAGCACCGAGTCTTCGTACATAGTGTCGGCAGCGGCTTGGTTGTTGCGGCTGTCAGACCAGCTTAGATAGCCCGCAATGGCTATCATTACCACAAGTGCGGTGATTATTACTTGGTTTCGTTTTAGTACAAACATGATAAATCCTCCTATTTAAATGGGGCTCTGCCCCAAACCCCGCCGCTACGCTTGGCAAAGCCAGGCTACGCTTCCTACGGGGGCGGGAATGAGTCCCGCTTGATTTTAGCTTGATTGATGGGGATCTGCCCCTCTCTCACTTCGCTTTTATGCGTGTTTGCATAAAGCCCTGCCGCTACGCTTGGCAAAGCCAAGCTACGCTTCCTACGGGGGCGGGAATGAGTCCCGCTTGATTTTATACCAATATCACGTTAAAACCTGCGCTTGATTGTGAAAATTTCCCGCAAATACAATGAAGAGCCAACGACGCGTGCCCAAAGGCACGCTAGGAGGTGATGAAGCAGTAGTTGCGAGAAAA
>Ga0123355_10018093_pt1 | contig 11159 bp, 9 predicted proteins | sample TergutEmb28metaG_3_FD_89872 | JGI IMG/M metagenome (GOLD analysis project Ga0123355, IMG submission 89872) | Embiratermes neotenicus P1 segment gut microbial communities from Petit-Saut dam, French Guiana - Emb289 P1 | ecosystem: Host-associated > Arthropoda: Insects > Digestive system > Gut ...
ACGGAGAGTATATACCATGTTTAAAATATTCAGTACCTGTATTTGTTGAATAAATATATAAAATGCAACGTTTAGAGGTTAGCGGTGCGGTACGACCACTATAGGGGTCGTTAGGCGTCAAAGTGTTAATTGTGAGTTGAAGGCTTGGCGTGCCCCAGAGCCCGTCTGGACCTTTTAAAGAAGTCCCCGATCGTGCCTGCTCACTGTACCGAGTACTCAATACCGGACCTGCTGCTTGCCTTACGTAGCTATACATGTAGTTATCTTGCCCGTCCGTGTGACTGAGGTACAAAACAGACTCTCCTTTTCTTAGCCGGTCTCAGTTTCTGAACCGTGTGATGAAAATTTATATTCAATATTCTGTATAAATCTGATGTTTATTGGACCGTGCATCATTCTGATAACTGAAGAATAAAAATCCTACTAAATGCCACTTGTTATTTTATTTTACTTCTTATAGACTCAACTTGTTTCGGGCATTACTATGCCCATTATCAGGAGCTCGCGACTATGATGTTGTTTACCACATTGGTCGTTTCGTTCTTGGTTTGCTGTAGTAGGAGTTTAGGTGCGGTTAGGCTGGAGTTGTGCCCGGGTTGCAGCCCGGACACTACTCCAGCCTAACCGCACCTAAACTCCAACCTACAGCAAACCAAGAACGAAACGACCAATTTGGTAAACATCATAGTCGCGAGCTCCTAATGGTGGGCATAGTAATGCTTGAAACATGTTGAGTCTATAAGAAGTAAAATAAAATAATAAGTGGCATTTAGTTGGATTTTTATTCTTCAGTTATTCTGTTTAACCCTTTGACGCCTAAAGACCCCTATAGTGGTCGTATCGCACCGCCAACCTCTAAACGTTGTATTTTATATATTTTTTCAACAAATACAGGTACTGAATATTTTAAACATGGTATATACTGTCCTTTTTTTCTCTCTTCAAATTGCAGTTTGTTTCATAATTCTAACATATTTGGTTCTTGTTTTATTCACATTTTATATACAGTGTGTGCTAAAATTTAAAAAAAAAAAAATAATTCCGGCGTCAAAAGGTTAAATTCTGTGTCTGTTCAGGAATTGACCTGTAAATATGAATGGTTCTACATGCAACGTAGTAGTCGGCCATCAGTGCCTATCTGAGGCCCTGATACTAAGACATGCTTCCACCACACTCCTATAAGACAGGCAGAATATTGATAACCTCATCCCTTTAGACGGTACATAGAGAGGAACTCCGAACTTTGTCTTATACGAAAACACAATTTTTGACGTATGCTTCAAAGACGAATAAACGACATGACATTTTAGGGTAACGGGATTTATTATGTGCTATGCGAGACTTGGGGGTTGTCAAAGCGGTGAATATTTAGGTTAACCGTCTGTTGGGATATGACATATTGTAGTTTGGTAGACAGGTATTAACATCTCGAAGGAAATTGCTGCCTGTAACCCTGGGGGGTACGATGATCAACTGAATTGTTAAAACTACATTATCTCTCAGATAGTTTCAAAAAGGATAATATTTTGTCTGAGGTCACCAAGTTATTACAGTAATAATTGGAGAAACGTTGCAATGATTGGATGCGACAGGAAAAAAAAATGGCTACCTAGGAAAAATAGTTCTGTTGTGAAGTTGACGGCAACAGGACTTTCCGAGAAGTTAATACACCTGTCCACAGAACTAGGTGGCGTCACGCGAACATGGCGATTAGGTCGTTGTGGATTGAAACGGTGTTCCAATTTTGCAAGGCAGTGGCCAAATGACTCTAACGTAATAAGACAGAAACGAAAATATCTGAGTCATTATATCGACTGTGAAAAAAATGGCGTTACCTAATAACCGAATTTTAGGGTGGAAATTTGATATACTTGTTGTCGTTTTTGTTTTTAGTTTGCTGTTGTTTATGTGGTTGTCGTCGTCGTCGTCGTTGTTGTTGTTTTTGTTGTTGTTGCTGCTGCTGCTGCTGCTGGTGGTAACACTGACACTGATTGCATTCGTACTGCACCCTGTAGGTCCACTTCATTTTCCTCTAAGCTTGTTAATGTTAATACCGCCAGTAGCGTATTGTAAAAACACATTTCAATCCAACCCAGTGCTGACTGTGTGTACCACATAGCGTATTGATATGTTTTGTTTAACTCTTACAGTAAACAACAACGACGACGACGACAACAACAACAACAACAACAACAACAACAACTGTTACTCTGTTGCCATAATAGCAAGTTGGTCAACGAAATGGAGACTCTTGAGTGTTTACTATGCGGAAAAACGCGATGTTTAGGTACCTACCTTTCTAACTAGAGTAACGAGTAGGCTTTTGAGGTCACAATACTTTTTGTGTCACCAGCTTCTATTTCTCCGGATTTACACGAACATAATTTTTAATGTGCTACAATTAAAAATACTGTGGCTGACGCGCGATCGTTTCAAACATTAACACTATTTCCCTGTAAAGCCCGAAATTGCGGTGTAACAAGAGATCTTGCAACAAATGTAATTTGTCTTAAGATAATGATAACATTAGCAAGATGGTGTGCGTTTGATTTTAAACTTCCAGTTTGATGGCGACAGGTTATGAGATATGCGAACTGTAGCACGGGAATGATCAACTGCCATGTCTATGAAGACACATTGTGTAGGAAATGACGGTGTGTAGGTGCGTAGGACGGAGACTTGAAATTTTAAGTTAACGTCCGTTAAATATAGCGTAGGCTAAGCAGTGTGTTTAAGTAGTAAATTATTCACGAACGTAAAATAAAACGGCAGCGATAATACAGGTTGAGATGTAACAATAGAATTGTATGCAGCAAGAAGATATCTCTCAGCCCTCCTCGGAATATCTTGTTGGTTATGTGAACTAGGTGCTTCCAGTGGTTCAGCTATATCCTAACTTAGAAGACAGGGCTGTTCGTGTTGTGCCCATTTCTCCATGACTAATCTCACTGACACTTGTCCACTTCTGTTTGACGTGTTCAGTGGGTCCCAATCGATGTGAATACCCTTGTGTAGGACGGCGCCTGTAAGTGACATGCTGCTCTGCAGCGCAGGGCATGTGACCCGATGTCACAACAGGAATACTGGACCTGCATTAATGAAGGAACCTTTAGCCATTATGCGCGGAATTTCCTGCCTTCCATTTGCTATTACTTTTTCGTGTAATACACAGACATTCTATCTTGTGACGGTTGCATGTTGAGGCGTCATGTTTGTGGTGGTCGTGTTTCTGTTCTCAAAAGCTGTAGGTCTTTGGTTAACGTATATTGCGAACTCATATATGAGGCTCGAAATTATTCTAAATCCGCTACTGTAATAGTAATAAATCGTATTCTTCACAGAATTTCTTAAGTAGTAAAATAAAAAAATGAAATAATGCTTTTTTGATTGCTGCGTTACCTTTGTCACGTGTCAGCATAATAAAACAATCTGATGAATCCTATTTCAAAACATGTTTAAAAAGAATATTTGTTCGTCCTTGCAATGGTATTAACGCTTTTAATATCAAAGTTACATTGCTTGTGTAGAATATTTTGTTAAACTATGATTAACCCTTAACCCGCTAACGTAGAAAATATGGTGAGTTCCTAATAATGCCAGCAGATGGCAGGTGGGATTTAACTCCGCGTTTAAAGGGTTAAAATCATAGGGAACCAAGTACATTCTTTGGGAATGATTTGAAGCTTTTTACTCTTTAAACTGGCTGTACATCCTATGTTAAGATTTAAAGGGCTAATCGAGGAAAATAATAATTCCACAATATCAGTTACAGTTGAGAATTATTTTATCACCTGTACTTACATATTTGACCATTGTTTATTTAACGAATGTGTGAGTAACGCAGACTAGAAGTGTCGAATGGGAGAATGAGAGAATGATGGGCGAATAATGCATTAGAAATGATGTACAACGAATTTCCCGTAACCTTATGTTATGTCTATCCCTAAATTCTTGTGGAGCTACTAAGGAGTACCTGAGTCAGGACAATCGGGTACTTGGCACAGATTAGAAAGTTTCCGTTGAAGAGGAACTTTGTTGTTGACAGCGATGGGACATGAATATGTCGTATTGGGACAGATTCGTCACAGATAAACTGGCCTAATATTTTGTGCTTAAGGCTATACAGGGTTATTCGAAATGATTGTAGGGGTTTTAACAACTGCCACCTCGTTCTCCAGATGCAACCCCATGTGATTTATTTCTATGGGGTTGCGTCAAGGATCAGGTTTATGTTCCTCCTCTTCCCGCAAGTATCCCGGAACTGAAGGTACGAATCAGAACCGCCATTGAAACCATCACCGCCAACATTCCACAGACAGGTTGGAACGAACTCGATTATCGTGTTGATGTTTGTAGAATCACAAAGAGTGCAAATATAGAGCACCTGTAAGGTATGTAACAAAAACTTGGAGTGTTGTTCTATTAAATAACAAAACACGGATACTCCTATCTCAAGTGTATTGTGTATGACAAGTTGTTAAAACCCCGACATTCATTTCGAATAACCCTGTATTGTGTTATTTGATGGGTATTTGTAGTTTGAAGTTTACGTAGATCCATAAATCCAGTAATATCAAACTCACAAGAAACATTCAGTGCCTCAATTACAAATACCAATTTCGTTAAAGCAAGCAGTTTTTTTCCTATAGTCGTATGTAACCAACAAATGCGCTCTATGAACAGATGGTACATGTTCTGCATTGTAACAGTGGAGCTTTAAATGACCAAATATACAGGGCGAGTCTCTCGCTAGAGGCCTCAAACTATTGTCCATAAAATATTATGTTATTGAGATAATGACTTGAAAATTTATATACACATACCGGGAACAATGCAAAACAGGACCTGCTCATGATCGATGCTGAAACTGGTCTTCTTTCACATCCAAGGACACTTGAATGCGTTTCTCCGAATTTTGGAATACTTTTCCCAACGTGTCGACGTTGACGGCTTGAATATCTTGGCGTATAGCGTCTTTGAATTGTTCGATTGTGCGGGGTGTATTTTTGTACACTTTGCCCTTCAGTAGGCCCTAGAGAAAGAAGTCGGCAGGCGTCAGATCAGCTTCCCCTTGTCTCTAACTTTTTAACCAATTTCTGGATGCAACATTTCGTTGGTGCATTTCTTTCAATAAATTCCGTTCCAAATGCCGTCTGGCATGCTTTAAATGAACCTGTTTGCCAGTATTTACGAACGAGAAACCCGCGCTGTTCGACTGTATACATAGACAATAGTTTATGGCCTCTAGCGAGGGACTCACCCTGTATTTCATTGTTGCTTTCTGACAGCTGGATATATGATGGCATTGAGAAATTATTGGCATTTTTCAGTCGCAAAGAAAATTTCGAGTGATGTGGAACCAAACGTTATTTCGTGTAATATGCATATTATACTTGCCACTGGAATGTCCCAAACTAACACCCCGAGACGGAAGCAAAGGAAAAAAAGGAAGGCTACTGGATAGGACGGAAAGAGTAAGTGCTAATGTATCCTCACAGTGTTATGAAAGTATTGCAGCAAGACGTATCTTCATAAGGCCTTTGAGCATGATTCCGTAGCCAGGGAAACGATTTTAATGCCTATAACATGAGCAGGGTATGATGATGTTGGCCTCAGTGAATTGATAGATAAATAAAAATACTGAAATGTGTAATGTCCTATACATATCTGGATTTTTTTACGCACTTTGCCTAATTATGTTGCGAATTCTTTTCCTTAGAAAAGGAACAAAAAGTTGGCTCCGTCTCCATAATTTAAGATTATGGCCAGGGCCACCAAAAGCGCGCTCGGACTTGGGTGAAAAAAGATTTTGGTTCCCCTTCCTTACCACCCCCTCCCCCCCTCCCAATCCCGAAAGGGCGGAACAGAGTCTTTACAGTAAATCAGAAAGACTGCCTCTCTTTTGCAGAGTAACTTGCGCTTTGTGTGAAAGGGTTAATTTACACAAGTGACAAATAATGGTACTAGTCAGAAAGATAGAAATATATGCAACATAGTCGAGCCCGGACCCACTTCCTGACCGCCCGGTGCCGGTAATTTGTACCGTCTTACCTCCTCTCCCTCTCTCGCCTCAAATTCCGTAAGGCTGGCACAATGTTCCTGCGAAACTTTGCACCTTTTGTTGGGCTGCGCAACGTTACATGTACCCACGTAAGATGCTTCATGATCCTAAACCTTAGCGTGCTGAGAACCTCAATTCTCGTACAGCAATCCAGCTAGCCAACTGCAAACGACAGTGTAGTTCCGAGAAACAGGCTTGATTTATATTTCTCAGTTCGCGTAATACATTGTTCAGTCAAGTTGAATATTTTGATGGAGAACGTGATCAATCTCGCACGTATAGCTATTTCTGTTTCAACGTAGGGCTCTTGCAGCCGGATTGCTACGTATTTACAGCATTTACGGTCGCCAGGAGTAGATAGTGGCGCTCAGTCTCCCTTCACCTTCCACACACTGACTTCAACCCTTGGAGATCAGATTCTGTGAAAAAGTTTAATCTTGCCGAATTCAGACCTGCTGAACTTCTATTGTGAAAATAAAACAAAAATAACACACAGGGTGTTCATATGTACCGCGAATGTTAGAAAGAACGTATAACAGTTTTTAAAAAGACCAACAAATGCACTTGGATGTATGAATGTAATTTCATTACATAGTAACCACGGACATGTTTCGGCCACTCATGTGGCCGTCTACAGGGTGGCGAGAATAAGAATACAAATACAGTTATAGTTTGTCGACCACCCTGTAGACAGCCACATGAGTGAGTCGTTTTAAAAACTGTTATACACCTGATTAATGCACGGAACATGTAACATACAAAACTGTTTAAAAAGGAACTTAAAGGCATTGTAGTGAATTATTTTACGACACTGTATCAGACTGTGTAGCGTAGATTGTGGTATGGGTGGCGAACGATAAATTGGGGAAGATTTGAAAGGAAGTAGGCGTAGACTAAGAGAAATTTGCTGGCTTTTGCCTCGAGGAAATAAATAAATAAATAAATAAATCTGGCCACATCCGGTGTCCAGGCCTGGATATAATGTGGCAAACTCCCGAATATGGAGCGTCACCCCCTATGCCAAACTGCTTGGTCAAAACTAAATTGAAGAGTGCGTTAATTGAGGCTTCATTTTTTTTTATCATTATAGGCGTAAATGAGGTTTTCTTCTTTCTGAACGGTAAAATACAATAAAACCTTTGTCCACGAGTCAACAACAGACCTACGGAAGTGTAAAAGAAATGCTGAATACAGACATTGAGAGATTCACAAAAAGACGATAAAGTAAAATGGTGAGAGTGTCTTGAATTTCTTTAATGAGAAGGCGTAACTCGTGAACTGTGCTTTACAGTCAGAAAGCATAAAAGATACTGCACGTCATATTCTTCATCATCTTATGACAGTCGGAGAAAATTCTGTTCAAGTAAAACGTTTTGACGTCATGTCGATAGGATATTAACAATGAATCGTTCTAAAGGTATAAATGAGAAGCGATGATCTTCACCACACCAAAGGCAATGTAAGCGAGGAAAACAAAGCGTACATCCAATTAGTGTATTTTACATTCAGAGGACCGTGCATCGTGATATATTCTTATAATGAAAGCCAACGAGATGCACTATTTCTCAAATTTATTTGATAAAGTACTCTACATGTTTCGGACATGTCCACTGTCCATCATCAGGAGTATCTCAACACTGTTGGCGTCTGCTATCAGACGCCAACAGAACTAGCATGACAAATATCTTTTGCGTGTGTACAGTGTTGAGATACTTCTGAAGATGGACAGTGGACCTGTCCGAAACATGTAGAGTAATTTATCAATTGAATTTGAGAAATAGTGGATCTCGTTCGCTGTCGTTTAAGAATCCACCTAGTGATTTGTCACAATTTCATGCAACACACAAAACAGAGGTTTTAATCCACTATACTTACTGCTTTGTCTTGGATGTAAATCAGGAGTCGATATCAGTGCCGAACAGGTTCTGAAGGCCGATCACTTTATTAATGCAAGCTATTCTTATCTTAATATTACAACAGTGTAGGTCTGTCTGTCGACAGAACGTGAAACGGATAATATTAAAGCCATAAGGACACGTTCAGTTGATCAGATGTGTTTCGTAAGGTACAGTTTACGATCAGACACTTTAAGCATGTTGCTGGCCTTCTTTTGGGTTTCTGCACCGCGTCATTGTTCAGAAACCCAAACAAAGACCAACAGTTGATACACAATCGCCATGAGAGAGGTGAAAACACACCAGCAGGTTTACGTTGGGAACAACTTGATGTCGGTATTTGATACTTCACATGAAAGTGTTATTTGGTAACATCTGTGATTCCTATATGTCCGCTCTTCTGGGGTGTTAAATAGCGTTGATCCCGAAACGCCGGTGATTAAATACTAATCTACCCTTCGTAACATCCCAGAAGAACGAAGATCCCATTTACATCGTGTACAGAGCGGCCTAAGCCCGAAATCTCGCGTCTGTGATTGCTGCGGTACTGCTGCAACGATAATTCTGGAACTGTTCGTGAGGTACCCAGGATAACTTAATATGGTGATTCGGGTTTGACGACTGGGGAAGATGTTTCGACTTCCGATGGAGGCAAGAGATTTCTCTGCGAAGTGTAAAGAGAGGCTGTGGGTCCGCTCCAGTCTTCTATCCGTAGTTGACTGGAGAATGCCTGTGGCGGGGGTAAATTGCCGCGGAGTGAAATTCCCCACTGAACTATATTATCTAGAGCCAAGGTTAATAGTGTGTGTCGCTATGCCTCCATAAACGTGGTGCGTAAGTTCCGCGAAATCTTCACCTTCGTACGTTGAGCGGTTGCCTTGCGGCATTACTTAACTAAGACAATGGAGTTTTATTATACTTAAACCCACAAAGAATCCTTATATCGAACGCAGTGCCAAACATTTTAGTTCTGTTCGCTATTATGTCACCTCCTTTGCGTGTCTTGAAGGCATACGGAGGTATAGAAGTATAGTTCCAATAATTTTTGAACTGAGTAACAAACGGCATTTAATGGCCTGCTTCGGGCCCCCTGCATTCCTTACGGTGTGTGTGTGTGTGTGTGTGTGTGTGTGTGTGTGTGTGTGTGTGTGTGACGACAAAATGATTAGAGCAGTTGTTGTCTTGGAACTTGTAAGGTTGTCCAGTTACTGTTACTTAACCGACATACGGAAGTTAAGAGTAGTGGATAGAATAGCAGTTGGTGACAGTGTGGGATATACAGTAGGCAGTGCACTTAAAGAACTCACGTGCTTGAACTGGAAACTTTATACGCAACAGTAGCACGATCGTAGCCACTAGTGACGCCAGCGTCATCTCATAGAACTGACTCATTTGTTCGTCTGTCTAAGACATTTCCATGACAGAGGACGGTTGTAATGTGTTTCAAATGTGTATGTTGGCAGCACGCCATTAGGAGCGCGTGCTTTATGGCAGACCTTGAAGTAAATACTTGCTGTAGACATGCATATTCATCCATGTGTGCCACAAGAACACAATGCATCTTCTCCCGTTCTCTTGAATGCAAAACATCGTATCACTGAAGTACTGCAGCCTGGTGATGGTAAAACAGCACTTCACAATAACTGTAAACGTCTTTTGAGAGCAGCTTCATCTCTTCTAACGTAAACTGACCGAAAAAATGGCATAAAACTTTTGTGTAAGCAAGAAGGCCGAGCAAGCTTCCTTAAAGGATAAAGTTTCTTTCTTGCCCCGCTCGAATCTCGGTTGGACACCGGTCATCGTGTTTTTATATCTTGATGGCTTTCCTCAGTTCCTCCACGCCACTAGTAGGGCAATACTCCAATCAGACAGTGGCCTTCCACAGCCTCTCAAGTTTAGCACTGAAGAATCATCCAGCCATTCGACGCTATGTAATCCGTGACACTAGGAGCGTCTATACCTAAACTTTGCTACAACGTGGAAAGAGCTGTGATAGCCCAGTCAGTATAGTGAGCAGGTTACGGGCTGTACACCTTAGGAACTGGGTAGGTTCCGGTAAGCAGCAGAAATGTTATTCTTTTCACACATTTTGTGTCGGGTCTGATGACCATTTATGAGCTGTCAAATTGAAAACTTCATTCTTTGTCCTCAGAAATTGAGGCCGGGGCATGAAGCTGTTCGCTGAAATTCAAGTACCAAGTATAAGCAGGTTTGGAGCCATACCTTAACTCCATTATGTCTCTTCGTGAGGTCGTGACTAATGAGGAACATGGTTGACGCCCTTCGTCACTTCGTTAGTGATACAAATGACATAGATGTGTCGGTATGTCGTTACTTTTACTTTCTGTTAAACTTCCCCTAGTTTTGCCTGATCGTCGAGGTGACCATAATGAAACTTTATAAAACGTGTGTATTGAGTGTTGCAACACAGTCGGGCAGTTGTTTGAAACCATTTGACGTGGTGAGAAGTTAACATTTGGGAAGGCATTCCCTGAAGATGGCGCCAACGAGCGCCGAAACGCTTCGGAGTATTGGTCAAACAGCGTGACTTGATGTATGAAAGATGGTTCATTAAGTGTAGGTTTAATGAAGGCAAAATAAGTAAGAACATAATGCGCGGTATGCACAATATTAAGATCCGCTCAGTAATGTCACTTAATTATGGGAAGTTCTGTCTCTACATAACCATCACAATCGCCTTGGTATAACTTGCGATAGTAGGCGAGGATAAATTATGAAGGCGCGGTGACATTTCACTGCATTTTGCTCATGCCCAGTTTAATTAAAATCTGTTCTTCCATTCATTCACATATTAGAAAGGGGAACAAACGTCCAGGAAGATATCATGTGTTTCATCCACAAGGAAATAAGTAATGTTATAGCACTAGGCAGTAAGATGATAGGTCGGTATGTGGTCGAAACTTTGGATATTTATGTCTGACGTCTGACAGAAGACTTGCTGTAGTTCGTAAGGTAAAGCAATCCCATTACAAGCCTGGAAAAGCCCAGAGGCTTCCAGAAGGTTGACACTCCCAGATTTCCAGAAAGTCGGCACGAAGATGGTAAGGATGTAAGCCATAACCCCCCCCCCCCCCCCCCCCCCCCAATTTTCTTCTTATCTTCTTTTTTTAAACTAAACGTGATCCCCCGCTTCACAGAGCCGGGGGAAATACTTTCAAACAAAAAATAAATACAAAACACAT
>Ga0123355_10018094_pt1 | contig 11159 bp, 12 predicted proteins | sample TergutEmb28metaG_3_FD_89872 | JGI IMG/M metagenome (GOLD analysis project Ga0123355, IMG submission 89872) | Embiratermes neotenicus P1 segment gut microbial communities from Petit-Saut dam, French Guiana - Emb289 P1 | ecosystem: Host-associated > Arthropoda: Insects > Digestive system > Gut ...
AGTAAACACCGTGAGGGCTGAGAAACTACGCACGTGCACGGCGTTAGATATATCGAACATTCGGCCACTGGGGAGTGCAGGCTGCGTTAGATATATCTAACATTCGTCCTTTAAAGGTTAATAGATGGGGCACAAATGTTCACATATACTACCACATTCACACTAATTTACAGAGTGAACAGCCATGTTTAGTGATTCAAAGAAATGTTTTCAAACAACATAAGTTAGATATAAGATAAGAAACTGCTGCCCTTTTTGTAACAGACTGAACCAAATGAACTTCTTAGAAAATGGTGCTTCAAAAAACATTTATCTGCAGACTTATGGATGCACTGTACAGTACTTTATAACGTTTGCACTAACTTTTACATGTATCTGTTAATGACTGGCTTTACACAATGACACCAACTGTGTGAAAATTGTGTTTTGAGTGTCTTTCTTTGGAACCACATGAAAATTTTTGTAGGATATTTAAGTCTGAAATATGAAATGAATATATTTTTAAAATGTGGGAACAAGAGTTTACATGAAATTAGTAAAGATAATGGTGTTGTGGCAGTAATTACAATACAGGAACCATTATGTAAGATGTTGGTACTACTGTTAACAAAACACATCTGCATGGTAAGGTGACAGATATCCTAGCTCACTTTAAATATAAAAATTCGTAAGTCAAATATGCAATGTCCTAAGCTAAGTGTATAAACTTCTAGCAACACAGTGTATCACCAAGGTTAAGCAAGGTTAGGCACAGTGGAGAAAACAGAGCACTAAACAAATTTCATAGTGGAAAACCCATACAAAAATGTTCACCTGTAAGAATGTAAGGTTATTGTTTAAAAGACTATAAACTTTACTGACCAAACACATGGTTCAGCAAGATGTTAAGTGCACTCCTCAGTTCTAATTTACATACCCCATCTTAACATTCAGTCAACGATACTACTAGATTCAGCCACACACTACTAGATTCACCCACAATACTACTAGATTCAGCCATAACACTACTATACTTAGCCACAATACTACTAGATTCAGCCACAATACTTCTAGATTCGGCCACAACACTACTAGATTCAGCCACAATACTACTAGATTCAGCCACACTACTACTGAGTCAGAATCCTCCATTCCCAGACAACAAAGTCTTATGAAAGATACAATCCTCATAATAGCTACACAGTAGCAGATTTCAAATCCCCTATTCTCCAACAAGAATCAAGGGAATCAGTTCTAACAAAACAGTTACATTTGCACCTGGGATAGCATAGTCTGTATTGCACTCATTACAGGCCAAATGGTCCAGGCTTCAAACCCCAATGGAAGCAAGACTTTACAGACCCAGCCGGACTGACCCTGAGGCTCACACAGCCTCCTGTACAGTGGGTACCAGGTCTCTTCCTTGGCGGGTAAATCAGATAGTGTGGCACTGACCACCCATCCCGTTCTAATGCCAGGATCAAGTACGGGTAGAGCTATTCCTCTGTCTCCCCTCTGTGCCTGCTTGGCATGTAACAGGACAGCCTTTACCTTCCCCTTCACAACAGTCAGATTGAGGTTTTTCAAGATACAGTACAGTAGTGGATTTCAAAGCTGCAATAATCCACCAGTTAAGTGAATTCACCAAGTTACAATATGCATGATCTGGGGTTTTACAAATAAAGTATTTCAGAAAACAGATCTGTTCCTGTCTGTCTCCTACTCAGTCAGGCCCATCAGGAAAAGCAAATTGGCTAGGTGAGGTTAAGGCTAAAACAGGCCACTACTGCATAAAATATCATCCATAATTACAGCCTAACATTACAGAAATTGACATTGGAGGCATTTCTAAGTGACTGTGGAATTAAATGAAACAAACAATGGTCACATACCACAGCACATAAAATATAAAATAAAATGTAGTAGTGGAGTAGATATGTACAAAGAAAGTACAAATATGGAATTACCTCACTAGACCCTCCACTGGAACACATGAACACAGACTGTAAACATGGTTATGAAGATGTGAGATCTATGTTCTGAGGATAGGGAATATTAAGACTAATGTCTTCTGGGATAGAATGCTATGTAAATTGATAGTATGGTACCTGTCTTTTTGAGAAACCTGCAGCGTCCATCTTCAGGGAAGAAATCTACAGGACTATACACTGTCACATTCCACATTATCATAATCGTAATGGTAATAAGTGATTTACTAAACAATGGAATATGTGGAATTACGATGACAGACATGTATGAACTGCAAAAACAAGACACCCAAAAACATAACAAACAATACAAGAACTGTACCCTGCTGCCACCTGCTGGAAGGCCCTTATAATGCATGCTGTTGAGTTCTCCCAGTGCTGTGGACCACTTCTTCCAGAGACTGCATCCTTGAGGTATGCCACGGTGGGTGGCATGGCCATTCCTCCTACAGCCTGTTGCCATGCCTTCATGAGATAACGAGCAGTTTGTAGCAGCATCACTGTATTCTCCCCCTCATAGGTACTTGCAGCAGTGACAAGCCCATATATGGATGGCATGCTGCTGCAAGTCATGTAGCCATGACCCCCACAGGAGAGACGACATGTCTCCACAGCCTGTGCAGCATCTGCTGTGCAGACTGCCTTCATACAGCATGAAAGTGCATGAAGCTGTCAACATAATAGAAGAAAAGAAATGTATGTATAATGTAACAATGAGGTGTGTTCATATCTTTGCATTCTGGATACTTTTCAGATGTTCATATGATTTAATCCACAGGGAGTCCCAATTATATGGCATTATTATTATTATTATTATTATTATTATTATTATCATCAGCATCATCATCATCATCATAATCATCATTATTGATTACTACTACTACTACTACTACTACTACTACTACTACGGTGGTGGTGGTGGTGATGATGATAATAATAATAAATCTGTTGTTGAAGACCTTATGTATGGATGTCTAAACTACTGTGTTGCCATTAAATTTATCAGTTATACTTGACCTCAAAGTTCCAGCCTGCCAAAACATTTTTTTTTTATTTCTGACAATATTTAATACACAATATTCAGGTAAATTTATAATGTGTGTACCTAACCAAGTTCATATTCCTAGATATCAATAATACATATTATATACAGTCAAACGCAAATGTGGCACCATCTTTGAAAAATATGCAAATTCTGTTCAAGCATTATTTTTGCAGAACGTAAAACAATATGAAGACAGAGTGAAATACATAAATACCTTTTAATTTACATTTAACAGCAATAACTAAACATACTGGTGGTATGTGGACACATCATAAATATGTCCACTTGTATGAAAACTTTGTGTATGTTAAAAACTAAAAACATGAGAGCAGTGCAAAATTCTGAGGTTACAGCAAACAATTTTGATGAAGTCATAATATGTATATACTGGTATACACAAACCCTCACAGAGGACAGCGAGTTTCTAGACTCAGTTTCAAACTAACTTCCACAGTACAAGTCAGATGTGCTAACCATTCGGCTGTTTAATCATTGAAAATCTGAACCATTCAGGTGGTGAACAGAAAAAGACCCCAAAAACCAAAAATCATATGTCAGATGTCCAGGCTGACTGAGCTATCACAGTTCACTTCGTATAAAGTATAAAAATAATGAAAAACAATCACAAAAGTTAAAACACACCTTAAAGCAACATAGTCAGCTAGCCTTCTGAAGCTTCTGAAATGTAAGGGCATTAAAAATACTTACCTGCAATTGTTTAAAAAAAAATGGTTCTAATACTATATAAAAGTTCATACCTCTGGCAGTCTATCCAAATCTCCATCTTCAAGCTCAGCTGTAACAGAATTGTACATGTTCCATAACCACATGGCATTAAACCGAACAGCAAAGCATGCTGCCAGAACAGGAAACAACTTGTACTGCTGTGTTAAATAGTCCAGGATCTGTGGTTCAGGTTCACTGCAAATAACATAAAAGTTACAGATGTAACTACAGTCACTACTAATAACTTCACTGCAAGTTCCTTACCCATCAGCTGCTAAATACCATACTCATGGACATTTTGATCCTTTAAGATGAGACCACCACAATGTTTTGTAAAGTCACACACCAATCACCCAGTCATATGGCACCACATCCTCTGAGAAAGGACACCATTATCTGAACATAATATCTAACCTATGGAGGTTTTGTAAGTTTATGCTCTGTGCATGCCTCATGATATGGCCTGAAACATCTGAAGGAAAGCAGGTGCCAGACCTTCCTGTTTAACAAGTATTATCACTTTGGAATCACATTCAAGAACTAACTAGCAGCTAACTGTCTGAGCCCATCATGGGCTTAGCATGGGCTCAGGCAGTTAGCAGCCATCCTCTGACCATGGAGACACAGGTTCAATTGTCGGACAATCCATGTGGAATGCGTGGTGAACAAAGTGGCAACGAAATATGTTTGTCTCCAAGTACTTGAGTTTTTCCATCATTATCATTCTACCAACGTTCTATACTCACATTTCTTTCATCTACCACTGACACTATAAAACCTTAGCAATTTATTTCTCTCTTTTCAAGAGGTAGCCACAATGTATTTAAATTCTCATCATCTCTCATGACCAACATTTTCATACATTCAAATGACAGTCACTCCAGTGTTATGCTCCCACTCACCCTGGCTTCAGTTCAGATTGTCTCCGCACTGCACTGTACCGTATTGCTATTGTAGAGGCTTTAGCCAGGTAGCCAGCCATATCTTGAAGTAAAATAACTCTTACAAACATCATGGTTCCATATGTAAGTTTATCACTTGGGGATTTTACATATGTTCCATCCTGTAAAGTACATTAAAATGATTTAACTGAACAGTGAAGTGGGGTTAAAAATGTGAAAAACACTTACATGCTTATTATTAAACAAACACACATATGCATGCAGAATTTCTGCACACAGTAATGCATGATGTGACAAAAAGCTTTCACCATCTGCCTTGTAAAAAGACAGCAAATCTATACACACCTCTTTCTACACAGTTTTGTGATAGTCTGTTAGGCTACATACAACCCAAAAAGCATAAATTTTGAAATACCCTACAACATTAGTACTGTTGTTCACACTTCCTTTGGATACTAACAGCTCACTTGCAAGCTTTCTGGTTGTAATCCGTCAACTGTTTTGAATGAGTTCGTGAGCATGCTGAAGCAGTACCTGCATAAGTGCTGCTGTTGTTGGCAAGCCAAAACAATGCACATCACTCAGTCTTTCTCAGAACCCGAAATTTGTGAGTCCAAAACTAACAGCAGTGACACCATATACATTTTTTAACTGCTTGCCAATGTTCGTTTTGACCCCTTCTCTGCTACAAGCTATTCAATAAACATCACCATACCACGCCATTCTGACAAGCCCCTGAACATAAGTGAGAAAATGTATTGTTCCATGGCCCTGTAGTAGCAAGCAGGACATTCAAAATTAAACAAAGAAAAATGGCAGATATTTCTTTTTGATTTTGACCAAAGTACAGAAATGTTGCAAATCTTATGGGCAACACTTGTAATTTTTGGATACATGTATAAATTATTCATGTTTTACTCTCAAGCTGTGGTAGAGTAACACACATGTAAATAACTGGAAGATCTGTAATGGCAACATATATGATATTTACTGTGTAGCATCCTTGTTGCTCATTAACAGCTGGCATGGGAATGGGTTCATAAATGAAAGAATGACCATACTAGAGGTAAATTAGGCTTTTAGGCTTACATACAAAGACAAAAAATGAGTGAGGTCCCAGAAACATGAAGGTCAAAGGCCAAGCCAGAGGTACAAGGTACAGGTACACACCACACAGAAACAGACCGTTGTGTGTGTGTGCGTGTGTGTGGAGACAATGTCTGTGCATGCTGAATATTTGCATAACGGGCATTATTCTATACCATCCCCAAATAATAACTGTAATCCTTACCTCAAGAACTTGAGCATTCTTCATGAGCATTTGTTCACGTGGTATATGAACATTGTCAAAACCAAGGTATCCATTATTTGTTGCATTCATGCCCAATTTTGTACCAATTTCACCAATTTTGATACCTTAAAGGGGAAAAATTAAGAATAACATAAACAAAACAAAACAAATTACATAAATCAGCTGCACCCCCGCCCCTTAATACTATGTGATCCACACAAGTAACTATTCCTGGTCCTGCAGACTGCCTTGTTCACTACACTTATCAGTTCCTTCAAGCAAATGCAAGAAACTATGAAAAAGTTTCAGTCAGGGCAGCTGGTCCATGGGTTGAGATTTAAACCTGGAACCTCTCATATACCAAGCAGACAGGTCATGTTAGACAATTATGTTTGGTTAAAATTACTTACAAATGTATTTCTACTTTATCCAGTATATAGTCTCCCCAACATACAGCATGTTTCCTTACAGGTATTCATTATAACTACAACCAGAAGCACTGTACCTGGCATGGGTTTGTGTGTATCCTCATCCCGAAGTTGGACAATGAAGGGGTGAATTCCGTGGCAGATGCCTTTGGTATGAAGCTGTGCAACAACCACAGCATAGTTTGCTGTGTGACCCACTGTAAGAACAAATAAAGTGCTTATAACAATGACACTGTACACCTGCAGTCCATACTGCTGTCTTCTACGCACATTCTTTGTACTATGGCATTCTTGATCTGGATCAAACTATATAAACATTTCTTCCTAAGTTCTCAAATTCACTACTGTTGTCACTTGTTTACTATTACTACACTATGTAGATGTGATAGTGCTGCTCCTACTCCATAAATTCATGTCATGGCAACACTGCTATTACCGAAGTATGAAATTAATGAGTACCAATTCGTAGTGACTACTAATGGTACTACATTCACACAAAAATTTATCAAAATCTAGCCAATGACATTTGAGTTGAAGCATGTCAATATCTCAACAGAGTAGGCTGATGTACACACACATGATCATTCCTGTATACACTGTCTTATAGTGTGCAAAGAAAGCAAAATGATATTACAGTTCTTTGAAGATAAGAGGTTAAAGAAGTTAAGAACAGGTAAGCTGTCTTTGTGAATGCCATTGTAAAGAATGATGGGTGACAATAGTTTTTTGGTGCATTTTTCAGGTATTGATTTTGTTTTTTTGAACATACTGTACATCTGTTCACTTGTAATGGCACTTCACAGGAAGGCTGGGATATGCAAGTCAGCTTAATTTGCCTAGCAACCAGCTTTGAGCGAGCTGCGCTTTTTCGCGCTAAGTTTTAACGAATGGGAAGATCTTTATCAAGGTCTCTGATTATGGTGTGATGAGGGTGGGGCCCTCATACCTTTTATTTAACCCTTGGTTGCTGAGCGAAAGGCGTCTGTCTGTTTCCTGGCACTCAACGAGTAACAACCCTGCAGACATCATCTCAGCGGCTCGCCGCAGAGACTTTTGGTTTAACAAGTTTATTTTTAAATGGTGAATGAACGTCCACATTTTTAGCAGGTAAACTAATGTGGAATTCAGATACTGTGATGGTGAATTGCTTTAGTAGCAGCGTGGACTAGACCAATTTAGGCCAGATTTAGAAATTACACATGTAATTTGTGAAGTATTAGAACTGCGACTATTTTAAGTGCGATGCCTGTGAATTGCTATATGGGACACTAGAAATTTTTGTTGTAACTACTGTGGAGTACAATTTAGAAGTGTTATTTAGATTAACAATTATGCAGACAGTAAGTGCTAGGCTTCAGACCTTTACCTAGTAGTGAATAACACCTGCTGATGTTATTGAAAAGCACGTTCAATTGTCTGCAAACATTCGCACTAGCACATTCCAGCCTGCCGATAAAATAGATCCCACATCCTTCTCTCAACGTTACGCCCTGGCAAGCTCAGCTAAGGAATTATTCTACTCCTAGATTTGGTGGCAGCTACCCTTAATCCCGATCAACTCGGACACCCTACCAAAACTGTAGTGGTCAGACTACCCCGGCCATTACACCATGAAGGCACACAAGGGAAACAGTGGTACAGCTTCACTCATTTGCAACTTCAGCACCAGACAGTGGCAAGAGGGCCATTCATGGACTGACCACTTTACCCCAGAGAAAAAGACCTTATTACCCATTGAATAGAAGGCCGCGTGGGCCCCAGACTGGGGCTGGATGTTTCAGAGTGAAAAATCTCTCCCCTCTGCTGGGAATCTACCCCAGATTGCCCAACCCATAGCCCAGTCACTCCACCAACATCATTACAGAAATTAAGAAGCCAGAAGTAACTTTCATAATAAGACAAAGTAATATATGAACTGAATGCTAAACATAACAGCACTTATATATTCACCGGTCTAGAGTTTCCTCTAGAATGCTCTTAATCCCTTAACAACACACACTGTAGCATAATGTGTACAGTGCGCAACATCAATGCAGAAACCCCAAAGTGGGAGTGTGACACCAAAGAATAATTCAAAATCAAGGCAGAAGTTAAGCCCATAATTGTTTCTATTTTTTACTGCAGTAAGTTCTCTCAAAGTTCTCATTGCCATGGCACTTCCAATTCTCTGTAACAGAAAATTCATAGCATGCTGGATACAATCAGACTTTTCAACTAATGTCTGCTCAGAGCAGGTAGAAACTGTCCACACACCAAGCCCTTGTTTTATGACCTAGCTGTGTTCCTGAAAAAATGGGTATAAATCAAAAAGGTAAAAATCCAAAGACATTCCTGTAAGAAGTAATGGAATAGGTAGGGGTTAGTGTAATGGAGCACATCAGCCAAAGGGTGTTACACCAAAAATGAGAGGGTGTAAATTATTTTGTGGTGTATATTAGCAAGGGACATTAAAACAAAAAGGCCTGCAATAGGAGCTAGTTCCAGTTCTTCTCCTACAGTGCAGGAGCTGTCAGAGTTCTTGATCTGAATGAAATACTATGGTCAAAAACATACAAAATTTGAAACACTACATCAGAACAAAATACAACAAAAACGGTGTAGCATCTTCCAGGTCTCACATAATGTGACATTAAAAATAGGTAAGTGGCTAAGGTTAACCTTAGACCACAGCTTGGAGGTTCATTTTATTATACAGTGAAACCTGGTTTAAATGGGACCGGGTTATAACAGAAAGAGAAAACTGTTACAGTCCCAAGGATCTGAAGTTCTGAGGATCCAAACTTCAAGTACCTCTATGAAATGAAACCAGCCACCAAAGGAAGACACATTGTCACTTGTAGTTCCAATTTAGACAGATGTCACTGTATTATAGAACTGACCTGGCTCCATTGCCAAGGAATTTTTAATTTAATAAATTAAAAATGTTTGCCACATGTCATGAAAGGTTCAAAAAGTTGTCCATCCCTGGCCAGTAACACACAGCACACATCAACAAAACTATAACAACACAATAAGCTGTCAAACTGAATAATTATAATATATTTGTTACCTTATTAAAAACCCAGACGTAGACTTTGCTAATATTTTGTCTACTCCTTGACAGAAGCATTCAGCTCTTCTGTCACCTCTCTTTGACCAAACATTGCATTTAAAATAAATAAAAAAAAAAGTAGTTGCAAGACAAGATGGGGTGCTAGTTCGGAAGTGTTTACAGGGTGCACACCACAGCACCATGTACAGCTCATTACATCAACTCTTCCTGATCTGTTCCATTATTTCTAACATCCCCACATCAGTTCACATGTCACTGCAGTTTCAGGAATATATCAGTTCTACTTTCCTCTGTCTTCTAAGATATTCTATGCACAATATATGTAACTTAAACATGCAATGGAAAGATCACACCTGCTTGTTCATATACCTGTAAATGCGTATATCTTATCTCAAAAAGCAGTCAGTGCCTTTCAGTTCAATTTGGTACTTCATGATCACAATCATTCACACTTTTCTATATACAAAACACACTGCCAATTAAGATATGTACCTTGTACTCGAAATACTTTCCAATTAAAATGGACATTTAATAAAATACAAGCAAACACGCTAGAAAAGTCTAGCACATCTGTTCTCTTTGGTTTCACCAGGAGTAACTGTGTGTCATTTACCTCCAATTTTTTTTTTTTTTTTACTATGCCCAGATAATAGACAATACACCACACACAGTAACACCCCACCCCCTGGGCCTCATAATTTGCAGCTTTTGGAAACATACTTGTATTTACATTAGCTAGGTTTTATGTAAGTTAGGGTTTACATCCTCAAAATTCTGGAATTAAACAAACATCAGCGTTAAAATACTAGAGTATTAGTTAACCTTTTGGCACCGGAATTATTTTTTTAAATTTTAGCACACACTGTATATAAAATGTGAATAAAACAGGAACCAAATATGTTAGAATTATGAAACAAACTGCATTTTGAAGAGGAAAAAACGGAGAGTATATACCATGTATAAAATATTCAGTACCTGCATTTGTTGAATAAATACATAAAATGCAACGTTTAGAGGTTAGCGGTGCCATACGACCACTATGGGGGTCGTTAGGCGTCAAAGGGTTAACCTGGTGGTGCTGTTTGTCATGTATATGAAACACAGAGTGGAATGCTCAAATACCAAGCATTATATATAATTATATCTGCTCTTATGCAACTCTCATTTAAATTCCAGTCTTCTGCGAATCACTACAGGCATTTAATTCTGGCACCAAATGGTGAAATCCTCACTGCCAACACTTTCACCATTAGAAGCACATCTTTTTTCATGATCTTCTTCCCACAGGAAATCACGATCTGTTCAATTTGTATCATTTGACAAACAGCACTTCTTAAAACCGATGACACTGGATTCTGGTGAAACATAATTGCCATAAGTCTTGATCCACTCATCCAATAAGTGCATCTTATCTTCTTATGTTCCCTGCTGGTTTTAGTCAGCATTTCCCACACAGCAACCATTCCCCATACAAGCAACATAGTATCTGAATGGTCTGTTAACTATCATATCAAGAAGTGTAACTGAGGTGTCATGTGTCCTGGTCTAGTTAATAGATCTGTGTTTTGATTAGAACCAGAGGTTTCACTTTCAATGTTAAGTAAGACATTCAGAAGTTTACATGTGGAAAAAGTAGCACACACACACACACACACACACACCTACTGCCCAGCACAGAAATACTGGAGGGGGGGGGGGGGGGGCCGTCAAAAAAAATTTTTAAAAAAAAAAAACTAAAAGAAGCCCAT
>Ga0123355_10018095_pt1 | contig 11158 bp, 13 predicted proteins | sample TergutEmb28metaG_3_FD_89872 | JGI IMG/M metagenome (GOLD analysis project Ga0123355, IMG submission 89872) | Embiratermes neotenicus P1 segment gut microbial communities from Petit-Saut dam, French Guiana - Emb289 P1 | ecosystem: Host-associated > Arthropoda: Insects > Digestive system > Gut ...
TTGACCCGCGAACTTAAGCGCATTGCTGCACCCAAACCCGCAGAGCCTTTCTTGGTTGTTGACAAATTCTTTACGAATTCGACAACTGGTTGTTTCCACACTATTCACTTTTCAAGTATCAACGAATCACAGCCATTTTCTAACCCCTCGCTGCAACCCCGCCCCTCAACTGAGGCGAAGAACATTATATCACGCATTTCTCTGCTTGTCAACACTTTTTTGAAAATTTATTCAAAAATTTTCAAAAAACTTTTTCCAAGCTCCGCAAACCCTTACAAATCAACGATTTCCATTCAAAAAATTATTTCCAAATTATCCGTTTTTTATTCATTCAAGGTCAAATATTCCATAAATTTCGAAATTATCTGCTTTGATACCTAAGTGAGTACGCAATATTCGTCGCGTGATCCGCAATCCGCTCCAAATCGGTCAGCATATTCACGTACAACATGCCCGAAGTCGGGCTGCAAGTACCTTTTTCCATACGTTTGATGTGCGCTTCCTTATATTGAACAATCTCAACGTCCATCGCCTTCTCCGCAAGATGAATATTTTCCATCTCTTGAGAATTATATTCACCCGCCGAGAACACCGCAATCGCGCGTTCAAGCAACTCATCAACACTCTTCGACACATTTGTAAGCTCAACAATCGCCTCGTCCGAGAACACTTTCCCGTTCTCAACATACGCCTGACTGAACTCCACAATATTTTCCGCATGGTCGCCGACGCGCTCAATATCGTTAACAACGTGATAAAGCGAGCCGACCATTTTGTTGTCGGCAACCGCAAGATACATTCCGCTAATCCGAACCAAATTCCGCGTAATTTCGTGGTTCAAATAGTTAATAACTTTCTCATTCGACATCGCGTCATCAACCAACTTTGCGTTTCTTCCCAAAAATATCTCAATAGACAAACGATAATTCTCAAGCGCAAGTCCCGCCATTCGCTCAACTTCGCGCCGCGCCTGCATTGCTGAAGCCGACGGCGTGCTCCGAACCTGCGAATCAAGGTACAGCAACCTCTTCTCGAAAATTTCGCCTTTTCCATTCCTTTTTTTCGGAACTATTTTTTCCATCAACTTCGCAACCTGCCTCACGAACGGCAAAAGCAAAATCATCGTAGCAACGTTGTACAGAATGTGGAACATCGCAACACGCGTTGAGGGGTCAACCCAAGTCGATTCAAACCAACCTAAAATGGCAGGGATAACAAAAATCAGCGTACCGAAAACTATACTTCCTATAATATCGTACATTATATGGAACAATGCGGCGCGTTTACTTTCGCGATTCGCCGGAATTGACGCGATTAGCGTCGTTACGCTCGTTCCGATGTTTACACCGAGCAGAATAAACGCCGCCGTCGCAAACGGAATTGGCGCAACATAATGATAAGGATAATATAGCGACGGCAAGTGCATAGCGATCAAAATTCCCGAAGCGGCGCTTGAACTTTGAACAAGTGCGGTAAAAACAAAACCTGCCAATATTGCCAAAACCGGGTTCTCGAACGCTGTCAGCATCGCTTGGAATCCCGGTTGGCGCGAAAGTTCCCTAAGCGGTCCGCCAAGCGTTGTGATTCCGAAAAACAGCACACCGAAACCCAATATAACATAACCGACATTCTTAATGCTCCGCTTTTTGACAAACAAGTACATAATTACACCAACAAAGATAAACAGCGGCGCATACGCATCGATTCGAAACGCGATTAACAATCCGCTGGCCGTTGTTCCGACATTCGCGCCCATAATAATCCCGATTGACTGCATTAAATTCAACATTCCCGAGTTTACAAAACTAACAGTCATAATAGTCGTTGCAGTCGAACTACCAATGACCACCGTCGCTACTATCCCAACCGCAACGGCAAAAAACCTGTTCGACGTTGCGCGTTGCAGAATATTTTGCATACTGTCTCCCGCAACTATCGTAAGCCCGTTTGACATCATTTTCATTCCGAACAAAAACAGCCCAAGTCCGCCAACCATCAATATAATTTGAGGTAATTCCATAATTTTTTCTCCTAAGTTAGGGTGCGTCTTTAGAATATGCACAATTTTTTGTTGCATTTTGTATTATGTCATAAAATTTCGAAAAATGCAAGTGTTTTTTTAATAAATCAAAAAAGCAGGCTTGCGCCTGCTTTTTTATGATTTCAAAACTCGCAGCCTCACCTTTTCTGCTTAGGCTTAAACACCACCGCAATTAGGAATCCGAAAAATATCGAAGCGGCAATCCCTGCCGCCGTCGCCGCAACTCCGCCCGAAATCGCGCCCAACAACCCGCTGGTCCGAACTCCGTCCATCGCCCCACGCGCCAACGCGTTGCCGAATCCGACAATCGGAACCGTCGCTCCCGCTCCCGCGAAGTTCGCAAACGACTCGTATAATCCAACGAATCCCAAAATTACTCCGATTACAACGAGCAACGTCAAAACTCGCGCCGGAGTAATTTTCGTCTTGTCAATCAAAATCTGCGCCAACGCGCAAATCAGCCCGCCAACCCAAAACGCGTGAAAATATTGCATAAATTCCCTCCTAAATCAATTATGTCAACAACTTCGCAATTATGGTAAATCTAATTGTTCGAAATCGCCACCGCGTGCGCAATCGCCGGAATGCTTTCACCCTGCAACATACTCGTCGGCGACATTAGCGCTCCCGTTGCGACAAACAGAACGTTGTTAAACTTCGGCGGTTGCGGAATCTCCGAATCCGTGCCAACGCCCATATTCCGCAAAATATATCCGCAAAGCGTCGCCGCGCTGCAACCGCAACCACTTCCGCCCGCCGACACATCTTGATTCTCCAAATCAAATATCATACACCCGCAATCATCGTATTTACCGAGTTTGTATCCGTTTTTTCCGAGCATCTCAACCGTGATTTCCTTGCCAACAATCCCTAAATCTCCTGTGACAATCAAATCGTAATCGTTCGGAGTTTTGCCGGTATCCTGAAAATGCGCGGTCAGCGTATCAACCGCCGCAGGCGCCATCGCCGACCCCATATTATTCGGGTCTTTCACGCCCAAATCCACAATTTTCCCTGTCGTAACCTGCCGAATATACGGACCCGAACCGCCGCTCGCTACAATCGCCGCACCGCTTCCCGTAACCGTCCATTGCGATGTCGGCGTTCGCTGTCCGCCGTATTCAAGCGGCATTCGGAACTGCCGTTCCGCCGTGCAAAAGTGGCTGGAAGTTACGCACGCGCTGTAGTCGGAAAACCCGCCGTCAGTCAGCATTGCCGCCAAACTAATGCTTTCCGCCATTGTCGAACACGCGCCAAACAGTCCGAAAAACGGAACTCCCATCTCGCGAAGCCCGAACGTTGAACCGATACATTGGTTCAGCAAATCCCCCGCAAACAAGTAATGCAGCTGCGACTCAAGCACATTTCCCTTTTTAAGCGCGGTCAAAACCGCCTCGCGCTGCATCTTATTCTCGGTTTTCTCCCAACTTTCCTCGCCCCATTCCGCATCCTCAATAATGGTATCAAAATAACGCGAAAGCGGCCCCTCTCCCTCTTTCACGCCAACAATCGCCGCGCTCGCCGCAATACTAACATCGCTCTCAATCGCCACCGTTTGCTTACCCAACCGCTTCGGCACTCAAATTCCCCTTTCCGTTTACATATATAACTATTATTTAGAAATTTCAGGAATTTTATTCACTATTTTAAGCTGTATAGCTGTATAATTATAGGTTGATTCGCGCAAAATATGCGCGAGGTGATTTTTTATGAACAATAATCATACGCATACGTTACCCAAAAACGCGCTTCGCGACATTCCCGAACCGCGTTCGGACGCAAAGGAAATTGTCGGTTTGGTTAAGGATAGCGGGCGAGTGACGGGCTACAAACTGTCAGACGGAGCGATTTTGGAGAAACAGGAAGCCGTGGACTTCGCGAAAGACGGCGGAATCCGTGGCGTTGGAGTTGCCGCGCGGAACGGCGAAGAATACTTGAAATCAATCCCCGACGGAACTGAAGATAACAACTTATCGCATTTACCGACAGTAAGCGGGTAAAATTGAAAAATAGGGGCGAACACGGTTCGTCCCTATTTTTATTCGATTTTCTCCTATATAAATAAATAATACACCAATCCACCGACAACACTCGTCACAACTCCGTACACCAACACAGGTCCGGCAATTATAAACATCTTCGCCGCCACACCGAGAACGTAACCCTCGGTTTTAAACTCCATCGCAGGCGACACAACCGCGTTCGCGAATCCCGTAATCGGCACAAGCGTTCCCGCCCCGCCGAACTTTGCCAAGTCATCGTAAACATTCAACCCCGTCGCAAGCGCGCCGAGGAAAATCAATGTAATCGGAACCGCGTGCCGAGCCGCAACTTCGTCAAGATTCATAATATTACGGTAAAAATCCCCGATTCCCTGCCCAAGCACGCAAATCGCGCCGCCAATTAGGAATGCGAACAACATATTCCGCCAAACAGGCGAGTTCGGCGACTTTTCTTCGATATATTTTTTATATTCCTCTTTCGTGTATTGCAAAAAATCAACTCCATTCAAGCAATATTATTCGAATCCATTGGAATTTTTATGCACATCTTGACATTTTATCTTCGCGTATGTATAATAATAAGACAAGGAGTGATTTTTATGAACACAACAATTGCAGATAAAGCCTTAAAACGCCGAGGTTTTCTCGCCGTTCTCGCGGCAATCGCGATTCAACTAATCGTTGGAATCGCCTACATTTGGAGCGTATTCCAAGACGATGTTGCGCGAACGTTGTTCGGCAACAACCACGAACAAGCCGCGCTGACGTTCTCAATCCTACTCGGAGTTTTAACCATCGCAAGCGTGTTCGGCGGCAAGTTAGCGGTGAAATATTCCACACGGAAAGTCGTTTTCGCCGGCGGAATAATCCTAAGTTTAGGCTTCTTCCTCGCCGGATTCGTAACCGCCAGCGCGCCGTGGGTTTTATGGCTCACATACGGCGTAATGGGCGGAATCGGGCTCGGATTTACATACACAACCTCAATCGCGTGCGTGCAAAAATGGTATCCGCATCGAAAAGGCTTGATAACGGGAATAATTTTGTCGGCGCTCGGGCTCGGAAGCGTGATTTTCGCGCCGTTTATTGAGCGGTTGGTTGGAATTTTTGATATTACGAGGGCGGACACACCGTTTTATATACCTGCTTTTGGAATGTCAGGAATCCCACAAACATTCTGGGTTCTCGCGGCAATTTTCTTCGTAACATTCACGCTCGGCAGCATATTTTTGAAAAATCCGCCCGACGGATATATGGCGGAAACCGCCGTTGCCGCTCGGCGGTTCAAGCCTGCGCGAGATGACCTCGCGCCGCGACAAATGCTGAAAACGCCGCAGTTTTACTTGATATTCTTCGCGTTCCTGCTCGGAACCGTCGGCGGAATGATGCTAATCGCGTTCGCGCACTCAATCGCCTCCGCTCGCGGCGGAAGGCTCGCCGAAACCGCCGTTATCGGCGTTATGGCAATCGGAATCACCAACGCGTTCGGGAGAATAATTTGGGGCAGAGTTTCAGACAAACTCGGGCGCAAAAACACGATTACAATCCTGCTCGCCGCGTCGGCATTACTGTTCCCGTTCGTAATCGCGATGTCGGAAACAGTAGTATTATACGCATATCTCGCGGTGATTGGATTGATGTACGGCGGACTTTTAAGCACGTTCCCCGCGCTAACCGCCGACCTTTTCGGCGCGAAACATATGGCGACAAACTACGGATTCGTGCTAATCGGCTTCGGAATCGCCTCGGTTCTCGCAACGCAAATCGCGGGACATTTCCGCAACATCGCCGCGCGAACCGGCAATATCGACGATATGCAGCCGGCGTTCCTAATTGCCGCGGCATTCTCAGTTGGAGCAATTGCGCTGATTTGGATTTTGCGAATAGTTAACAAACGACAGTTGAGAAAAGAGGGATAATTTTATGAAATTTCGAAAATTGAAGCTCGGCGAAATCCTCACTGAATCGTGGGCATTCTACCGAGCTAACTTCGGAAAATTGACGGTTTACGCAGCCATTCTGTTCTTAGGAATGTCGCTCTCAAACCTCAACACTTACCTAAACGCAACAATGTTTTACGAAACAGCAGTTTGGCGGGTGTTTTCATCCCTAATAATATTGGTTGTGATGTGGATTGTAATCGCTCCTAAATTTTTTATGGCAATTTACATTTACATCAACAGCCTATCGGACGGCGAAGATATAAGCTTCAAGCAAGCGTATCGGCGCACCAAAGGTTTATATTGGTGGTATGTCGGTACAGCTTTGATTTTAGGGTTGATTGCGTTGCCTTTTGTGATTATTTTGATTTTGATTTTTGGGCTCCCCGGTTCTGCCATAAATAATCCGGCGTTTTTTATGTTGCCGGCAATGGCTATTTTTACAGCAGTGTTTTACTTAGTTTTCCCATCGGTCGCGCTAAGCGATGTCGGCGACGGACTTATACGCAAATCGCTTCGGCTCGTTCGGGGAAATATTTTGCGAATTTTGGCGCTAGTATTGCTAACATCTACTATAATTGCGTTGCCGTACAATATTTTGTTCAACCAATTCGTCGACAGCCCGCTGACGCAGTTGAAGTTCGCCACAGGACTGGCGTTAGTCAACATTTTCGTATCAACCTTCGCCGATGTTGTCCGCATTACGGTTTATCGAAAATTGACGATGAAAATTAAATAATTTTTTCAAAAATTGGACACCATATTATCGGTGATTTAATTGAAAAAATCGAAGCAATATAAATTTTGGCAATGGATTAAAAAACTGTTTTTCATAGCATTCGCAGTCGCTCTCGTCGCGGCTTGTGTTAATATGTTCCTCGCGCCGCACTCAATCGCGGCAGGCGGAATCACAGGGCTCGCAATCATCTTAGAATCCCTGCTCGGATTCGAGCGCTCAATCGTCGTGCTCATTTCAACCATAACAATGCTAATCGTAACGCTAATTTTCCTCGACAAAGAAACGTTCTTCAACACGGTAATCGGCGCGTTCCTGCTCCCGTTTTTCATCGGAATTATGCCGCAAATGACACTCGTAACCGACCCAATGCTGTCAATGGCGGCAGGTTCGGTAATCTTCGGAATCGCAATTTCGATTCTCTACGCCAACAAAGCGTCAAGCGGCGGAACAGCGATTCCTCCGTTGATTTTCAAGAAATATTTCAAGCTTAACACATCGGTGGGATTGTTCATAACCGACGGAGTTGTAGTGCTTTTGTCACTGATAATTTTCAGCGTTGACGCATTTTTCTACGCCGTATTTTCGATTTTAATCACAAGCGCGACAATGGCGTACATCGAATCGGGAATGAATAAGAAGAAAAAAGTCTATATTATCAGCGATTTCCACGAAAAAATCGCGCGAGATGTTATGAATGACATTCAAAAAGGCGTAACAATTCTGCCTGTAATCGGTGCGCGCAGTAAAAAAACCAAACAAATGCTAATGGTAACGTTGGATATGAAAAAATACCGCCAATTATTGGAAATCGTGAACTCGCACGACCGAGAGGCATTCATCATCGCCGACACCGTGTCAGACGTCCACGGCAGAGGGTTTTCGTATGATTCAGGAACGTTTTAGAATGCAGAAAGAGTGACCTACAATTGTCGGTCACTCTTTCCGTCTTTCGTTTTCTTGTTTTGGTTTCGCAACTCATTAATTGCAATAATTTTAAGGTTACCATTTCGCTCAATATCCAGCGTTTTAGGGCTTCCCCCGCCTTCAGAGCCCGGTGTTTTTTTAGATTCTTCACGTTCGTGATTTCTCTCGTTATCTAAGCGCTTAAGGAATAACATTGCAAGTCCAACTGGCGTTAATATCATTGATTTAGCTAAAATTATTGTATAGCGATTAATTTCAACTCCGAAAACAAAGACAGACAGAATGACAACAACTGCCATAAGCACAGCAATTAACCAACATATGTCGGCACGGAATTTCCATTTATCTGAATGTGTTTTTCTTCTCCTTTTATCTCTCTGTACCTGACATTACAAATGAACCCCCTTGCTATCCGCTACTCATCTTTCCTTTCGTGTTGCACATCTTTAGCTACATTTTGTATTGTTTCCCAGAGTTCCCCCGCTGGCATTTGTTTTAGCTTCTCTAAAATTAGCTCTCTCAACTCTTGTTCAAGATGCTCCCTAATTATCGCGTCTGACATTTTTTGGAAAACAATTCCTTTATCAAAAGGAATTGCCGGCAAAGTCTCATAATGTTCGCAAATTGGCAAAAATGCTGCTTTTGTTTCATTGTAAAGTCTTTCACGCATTTCCTCTTCGCTTTCTGTCACAAAACTACCAACGTTATTGATAGTATAGATAATACTTTCATCCCTTAAAGGATTAAGCATGTCATTAATCGTTGGAGCAGATATACTGATTCCTTTCGCCTCAAAAGCAGTTTTAAAATTTTGCAAAGAAGGCAATTTATCTCCAGGCGCAAGGTTACTATTTTGAATGTTTGCTCGTAAATTATCTTGAAATTGTTCTGCCAAAGTCTTGTTAACATCTGTTGGTATGCTTGTTAAAACATCAAGAATGTCCAAATTAATGCCTCCTTTTTGTTTACACGTAAATTATGATCAAAAAGTATAAAGAAGAGGTTGTTTTTTTGACACACATTACAAGTATATGTCAAAACTGATACAAGTTCTTTAAAACTTCATTACATTATATCACCACTATTCTTATTTGTCAAGAACTTCTCGGGAATTTCAAATTTTATTTATACTTTCTATGCATAAATAACCTATAAACAAAAAGGGGTGGAATTTCAAATTTTATTAAATTAATCCACTTGTATTTTCTCAACTTTTGCAAAAAATATTATTGAAATAAAATTTTTTACGGAGGTGAGAAAAATCAAAAAAATTGCAAAATTATTACTCGTAACGCTCGCAATCACGCTATTCGCGAGCGTTTTAGCATCAGCAAACGTTGGAAGTTGGGGATTAAGTTTCCCAACCGAAGGCGAAACGCCCAAAGGTAATGAATCGGCGGATTATTTAAGCAAATTCGACTCGTATTTTGTCGGAAATCCGGATGAAAAAGTGATTTACCTAACTTTTGACGGCGGCTATGAAGCCGGCTACACCGAGGGAATGCTTGACGTAATGAAACGCCACAACGTTCCGTCAGCGTTTTTCCTGACAGGAAACGTGATTCGCGATAATCCCGAGCTAATCAATCGAATGGCTGCCGAGGGTCACATCGTCGCGAACCACACGTTTTCGCACCCGAATATGACGAATATTTCCGACCTTGCCGCGTTCCGCGCCGAGCTTGAGAAGTCGGAGGAAATCTACAAAACCATAACGGGCAAGGAAATGCCGAAATTTTATCGTCCTCCGGAGGGAAAATACTCCGAATCCAACTTAGAAATGGCGCAAAAATTGGGCTACAAAACGATTTTCTGGAGTTTAGCTTACGTTGACTGGAACGACAATGCTCAGCCGACCAAGGACGCGGCGTTCTCGAAGTTAATTCCGCGAATTCACCCGGGCGCGGTAATCCTACTGCACAACACGTCGAGAACGAATTCCGAAATTTTGGAAGAGTTGATATTGAAGTACCAAGAAATGGGCTACGAGTTCCGAAGTTTGGAAGATTTGGTTAGATAATGAAAAATTTTCGCAATAGGTATTGACAAATTCGGTCAAATATGATAATCTATTAAGGATTGCTTTTTTCACAGCAATATTGCCGTCATTGACGGCAATATGGTGGGTATAGCTCAGTTGGTTAGAGCGCTAGATTGTGGCTCTAGAGGTCGCCGGTTCGATTCCGGTTACTCACCCCAGTAAAAAATCCGCTAACCGAATGGTTGGCGGATTTTTTGTTTAGAATATTGTAGTTATTTCTTTTTGTCATTAGGTGTCACCTTCCTTTTCATACTCAACCTCCCTATCTGCTATTTTTTTGCCCATACCAGCTATAACATCGTCAAGCATTTCTTCTGCCATCTTCATTGAGTTATGTTTTTTAGCCACAACCAAATTTTTAGGAGAAATTACATATTTAAGAAGTATGTCAGCTATGTTGTCATCATCGCCATACTTCTCTATTATTGCAGATTCTATCTTTTGCTTATCATTCTGCTCTGCTCTCATTACTGAATTTTCCCATTTTTTGGCATCTCCCACAATGCCGTCGTCTAATCCATTGTACATCAAGCGAGTATCTGCAATGTTATAAGATACACCAATCATATAATTTATAAAAAAGCCGAATTTAGGGTGTGTGAGAAGCATACCCACAATTTCCATTCCATCCTCGCCAAATAGAAATTCTAAACCATCTTGCGTCTTTTTACCGAATAAAACATCGTGCGCCGCTTCCGGCAGTCCTGTTCTTTCACAAATCGCTTTCGTGTCAATATCCAACGTTTGCACGTCTGCAAGACCGAGCAGATAATCAGCGGAAACATTAAGATATTTTGCAATTTTTATAATCTGTTCAGTATTTGGCGTTCTTGCTCCTTTTACGAAATAAGATATAGCGTTATCTTGTACGCCAATCTCTTTTGCAAGTATTTTTTGTTTGATGTCCCTCATCGCAAGTGCGGCGTTTATTCTTTGTCCTATTACCTTTTTTATGTTATCCATACTCAAGCTCCTTTTATCAAAATATCGAATAAGATATGTTCTAAACAAAAATATCAAAACGCTTGACATATCTTATTTGATAAATTATAATATAAACATAACAAATTGTCAAGCGAAAAAGGAAAAATTTTGTTAAAGGAGTTGAAATTATGCGAAAAACTATTGAAAAATTGGTAAACAAAACGTGGATAACATTTTGTAAACATTCACACTTGGTTGATATAAACTTGATTGCATCTATTTTATTTTGGATTTTTTACAGATAGCGTACATAAATAAAAATTAGAAAACATCTTAACAAGACTCCCAAATAGTGAAATGCGAAAAATCCGCTGAACCTTTCAGTTCGGCGGATTTTTTATTTTTATTCACATATCTGCAGCATTACAACCACCTACCGCGAAACCCTCGCGAGCACCGCGGCGATTTCGGCGCGAGTCGCGCCGTTTAGCGGGTTAAAATTACCCGCCGCGTCACCCTGCATAATTCCCGCCGCGCGCACCGCGAAAA
>Ga0123355_10018096_pt1 | contig 11158 bp, 8 predicted proteins | sample TergutEmb28metaG_3_FD_89872 | JGI IMG/M metagenome (GOLD analysis project Ga0123355, IMG submission 89872) | Embiratermes neotenicus P1 segment gut microbial communities from Petit-Saut dam, French Guiana - Emb289 P1 | ecosystem: Host-associated > Arthropoda: Insects > Digestive system > Gut ...
GGCGCCTTCTTCCACGATCTCACAGGCTAGCTTGGTAACGGCTTCGACGCCCTCGGCAACGCCACCCAAAAAGTGGAGGTGGCCGCATGAACAGGTAATGGGGCGGCCCGAGCAGAGCACGCGGGGACCGGGGACAATACCAGACGCAATAGCATTGCGGAGCTCGTACATCACGCCGTTGCGCGAGCCTAGATCGCGGATCGTCGTAACGCCTGCCTGTAGGGCAGATCGCGCGTTCGACGCTGCGCGCAGCAATAGAGCAAAATCGCTGTCGCTCTGAAGCTGCCGTAACGGCACCGGACTCGCACTGAATGTCAAATGCACATGGGTATCGATCAGCCCGGGAATGATCGTACAACCAGGGAATTCCTCGCGTGGCACATCATCTGGAATTCGAGCCGCCAGCGCTGCGATTGGCCCGGTCTCGTGGATACGGCTGTTCTCGATTGCCACGTAACTCTTACCTGCGACGGCTTGTCCTGTGCCGTCGAACAGTCGGTCGGCGATAACGACGCGAATTCCGTTTGGCATCAGATTGTCGCTCCTTCGTTGGTGCGGAAGAAGTGTGGCACGACGTGCTCGGAAAACGAGTGATTGAGCGCATCGTCGTGGCATGGTCTCCCAGAGACGATGCATACATGAGATAGTGGTCCACGCCGACGGCCTCGTACATTTTGAGCTTTTCGACGCACGAGGCAGCCGATTCGGCAACCACGAAGCGTCTCAAGCGAATATTCGGTTTCAACAGGATCGGGGTGCGTGAACCCTTGCTCGACCGTGGCCCTAAGAACCGAGTCGGCAGAGCTGATCGTCCACCGTCCAAACGCGACCCCCGACAGGACCGCGATCCTTGGGCTTGACAGCGAGCGTTTCCGAGGCTCCGGTCCCAAATCAAACTTTGGCCTTTCCTGATGATATCCGATATCCTAGATCGCAACTCCGCTCTTCAACATGTTCCAAATCTCGCGCCGCAGCTCCGCGAACGGTACGGTCGCCTTAAGACCCTCACATCTTGGCCGCGGAAAAGGCACCTCGAGGATGCGATCGATCCGCGCAGGTCGCGGTGTAAGAACGATGATGCGATCCGCCAAATAGACCGCTTCCTCGATAGAATGCGTGACGAACAGGACAGTCTTCTGCTCGCGCTGCCAGATCTGCAGCAGCTCGTCCTGCAGGAGTTCGCGCGTCTGAACGTCGAGGGAACCGAACGGCTCGTCCATAAGCAGAATGGATGGCTTGATTGCCAGCGCGCGCGCGATACCGACACGTTGTTGCATCCCGCCGGACAATTGAAACGGAAAGGCATGTTCGAAGCCTGAAAGACCAACCAGATTAATGTAATGCTGGGCAATCTCACGTCGGTCTGCTGCCTTCAGGTCTTGCATTTCGAGACCAAACGCCACGTTGTCGATAGCCGTGCGCCAGGGGAACAGATCGAAACCCTGAAACACCATGGCCCGGCCGTGCCCTGGTCCCTTCACCGTGACACCGTCGAGTAGAACCGAGCCGGAGTCAGGGTTGATTAGACCATCGACAATGCGCAGAAACGTTGATTTGCCGCAGCCACTGGGTCCGATTACGGCGACAAACTCGAAATCTCCGACTGAGAATGACAGATCGGCAAGGACAGGGATTTGCTTCATACCAGCTTGGCGGAATGCCTTGCTGATGCCTCGGACCTCCAGTTTGGCCACAGACACGGATTAGCGCCCTAGTTCCGCGAGAGCCTGCTGGACGAAGGAGGTCTCGACAACTTGCTTGGGCTGTACTTTTCCTTCAACCGCACCTGCGGCCTTATAGACCGGCAGGAGATCGTCGAACGGATCGACCGTGAAATCCATATTGACTGGCCAAGCCTTGACATCATTGGCGAGAGCATCCCACAGCGGCTTGATAGACTCGTCAGTCGCCTCACTCGCCTTCGGCAGCGTGACGTACTTGCGGTACATCTGCGCATACCAATGGAAATCGGTGTCCGCCTTGCGGAAGCCGGTGATGGTGGCCTTTACCAGATCTACGACCGCTCTCTGGTTCTCTTTGGCTTTAAGCCAACTGCCGTTGACCACCCACACCTCGTTAATCCATGCCTTATATTCTTTCCAAGGCTCAAATAGGATCTTGTAGTTGCCTTGCTTGGCGATTTCGGCAGCTTGGTCGAAGTGCACCGGAACTGCGTGCACGCGCCCTGAAAGCAGGGCGCGCATGCGCCCACCCGAGCCGCCAATTTCGATGATCTGAACTTTCTTGGGATCGACCCCGCGCTTTATCAACGGCCCGTACAGCATGACTTCCGTGATGTCGCCTCTGGTATTGATGGCTACCACAGAGTCTGGTTTCTCCAGGTCCTTGATCTCCTTGATCTTGTCCGCATTCACGACGAAGACCAAGCTGGTGTTCATGTACCACAATCCAACTATCTTGAGGTCAGCCCCAGCCTCAACCGCGCGCAAAGTGGTGATGGGATCGGTTTCTCCGGCATCGGCGGCCCCGGCGACGAGCGTTTGCGTGACGGTGCTGATCTGCTCCAGCCGATGCGCCTTGGGCGCGGCGTAACCGGGATAGGTTGGAAGGATCTCAAACAGCGCCGCCGTCGTAGGCACGTGGATGCCGAGGGCAAAACCTAGAAGATTTACCTCTAACGATCGAGCGGCCTGGGCGATCGCGGGCTCACCCATGAGCCAAGAAAATGGAAGACTACTCCCAGCCATTGCCGCGCCGGACAGGAGTTTCAGTGCATCGCGTCTATGCAGCATGGAGTTCCTCCTACGTTCTTCTACTTGGCTGAACGTTTGTGCCGAGCCGCTTTAGCGCCGCACAGGTTCACTTGTGCGTACCTCATGCCAAGGCGCTACGCGACGCGCCGTGAGCCTAAGTAACGCATTGGCGATTACGCTTACGATCATGAGAAGAGTGAGAAGCGCCAGCATTGGGGCGGTCGAGATCGCTAGGCCTGCCGTATGAATAAGGCCTCCGAAGCCAACGATGACGAACATCTCCGCGACCACCATGGCGCGGATAGCGTGGATCAGTCCAATGCGAACGCCGGTGAAAAGGAAGGGGTAAAGACCTGGGAGGACGATCTTCCAGAATCGGCGCAACCCACCGGCGCCAAACGATCGCCCGACATCGATCCAGCTTGGCTCAAGGCCGCGTGCACCCTGATAGGCCGTTAGAGTGATGAACCACACGGATGCAATAAACACGATGGCGACGCGGAACCAGAAGCCCGTGCCGAGCAGGAGGATAAGAAGGGGGACGAGAGCGGCAACCGACGTGACGACGAACATCGAGAGCCAAGGGTGCAACAATATATCGGCGAGCTGCGAACGCCCCATCAGGACACCTAATGGCATGCCGACGACACAGGCTAACGCTAGCCCCAGCAGCATGTGACCCAACGAAGCCAGCAACTCCGCCACCGCGTGTCCGCCCAGCAGCATGTTGTAGAGCTCACACAACACGGAGCTGAACGGCGCGAACATTGCGTCACCCACCGCTCGGCCTGCGAGCTCCCAGATGGCGAGGGCGATGAGAATGCCTGTGATACGATTGATCCAGGTGCTGATCACGATTGCCGCTCCCGGATGTGCCAGGGCATGAGGCGGGTCTCCAGCGCCTTTAATCCTTCCTGCGCGAGGAGGCCGAGGATACAGAGCAACAGGATGACTGCGAGCAGACCCGCGGTATCAAACCGGCTTGCAGCATTCTTCATCACCTTGCCAAGATTGACCGCAGCAAAGAATAGCTCTGCGGTGATCATCCCATTGATGGCGCGGACTAAGCCGAGCCTCAGGGCGACAAAGATAAACGGCAACGCGGCCGGTAGGGCTACGCTGCGCAGCATCTTGCGCTGACCCGCTCCGAATGACCGACCGACATCAATAAGTCCGGAATCGAGGTTCCGAGCGCCTGCGGAGACTGTCACGACAATCTCAAAGATGGCCATCAGGAACACGAGGGCGACGCGGGCTTCGAAAAACAATCCGAACCAGATGATGATAAAGGGCACAAAGGCCACCGGCGGCACCGCATAGATGGCATTGATCACCGGTTCGGCCATCTCAGAGGCGCGTTTGCTGCGTCCGATGAGGAATCCGAGTGGAACTCCGACCAGGATGGCGAGGACGTAGCCGAGCACGAGGGCCCCCAAGGATGCCAGCAGTGCGAGCGACAACTCACCGGAGAACAGTCCCTCCACCATGCGAACGACCACAGCGGACGGAGGTGCGAGGATGATCCCGGGCAACGCCCGGGCACAGAGTTCCCATAGAGCAAGCCCAATCAAGAGCGAAAGGGCGTATAGGGGAGCCTGGTACTTCACGTGTCCTTCGAGAGTCCAGCTGCAGTGCCGGCGACAGTAAGCGGAATGCGCGACGCATCCCCTCCTTCGGGTTGAAGAAGATGAGCAAGCGAGCAGATGTCGGGGAGGGTGGAGAGCGAGAGGACCGCCTTCAGCAGCGAATCTGCGTGCGCCCGACCAAAGACATCTCTCGTGGTGGCGTAAAACTTGGCTTCAACGTCGGCGCGTGGGATGGGATTGGTTGGCGCGCCGGGAGGATAGTCGCTGAATCCCTCGAGCGTCCCGCCATCCCGAGTCAATACCGTAATCCGATGCGGCCACGCTGCCGGATACCGGGCTTCGAGCTCGTCGCAGTGAACAATGTGGACCTTTGCTGCGAGATCGCTCACATCCGGTTCCAGATATGCGCCTCGATCTATAAGAGAGAGATCAATACTGCCGTGAGTGAGAAGAAGCGCTGCGGAGGTCTGATGGCTGAGAAGGGCGTCGGTCCGGGACGCGACGTGCGGCCTGTCGGAGACCTCGATCGACTGCCGGAAGGTAGCAATTTCGATACACGCGACGTCGCGGGCTGAGAAGCCGTGCTCCTTCTGGAGCCGGCTGAGCACCTGGAGCGGTCCATGCGTAAACCGACACGTCGGGAAGGGTTTGATGGCTGTGTCTGCAAACAAATAGTCACGGCCGAGCCGGTACGTCGCATTCGAAAAATCTGCACTCCGTACGGTTGTCGTTGCGAGACCGAACTTTCCATCGAGAACACCTGCGGGCCCCGCCAGCCCCGCAGCTGCCAGCTCAGCGGCCAGCACCCCGGCCAACGCGGCGTGTGCTCCGTTCAAAGCCGAATCGGAGATAGAACCGTCGATCTGATACTGCCGCAGACCGGAAGCCATACCACCAGACATACCAATTGCGTCGGTAAGCGCCTTGGCATTTAGCCCGCGAACCCGGCCCGCCGCGGCGGCAGCTCCGAATACATTGCATGTGCCGGTCGGGTGGAAGCCCGCAGCAAAGTGCGCTGGCCCAAGTGCAGCGACGATTCTTGCTGTCACCTCGTACCCCGCCAGAATCCCCACGAGCAGCGTGGCACCAGACGCCTTGGCGGATTCCGCGCTCGCGAGCGCTGCGGCCAAAACCACCGAACCGGAATGGACCGGGCCGGCTTCCAGAGTGTCGTCGAACGTATGGATTCGTCCGTGAAAGGCATTGAGGAACGCTGCCTGCGGAGGTGGTAGACGTAAGCTGGTGGCTACAACCGTGCAGATTGGCGCACCACGCCACGATGCGACCACTTCAGTCGTAAGTGCAGATTCGCGGGCCATAACGCCAGCGCACATGACGCCCAACGTATCGAGGACATGGTCTTGGAGCTTGCGACGAACGGTATCAGGCACGTCCTCCCAGTGAAGACCGGCGGCAAACTCGGCAAGTTGAGAGACAACGTTCAAAAGCTGGCAACCTCTTGGGTAGTCCTTCGATACGGTGCCTGTTGCGGCGTAATGGGGGTAGCAGTAACAAGGAGATTGCCCATTACGTCGATCTCGGCGGAACCGTCGCAACCTATGACGACAGTCGAGTGGTCCTCTTCCACGATCGCTGGACCCTGGAACGTTGCACCGGGATGAAGCCCCGCGCGGTCGTAGACATTGCAAGCCGCCATTCTCGCTTCTTCCGGTAGAAAGACCGGTCGAGTCCCTTTGAGAGCGTCCTGTACATCCGCTCGCGAGCAGGAGGAAGGTATCGACGGTTGCGGCCCCTGCGACAGAACGCGCAGCGACACAATCTCGAGTGGCACACCGGGATTGATGCGGTGGTAGCGCTGAGAATAGAGCTCGACAAACCCGTTGCGGACGGTTGCAATCTCCGATGCCCCGATCGTTCCCGCGGGCAGCTGCACTGAAAGATCGAAGCTTTGTCCGGCATAACGGATCGAGGCCTCGCGTCTCACGACTATGTTCCCCTCGGTGATGCCGGCACTGCGCACGTGTTGCCGTGTCTCGCCTTCGAGCTCCTGGAGTATTGCATTGACAGTGCGCAGGTCTGCACTTTCGAGAAGGGTTGAATAGGAGCGGACCAGCTCGAAGGAAGGAGGTGCCATAAGAAAGCCTATGGCGGACATCACGCCGGCTCTCTGTGGATAGATGATACGATTGACGCCTAGCGCTCTGGCCAGACGATAGCCGTGGACGGGGCCCGCGCCCCCGTAGGCCACGAGCGCGAAGCGGCGCGGATCCTTGCCGCGCTCCATGCAATGTATCTTTGCGGCTCTCGCCATGTTGTCGTTGACGATCTCGTGGATGCCCCAGGCAGCACGCAACGTTGACAGGCCGAGAGGTTGGGCAATCTGCTCGGAAATGACCTGCTCGGCGCGAGCGCGATCGAGCTTCAACCGACCTCCTAAAAAACGATTGGGGTCGAGGTAGCCAAGTACTAGATCGGCATCGGTGACAGTGGGATCATCGCCACCCTTTCCGTAGCAGACAGGCCCCGGCTCGGCGCCAGCACTCGCAGGGCCAACTTTCAGACTTCCCAGGTCTTCGACGTGAGCGATCGAACCGCCACCGGCGCCGATTTCGATCATCTCAACCGTAGGCGCCTTTATCGGCAGGCCGCTCCCTTTGGCGAAGCGGTAGACGCGCCCAACCTCGAATGCGTTTGCGCGCGCGGGGTGGGCATTCTCAATGATACAGAATTTGGCTGTTGTGCCTCCCATGTCGAAGCCAATCACATCTTGGCAACCCGCCAACTCGCCAAAATGCGCCGAAGCTGTGGCTCCGCCTGCGGGGCCTGACTCGACAATGCGGACGGGAAAGCGCGTGGCGGCCTCCGTGCTGAGTGTGCCGCCATCCGATCCCATGATGTGCAGCGTACCACGCACGCCTTGCCGCTCGAGCGCCTTCGAGAGCCGGCCGAGGTAATAGCGGATCGTGGGTTGAACGTACGCATTCGCAGCCGTGGTGCTCGCCCGCTCGTATTCTCTGACCTCGGGCATGACCTCGCTCGAAAGAGAGATAGCGATGTGTGGGAGGCGAGCCCTCACGATCGCTACGATCTCCCTCTCGTGTTGTGGGTTGCGAAACGAGTGCAGCAGACAGATCGCAACCGCCTCGATATCCTTCTGCTCAAGCGCCCGCGCGACGTGCTCGGCATCGACCTTGTCAAGCGGGGTAATGACGGCTCCCGTTGCATCCATACGCTCGGTGACTTCGAACACAAGATGACGCGGCACCAGTGGGGCAGGTATCTCCAGCTCCAGGTCGTAGATGTCGAAGCGGCTTTCGCGGCCCATTTCAAGAAGGTCTCGAAAGCCACGCGTAACGACGAGCGCCGTTCGCGCGCCGCGCCGTTCGATCAGTGCATTGGTGGCGAGCGTCGTCCCGTGGACCACACGGGCGATCCGCTCAGCATCGACGCCACTACCGGCGAGGAGCTGATCCACGCCATCTATGACTCCATCCGTGAGATCGTCGTAGTTGGTAAGAACCTTGCCAACGTGAATGTGGCCTGATGCGAGGTGAAGCAGCGCGAGATCTGTAAATGTCCCGCCAATGTCGACGCCGAGGACCCAGCGGTCAGGGTCGGCATTCTGCATTGCGCTGTTCATCGATCTAGCCCGTTACCGCTTTAGGCTTGATGCTCAAGTCGCACGCCGCAGCCTCGGGTGTTACAAGGCCCTCTTCAATGTCGCGCTGGATTGCGATGCTGCATCTTTGTTCTGGGGGATACATGCCGCCTGAGCCAGGTGTCACGAGCCGCATGCGGTCGCCTCGGCGCAAAATGACCGGCAGCTTGTCGGGGATGGATTCCCCATTGAGGTACACGCCTCCTGGTGCACCATCCTCGCCGCCCCGAAAACCCCGTGGAGCCGTCTCGAGCTTGCCATGCTCGGCACGGATCGTGATCGGCTCGGACGCCACAGCCTCGAGTTCGAGCTCCTGACCGAGGCCACCGCGAAACCGCCCAGCTCCCCCCGAATTCGGTCGTAGGGCTTTGCGGTGAACGCGAAGTGGGAGGGCGCTCTCCATCACCTCGACGGGCAGATTGGAGGAGTTGGCCGGGAAGCTCATGCAGTTGAGACCATCCCGTGTCGCTCGCGCCCCCATACCGCCCATCACAAACATAAGATCAGAGAATGGCTTACCGCCAGCGTTGCCCGCGATATAGACCAGAAATTTGTTCCCTGATTCCGCCAGCATGCGGCGCGGCACTACATCAGACAGTGCGTTGAGAATGGCGATGGGCACATAGTGTCCGGACGACGGCTTCATTTTTACCGGCGCCGGGAACATGGGATTGAGGAACGAGCCCTCGGGTGCCGTCACGTGGATTGGCTCGAACGTGCCATCATTGTTAGGAAGCTGTGGTGCGGCCAGGCACTTCATGGTGTAGGTCGCCCACGCGTGTGTATAGACATAGGTGCAGTTGATCCCCTGACGCGATTGCGGGGAGCTTTCGGCGAAATCGATCGCTACCCGTCCACCCGCCACGGTCAAGCGCGCGCGGATCGTCAGTGGCTCGCCGAAACCATCGACGGTGGTTTCACCCGTGTAGACGCCGTCCGGTATGGTCTCGGCGATCGCCTTGCGCATAATCGCCTCGGACCGTTCTAGAACGATACCGCCGATGGCCTCGAGATCGGTCAGTCCGTGTTCGGTCAGGTATTCGCCGAGCGTGCGTTCCATGACGTGGCAGCCCGTCATCAGCGCACGCACGTCAGAGCAGACCTGGCGTGGCACCCGGACGTTGGCCTCCAGCATCTTGAAAAAAGTCTCGTTTTCGCGGCCCCCTTCCGCAGCCTTTAGCGGTGGGATGATGAGGCCCTCCTCGTAGACCTCGTGTGGAGAGGCCGACAGGCAGCCGCCTATGTCGGCCATGTGGGCCATGCATTCAGCGAACGCGACCAGCCGTCCCTCGTAAAACAGTGGGGCGACCACCGCGACATCGTTAAGGTGCCCCATGATCCACCAGGGATTGTTGGTGACCAAGACGTCGCCGGGCTTCAGTGTGGACGCAGGAAAGACCTCGAGTAGTTTCTTCACGGCGATCGACGTCGTGCCCGTCTTAGAGGCAACGGAAACATCGGCCGCCAGCATGCGACCCAGAGGATCGTGCAAATGTACGCCGAAGTCGCGTCCCTCTACCACCACCTTGGACATTGACGTGCGCACTACAGCATATGCGGCCTCGTCGGTGATCGTGATGAGACGATTCCACAGGATCTCGAGTTCGATGGGATCGAACATTAAGTTACAGCTCAGGTGCGCCGATTAGTGTGCCCCGCAACTTCCTTCGCGTCGATCGGGATTTCCACGTCGAGCAACGGTGCATGCTGTTGAGCGCCATAAACATCGGTATCGCCGATGTCGCCCGCAGGAATACGCCGTGGCAAGGTTGCCTTGAAGGCGTTGCCGGCATCATAAACCGTGAACAACACATCTTCTGGCGTGACATGATAGAGGCGCGCAATAAGCTCGCCATTGAGGACGCGCGTGGCTTTCACGGCCTCGAACATTGCTTTGTCCGAAAAGACGACATCGATCGTCACTTCGAATGGCCCAGCGTTCTTACTCTTGCAAACCTGGGCGATCTCGCTGATCCGAGCCATCGCTTCATACCATTTCGTATTCAATTGGAAACATGCTTAGAGGGTCCACATTCTTCACTACGTGGAAGACAGAGAACCTGTAGCACGGCCCGGCTTCGATATCGGACGGCGAGAAGGGGAAGGCCATATTCCCTTCCTTGCAGAGGCGCCCAGGAAAATCGACATGCAGCGTGTTGACACGCGCGATCGAGAGTACTGCATTGGCGATTTCTTGTGTCCTGCCGACAACCTCGACCAGAATACCAAGCTCGTGTGAGCGGCTTTCTTGCACGGGCTCCCAGTCGCCCATAACACCGTTGCGACCATAGACACGATAGACAAGCTTGTATTGGTCCGGCTCGACGCCGAATGCGCGCGCCTTGGTGACAATATTGTCCTTCACGGAGGTCAGATAGCTGTCCCACTGGGAGAGCAGCCCGGGATCACGCGTGCCGCAAATCGTGATAGCGCGGTAGCCTGCCAGCTCGGCTCCTTCGAGCTTGACAGTGTATGGCTTGGCTTCCCATTCCATGCCTGAGATCTTGACCGCACGATCCGATACGGCGTCGAACTCGCAATTGGACGTATCGAGCCAGCCACCCGGCTCAACGTGATGGCAGGGGCTCGGGTTCTCATGCAGGCTGTGATTGGCGACCGACATGGGCGTGCATTTGCGGATCGGGTTCATCGCCTCGACGATAACGCCGTCTTCCTGTACCGTCGCCAGCATGCAGTCATGCCCTTTAGGTAGCGCCGCGTTCGCGCCGCATTCGAGCACCTTACCGGCGAACCACGAGGGAGCCGGCGGAAGCTGCGCTCGTGTCGCGCACGCTGCCCATGGAGCCGGGTCGCTACTACGTCCTGCCAGAACCACCTGTGCGCCATTATCGAGCGCTTGAATGTAGGGCTCGGGCCCCATCATACCAACGATGCGCTCGGCTTTATCGATGGCGGCGATATCGAGTGGCGGCACGGCCGTGAGCGGCGTAATTTCGTTCTGCTCGAGCTTGTTCTTGACCCATGCCTTGGGCTGCTCGGAGTGAATGGTCGCCAACTTGAAGCGATAACCACGTTCGTGTGCCACTTCCCGAACGATGTCGACTACAGCTTCAAGGTGTGGTTCGCCACCGGCGCCCCCACAACTCGAGATCACCATGGGGATCTTCGCCGACAGCGCCGCATCCAGCATCAGCCCGATATCGCGCTTCATGGACATTTTGGAATTCAGGCACTTGCCGGAGCCTAGATAGTGTGGGCCAAGATCCGGCGAACCACCA
>Ga0123355_10018097_pt1 | contig 11158 bp, 6 predicted proteins | sample TergutEmb28metaG_3_FD_89872 | JGI IMG/M metagenome (GOLD analysis project Ga0123355, IMG submission 89872) | Embiratermes neotenicus P1 segment gut microbial communities from Petit-Saut dam, French Guiana - Emb289 P1 | ecosystem: Host-associated > Arthropoda: Insects > Digestive system > Gut ...
TCCATAGAAAAAATTATAGTCCCCTGCTCTTACTGTGCCCCCTTTGTCCCACCTAACCTCCTGAACCCCCACTAAATCTAATTTGTACCTGGCTAATTCCCTGGTCGCTGCCGTAAGTGAACCTGCCCTGTACAGGCTCCTAACATTCCACGTACCCAATAAAATGTTCCTTTTCCTGCTGCCTGATACCTCCTGTAGAAACACTCCCCCCGGAGATCCGAGTGGGAAAGTAGTTTACCTCCGGATTGTTTTGTCTCCAGAGGGAGCATTTCGCCTTGTGAATATTTCTTAACAAAGGTTTTTCACGGGGAGGCGTTGTTAGCACCTCACCCAACCCCCAAGCTGGAGGACAACCCCTCGTCGACTGTCCGCGACTGCTTATTCAGTATATTCGCAGCTACCCTCCAGGACACTCGTCAGTGTAAATTGGCCGCGGCGCTCAGAACGTGCTGTTGTTGCGGTGGAGGTATGGGTGTCATCTAATCGTCTTGACAGATTTATTAAATTGCAAGAGTAAACCTTAATTTCTTAATTTGATAGTCATTTCTTTAAATATTCAGCTGCTGTGTAGGTCTGTATTTACACTGGCAAGGAAATGAACATCCTGAGCGAGTAACAGGTACGCGTTCTTTGTTGCGTACGGCATGGTTAAAATACACGGCGAAACGGTTTATTGTGGAACTGGGAAGTGCTCGCGGGAGTAATTAGTTTAGACGTTTTAAATGTCGTACCACAGAAATTGTCATAACTTGCAACTTAGTGGTTGGTTGCATTATGAAACTTCGCGTTCCATACGGAAGAGGAAGTGCCGGTAGATGTGATGTCATCGCTAAACTAATTGAAATCTTGGTGCAAGAAAGACATAAGGCGGCAGGTTTCCTCAAGGTCTGCTCATCGATCCTGCCCTTCCTCACACCCAGATACAGAACGCTGCGGACTGAAATTATCTTATCTGACAAGCATGAAATTGAGACGTTAAGTCTGACAACAAGAACATTTTTTTTTTGTATGCTGTATTCAGTTTCGAGGGATGCCTATTGGATCGCACATTTCACAATCTGCGCTGCCTGGCAGATACTTTTGTCACGTTTAAGGTGGGTGTCAGCGCACAATTGACAGCCGAGATACGGCCCGAACCCCCCAGTCCCTCTCCTACGGCTTGGAGACTTTCAGCTAACGTGACTCCCCACATCACCCCACCCCAGGTCTCGATAGGCCTTAGCCAGCGCAACTCAGTCGCTCTGGGTTCACACCCAGACTCGCATTCAACCAAAGTTCTTTTCACCAAAAATGGCACAGCCATTAGTAGCACAAGTTCTTTGATTTCTTCAAGCCCTTCAGCCAAGGCAGGAAATCTGTTAGCATAAACACAAAGTCCCATTATAGGTTACGATTATAAGGTTTCCTTTTCGTGCCCCGGCGATGATTTTGTAAATGCAGAAATAGCTGAACGGACGGAGGAAGGGGCTTGTTGTTCGCTGAGGGTTCCAGCCTTAGCTTTTTGATTCGTGTTGGGACGTGGAGGCAACTTCGGGTGTGGAAGTCTTTCAGCCGGACACCTAATATGTCTACCGTTGGCATTTTCCATGCGCCTATTTTCGTCTGAAATATTAAATCGAGATCTTTCTTTAGGGGAGTTTGTACTCCGTATTTGAGTGATGTTAATTTTTTTTTTTACATTGAGGTAAATTTTTCTTGGGGACCAAAAAAGTCAGCATTTATGAAATTCCGCACATGCTACACGTAGCCGAGGGTTTTTGATCATCCGACTTTTATTTCACAGTGAGTGTCTTTTAAATGTTTCTAGCAATTTCTCTCCGAAAGGTCATTTTTTCAAAGTGACTTAAACTGACGAATTGCAGATAATAAACTTTTAGCGAAACTGGAGAAAACTTTGGACACACTTTCAAGAAAATCGTTACAGCCACCGTACGCTTTACGGCCTTCCAGGTAACAACTGTTGCATAGAAATACGTTTCATCAAAATGGCCACAGGCGGCGCATCGCATGAAGAAAACACGAGCAGCGTTTAAATATTATAACTTTTGGTTTAGTAGGCCTGTGTATACTTATATTCACGATGTAACACGGTATGTCCACTTCTACAAAGGGAGCAGACGGTGTCGCAGTTGTTTGAGGCACTACACTACAAACCGGAAGGTTGCGGGTTCGATTCCCGATGGTATCATTGGAATTTTTTATTGACATCCTTCCGGCCGCACTGTGGTCCTGGGGTTGACTTAGCCTTCAACAAATGAGTGCCAGGAATATCGGCTGGGGCCTAATGGCGGCTGGTGCGTATGGCTGACAACTGTACCACCTTCATGTACCGATTTTCTTTAAATCTGGGAGCCTCAACCTCCTGGAACCTTCTGGGCCTGAATAGGCCTGAACGGCCATTACTGTACCTTTCTACCACTTCTGCAATCCTTCGGGTACCGTTCGTTGCGTTCTGCACATTTCGCGTGAGTAATGGGAAGGATACGCCGACGTGTGTTTTGCGTGTATGCGGCTGCACAGGAGAGTTCCGTGTGAACGAGATAACGGATCTGGGATATGGCGTTATGCAGTTATGTAGATGGGTGCCAGTGTGTCTCGGTGGACCCTATTGCATTTCGGAAGATGAGAGACATTAGATTCCTCCGAAACTTTGGTGGTCGTCTACCAGGCTTTAGGGTGTCACATTCTAAACGAATTGCGATGAGAGTCGCTGCCGTTAGAAACACAATCTCAGCTCATTTGATGTTGACAGTTATTCATCAGCATTTGCTTAACTGCTTAAATCAACTGAATGCACAACTAGATTATTCTAGAAATGTTAAAACTTTCATTAAAATTTACATTAAAATGCTTCTACGTGTTTCGGTTTAACAAACCATCATCAGGGAGCTTATTGTCGTGCTTTGCTAAAGTTATAATTATTAAAATAGATAAAAACGTCGTTATGAATCAGTTCGGTCGTGTGGATGCATATTTATCCAGCCCTTACTGGTGTCAATGCACAGTGCAGAGTGAGACTGTGTGTACAATGCACGGTACAGAGTGAGACTGTGTGTACAGTGCACAGTGCAGAGTGAGACTGTGTGTACAATGCACGGTACAGAGTGAGACTGTGTGTACAGTGCACAGTGCAGAGTGAGACTGTGTGTACAGTGCACGGTACAGAGTGAGACTGTGTGTACAATGCACAGTGCAGAGTGAGACTGTGTGTACAATGCACGGTGCAGAGTGAGACTGTGTGTACAGTGCACAGTGCAGAGTGAGACTGTGTGTACAATGCACGGTACAGAGTGAGACTGTGTGTACAATGCACAGTGCAGAGTGAGACTGTGTGTACAATGCACGGTGCAGAGTGAGACTGTGTGTACAATGCACAGTGCAGAGTGAGACTGTGTGTACAGTGCACAGTACACACTAATAAGGACTGGATAAGTACTCGTATGCAGCCACACGACCGAATTGATTCATTACGACGTTTTTATCTATTTTAATAATTATAACTTTAGCAAAGCACGACAATAAGCTCCCTGATGATGGTTTGTTAAACCGAAACATGTAGCAGCATTTTAATGTAACTTTTAATGCAAGTTTTAACATTTCTAGAAAATCTAGTTTTGCATCCAGTTGGATAAATAAAGACGTAATAATATCAAGATGCGCGGTAAAACTGTGAAAATTACTTCAATAAAGTCGAAACAAAATTTTTATTTCAATCGTGGCCTATGCAGAATTAATTCACTTTTTTTTTTTTTTAAATTTGATGTCTGTGCTATGTCGGCATATAGAGTAGTAATCCTCTAATAACTATTCTTTTTTTTTTACCTTTTTCGACAGCTGATTCTTATCTGGTATGAATTTTAACAACAATGTCAGTTGACGTATGCAAATTCCCAAAGAACACCAAGCCTTTCCTTCTCAGCAGGATACACTAATTACGTTTTTGTGTAAATCATTTCAACATTAACACAGACTTGCATGCCATTCATATAGAAACAAAATATCCCGGAGCAGCCAGGTGAAACCGTAGTTCGCATGTTTTGAATGTCAGTCAGTAATGTAGTTAACACGTAGAGCCATGGGAGGTGTGTGTGTGTGTGTGTGTGTTGATGTGTTCATTTGGAAATGTGTACGAATACAACACCAAACCGAATTGATTATTGACTTGTTTTATATTTAGATGTGCTGGTTGTTGCACCGCAGAAACGACTGTTCTGTAGCTCAAATTTCTGCCACATTGCCTATTAGTATTCTATTTTTAGAAAACGTCATTGCTACGAAATGTCAGTGTTGGCTGCAGAACGGAGACGCGTAACTGTATTCGCTCCGCCTCCTATTTAGTCGTGGTCATTACGTCTATTCGCTCACAGAATTTATGCTTTTCACATCACTGACAACACACTACCAGTGTCGGGTCGTGTCGGTCTGGTTTGAGTTTCTGATATCAGAGCTGCGGTGGTCTGTGCCAGGATCATAAAAGCCAGCCCTTAGACCAGATCCTGATCCAATTCACCGCGCGTTTCATCCGCACAACCTCTTTGTGTAAGATCAATTTTAATACTGCTTTCGCAAATCCTCCTCTGGTTTCCAAGCGACTGCTTATCACTTTGCAAGCGGTTTCCACAAAAATTAAGCGTATTGTTGTATCTCTTGTCTGAACCACGCATAATACACGAGCTTGGTCTGTCGTAAAAGGCGATCACATTAGCTTATTCGTCACTAATAGACGTCAACGTTAGTTACAGTGTTGTTGTATAGTTCTCATTTCTAAATACAGGGTGATTCAAAAAGATGGACTCAAGTTCCTACGTCCATATTTCCTGAACTATAAATGGTATGTGAATGATCTACATAACATTTGAAAGAGAAGGTCCTAAATTTTCAAGTACCGCCGCTAGAGCGCTCGCCTAGCGCACAGCCGTGCAGCAGCATCAGTTGAGAGCAAAATGGCTATTATGCAGCACAAGATTTTTTGCGCTCGTGAGTTCATTAAAACTGAGTCGGCAACTGCTGTGCAGCGTGCGTTTCGTCTTCGTTTCAACATTCAGCCTCTAACGAGGAAGAACATTTGTCGTTGGAATCATCAATTTGAGCAAACAGGCTGTCTGTGTAAAGGCAAAAGCTCCGGCCGACCACGTGTATCAGAGGAGAACGCGAGACGAATTCAAGAGAGTTTTGAGCGTAGTCCACGCAAGTCAACCCGTAGAGCGAGCAGAGAACTTGGAATACCGCAACCAACTGTTTGGCATGTGTTGAGGCGCTGTTTACTGATCAAGCCGTACCGCCTACAACTGGTACAGGCTCTTTGAGTCCATCTTTTTGAATCACCCTTTATAAGGCTATCACATTAGCTCATTCGACACTAATGGACGTCAGCGTTAGTTACAGTGTCGTTGGATAGTTCTCATTTCTAAATATAATCTTCGAAACACCTGGATCTGGTTCTTGCGTGACTGACACTAAGGGAAAGAGAGTGGGACTGAGAAACTTTGTTTAACAACAGTATCATTTAAGACAAGTGTTGACGGTAGACGGGTGAATTGCACGGAGCACTGATGGAGTGATACTGACAGGGGAAAACTGGAATCCCCGGAGAAAAATGTCTGTCCCATTGCCTGTTTGTCGACTGCAAATCTCACTTGGACTGGACGGAGATCGAGCGCAGTCCGCCTTGCTGGGGGACGGTGACGGCCACACTGGCGCTAAAGTTTAGAGCCGTGATTTGAATTTTATTCCATTGTTACGTGAACCTGAAGTTTGTTAGGAACTATTAATAGTAAAGTTTCCGCCAAACACACCTAGTTTATTACTTTATGTAATTAGAGTGGCCATGTTTTGACCTTGTTGGGTCATAATCAGGCCTTCACTATGAACCAGTTAACTATAAAGCTGCGTACGTTCTTGGGATCCCAAACAGCGTTGTTTGTTAGCGTTATTACGACGCCAAGAACTGAGACATACCCGTGTGCCTGTTGTGCCCAGATGCAGGAGGTATGCCAGTTGACATCGATAGATCGATACGATATGTTATCGGCGGAGTGTATTTCTTGTCGATAAGCAATCAGCATTTTGATAAGTGCCTCAGTTTCTGGGAAGCATAGAACTGGTCTTTGGTGCGGAGAACTACTGCAGACTTCAAAACTCTATCAATGCAGAAAATCTGGGGGGACGTTTTCATTTGTTTATTAAAAGAAAACAAGATAGAAAGTAAAAGTTTGCCCTGTTCGCGCCTTGAAGACGTATTGGGGGAGTACAGGCATAGCTCCACTCATTCTTAACCTGGAGTTGAGTGGTTAACTTCATACCCTGACCGCTTTACCACCGGAAATCAACCGCGTTACCCATTGAAAATAGGTTTCGGTGGGTCCCAGAGCCGGTCTGGGCCGTTTTGGAGAATAGAAAAATCTCGTGCCCCCTACCGGGAACCGAACTCCGAACTTTCCAGGCCAATTAGAAGTAGTGAATGTTTAACCGCATCATTTTTGTCACGCGCATACATATGGTACGTTGTTACGACTCGGTTCTTATGTGCACTTGTACTTACTTGATAGGAAGAAATTGTAATTTACTTTGGAATGTACATTTTACCTGTTCTTTGGACGTGGTTACAGATTCGTAACTAAACATGCCATACATACTTCCTGATGATTGCTACATGTCTTAGCCGAAACGTTTTGGCACAACTTACACTGATAGAGGCCTACACCAGTGCAGTCATTTGTTATGAATCTTACCCGTACATTACCAGTTTCACGGAAGATGTATAATATTCGGTTCTGTTACTTATATCTTTAAAATACGTTAATTACCACTTACCACTGTCATCTTCGTGTAAACAGGGTTACGACAATGTGTAATTCAAATAGATGCATTGTAGAGTCTTGTACGTCTTTTCACTTAAAAGTAATGAAACAGATAAACAGATAAATAATAAACCGAAGTTAAAGGTGTAAAGCTTCGTATAAAGGTAGATATTATAAAGAAATTGGAAACACTCTAGCCCTTGTTTTACGCCTCTATAGGTTTGTCTTTTTGCTTTAACGCCCTTTGCTATTGCACACAACTTCTTAATCTGCGCTGTCTCATATGCGGTTTAAAGATCTTTGGCTGGCTGCGTTCCATTACGATAACGCGTTTTTCTGATGGCGAATAACATTTTTACCTTGCGCCCTTTTCATTTTATGCCCACTTTTTCAGGAGCGCAGCTGGGGCGTAAAACAAGGGCTGGGTATACATGACTGATGCATTTCGGAAAACCAGTAGTGTAAGTTTGTTTTGCCCTTTGTTGCTCCAGGGTACAGGCAGTCACACATGTGGAATGACGTCATGTAATTATTGCATCACGGTTGGGTCACACCCCCCAGTTCACTAGTGGGGCGTCAAAACGCTACGGTTGCGCCTTTCAGTGGCCGAAGTAGTTTGTTTTATTTAAAACAGGAAGGAAATGATTCGAACATATACGCATGACGTATATTTGGTGTTAGTTTCTTCAACCAAGCTTAGTTTTTTGTTTTACTTTGTTTTTGGAAAATAAGACCCTTTATTGGGAAGGTAAATGCTGCAATGAAAGGGTTTTATAAATTTATTGGTCAAACACTGAATTTATAAATCGTTCCAGTTTTTCTGAAACTCCGAGTTACGTTCACGTAATTCTGTATTGTCTAAAGTTTCGTATAAGCCATAAAAGTTTGGGCAACACTGGTGTGTCAACGGAGCCATCCGCACTAGGTAAATATTTCCTGTTGGTTTCTCTTAGCAAAGATCTGGCGGTGTCTTGAAGTTGTTTAATTGCAGGAATGAATGAAGTTATCGGACAGCATTTCCATTGTTTTGAAGAATTTCATATGCAGTGTGTACATACGCGTTCTACGTGCGGACGATATGACTAGTGTATATACTAGGAGTAACTGGTGTGGCATAAATGCGGCATCGTCTTTCATCAGTGCCAGTGCGTTGTGGCCCAATATTAACTCTCTTCCGTTGTCAAATTCATTTAACTTTTTAAGGCCTAGTGGTAAATGTATGTAGAGTCCAGTTGAAATGTGATGACACACGGTGACGCACTGGAGGGGAAGTGAAGGGGAAACTGGTTAATGGAGTGTGTAGCCAGTACCCTTCGTATCCAGTATTACTACCGCTGATGCGCACACCTCGGCTGCCAGTAGTCGACTGAACTGACGCCCCCACCGGTTTAAATGGACTCATCCGTTTCGCCGAAAGAAGAAATCTGGTTTCTGCGCCTGTGTCATCGCATTTCAAACCCAGTCTACCACTTGTAGCATTTTGCTCACGTTGTGTGTTCCTGTGTCACACGGTTCTTATAAAAAAATATTGTTTGCCTGTACCACATTCACCGATCGGTCTAAATATCGGACACGGTGTGTTCTCTGTGTGGTATGAACTCCATTTGTGTATGTAAGTTTTAGGTGAACGTCTGTCTTCAGAGGGTTAAAAGTGATGTGGTATGTGGTCGGAATTCAAAGAAGAGGTATTTGCATGATGACAGTCCGCCTACAGCTCAGCAGGTCTCTGATTTTAGAATTCCAAACATCTCACCACTCTGAGCTTGGACACACGAATAATTCACGAGTAAGGGCCTCTTAATGTTCACAGTTCCCGATGATGTGAAATGTCAGAGTTAAAGTAAGAATGAAGTGTCCTCGTTCTAGACCGTAACTCGTTATGAGACTGAATTAACAGATATGGACTGAAATGAAATATTATTAATAGTGGGAAAACTTGCAACTGCCACTTGTATTCAGGTAATGGTATTCTTCTGGGTTTCTGCTTTATGTAATGGTTACATTTCCGACGTTTCGGACGAACATACTGGTTCCGTACTCGGGGTGACTGAAGTGGTTTGGATGGACGTTAAGTTTATACAGATATACAGACAATGGTTCTTCCATTTAATATTTCAACATCCACTTAAACCAGTTAAGTCGTTTTGAAGATAGAGGCAGTACGTTCCTCCGAAACTTCGGAACACATAACTACTACACGCGGCAGAAAGCCCAAAAAAGACCATTAACTTGATCAACAACCGCCGTGAAAACCTGTAAACTTATAGTCGTGTCTGGTTCAGCTGTATGGGGGTGAGTACGAAACGGTGTTGTGTTGTTAGCTTTACCGACCTGAACAGAAACAGCGGCGTGTAGGCTGTGTGTGTTCAGGTGGCAGCACTGGAGAATTTCCCGAGTTCTTGCAACTTTTGTGTAGCCGATTGTAGCAATAAATTGGGGCAGCTTAATACGTCGCTGTGTACACCGCGTCCAGCGCACTGGTTTTCTCTCGAATGTGGGAGTAATCTGTGTATGTGTGTGTTTGTGTGTGTGTGTGTGTGTGTGTAAGCAAGCATTAATTCTGCAGTTTTGCCGTCTGTTGGAAAAACGCGTATGGTGTAATAGACTTCATTCACGCAAGACGCTCTTAACAGGGCAGAAATGGCGGACGTGAGCAGGAATACATGATGATGGTGATGAAGACGACGTTCGTAATTTGGGCCTTTTGTTTACGTGTTTGTTGCTTTAAATGGTTATTCAACAGCCTAATGGTCACTGACAAAGATAACACCTATACGAGGGAGCTAAAATGGCGAATGAAGACAAGCGCGAATCCAAGACAAAAAAAAAGGCATTATAGATAGATGTACGCTCTTCTAGGATATTACGCGGCGTATAGTGGTAATTCCTTGCCGACGTTTCGGGACGACCTGTTGGTCCCATCGGGGGCCAAGAAATTTGGATTTCTCGAGCATTGAAAATCGGACCAATAAGATACGCCGAAACGTCGGCACGGAATTACTGCTGTACGCTGCGTAATATCCCGGACAAGCGCAGATATCTACATCGTGGCGGAAGCCCGAAATAACGCGCAATACAATTAATTTAATTGGAAATACAAGTTAAAACGAAAGGAATAAGGTTTATATTATTTGAGTAGCCTACCAGTATCTGGTAACCCATGATGACAATTAATAGGTAAATTTAACATTCTGAGGACCGTGCATCTTGATATATTCACCTGTATGACGTGCAGGACCTATACCTATTGCTGTGTGTACATTGCTAGACTCCTGACGATGGACAGAGCTACTGTCCGAAACATGTACAGTTCTATTCCAAAAATAAATTTGAGAAATTAGTGCTTCTCGTTGGTTTATTATAAGAACTTAAAAGGTACTCGGTACGACGTGAACACGAAATGTGACTGATTGAAAAGCGCATGGTTGTCTAAATGTATCAGTAATGTAATAATAATGACAGTAGTAATTCGTAGCGACAGGATTTGTCCAGGGCTCACGAACAGTTATTACCCTGTACGGGAGCAGCTTTTTGCACAAAAACTAAGGAAGTGGTTCCTGTGATGGTGTGGCGGCAGGGTTTTTTGTTGATGACATTAATGGACGGAGCTGCCGGCTAATTTACAGCTGCTCAGGGAAGTCACAATAGCACGAAACTTGCTTGGAGTTGGTGGGATTTATCGTGCCAAGAACATTGTTTATATAGATGCCAATAGTCATACCTTAGGTCACCCTGTGGCTTGACGCAACAAGTTACCTGTTGGTACGATCGTGACAGTATTTCAGAACTGCTGCAGAGGTTGGGAAAAATACCCAGGTTATTAGTATCAGCGTGCCATTCGTACGGTGCAATGCCGCTGAAGTTTAATTGCAAGATGTAACCATTATTGAGACTTGCATGTCCCAGCTGTTATCTGTACCGCTGTGTGTATTGTTTCAGGTGAGTGAGTCGGTATTTGGCGTTGTGGTTCTGCGGCGTCGGGTGAGTCACTTTTTGTGTTTCTTGTGTTGCACTCTACTGCAAAAGCTGTGTTTTTTAATATCTTGATCCCTGTTCCTTAATTGTCTAATATCCTAAAGTTTAATGAGATATTTACATTTGCTTATTTTGGGAGCTGTTCCCTTTCATTAACGAATATTTATTTGTTTTTATTACATTCGTCAGTCATATTCATCACGCCACCACCACAACCACCACCATCACCACCACCACCATCACCACCACCATCACCACCACCATCACCACCACCATCACCACCACCACTATCACCACCACCACCACCACCACCACCACCACCACCACCACCACCACCACCACCACCACCACCACCACCACCACCACAACCACCACCACCACCA
>Ga0123355_10018098_pt1 | contig 11158 bp, 7 predicted proteins | sample TergutEmb28metaG_3_FD_89872 | JGI IMG/M metagenome (GOLD analysis project Ga0123355, IMG submission 89872) | Embiratermes neotenicus P1 segment gut microbial communities from Petit-Saut dam, French Guiana - Emb289 P1 | ecosystem: Host-associated > Arthropoda: Insects > Digestive system > Gut ...
CAAGGAACAAAGCTCCCTGATGATGATCTGACAAGATCGAAATATGTCGGAGTGTTTTAAAGTGTTTTAAAAGTGTTTTATGTGAAATTATATGTGCATTTGTTGGTTGATAAATTGAAGTAACATTGCAACCTGTTGTTTTATCTTCCCTACATACCGAATTACATGGCAACAGTTTGTTACATATACGGTGGAAAGTTTGCCGACTATAAAGACAGGAAGATTCAAAATGAATTCCGCCAATGTGTATATTCATACTGGGTCCTGACGGATTCATCTCATGTATTTACGCATCAGTATTTCCACATTATAAGACGCAAATATATCAGGTCCCTGTTGTGGCGTAAAAACGTTTCGGAAGCCCAATAACCGTTATACGAAATGCCTGAAATTTCTACTGTAAATCTGCACACATGAGTGGTGACCGCAAAAACGCGTTCCACTCCATTCCAACATTATATTTGACGGCCATGCATCCACTGGTCAGTAATAAGTGCTTGCGTTACCAGATGGTACAGTCATCTGAAAAAGAAACAACCCACTGGCATTCGATCTTACATGTCAGATTACCGATATTAATTTTTTTTATAGCATCCTGTGTTCGAAAACATTCACAATGCGTCCATTAGCTTCACAAGGTGTCCGCCCGTATTAAGAAAATTAGACAAGCAAAGAAAGATCTTCGTGAAATTAAATTTGTTTTACTAACAGACGCCGTGGGCCGGGTAGTTCAGTCGGTATAGTGACTGACTACGGGCTGGACGATCCAGGATCGAATCCCCAGTCTGCTCAGACATTCTGACCGGTCAGGTTGTGCGCGGAGTGAATAGCCTTCGAGCCGAAAGTGAAAGGCAGTGTAGTAAGGTCGAGTGGCCTACGTAAGCTAAGTATTGATAACAGAAGATTAGTGTTAGTACACAATGGCGGAACGCCACAATACAATAGTGCGTACATTCGACGCAACCATTCCACGTAAATCCGCATATGACATCCACGAGTGGATTCATCAAGTCCTACGGATTCCAGAACACGCTGTCAGCATGATTCAAATTGACGGCACAAAGAGGCAAGTTTACATAAAATTGATAGACAACGTATACGTGCAAGCCCTACTTAGGGAAGCAAATGGACAAGCCGAATGCAAGCATCACAACGGAGTACTATCGATAGTCAACATAGCAATGGCTGGGATGGGCACTAAACGAGTCCGTATTGCCAACCTACCGCCTGAAGTAAATGAACACGTCATACGAACCGCGCTCACCCCCTTTGGAACAGTAATGGCTGTAACAGAGGAAATGTGGCCGAAAACGTATAGATACAACGTACCGAATGGAGTACGGCAAGTCACGATAACATTGACTCAACACATTCCCTCACAATTAAAGGTGGATGGGCACAGGGCACTACTCTCGTGTGAAGGACAGACAGCCATATGCTATTGATGTGGAGACATCGGTCATCTCTATCCGACGTGCCCCAAGCTTCGGGACAGAGGGGCGGTGGCTCGCGACCAAAAACACATAACGTACACAACTGACGTAGCACCCAGCACATCGACACAGATGGAGAACGCAACATGTCATACTGAGCAATAATGCAGAGAGCCCTGTGGATCATACGCCACCCAACATGAACGTGCCACGTCATGAGACTTGCATAGAAGAGACGGACCCCCCACCAACCTTGGAAACAGAATCACACCGGATACACAGTGATGCACACAGTGAAACGGCACATCAACAACAGCAACAAAATCAAATGGACCAAGAAACCGTTACCATAATGGAGGACGCAGTACACAATTCAACAACTACACGAGAGAATAGAAAGCTTCGACACCAGAGCAAGTTTCATAAACAAGAACACATAGAACAACAGACAGACAGCGTGGGCAAATGCAGCAGCAAGACAGACAAGACTATAGAAGGAATGGGCAATGAATTACCACAGCAGGATAAGGAAGGAGCTCAGGACGATATGAGGATCAGCCCGTAAAAAATCCAAGGAAAATGAGGGTGCAGAAGACGGGAGAACCACAGAACGAACGCTCTCGCAGCAGCGTGCGACGGACAGTTCACAAAAGACAGGAAGACATGACATCTCACCCGAACAAAACAATTCCCCCACTCCAACAACAGTCCCAATGAGCACCATAAAAATTGCCACACTAAATATCAATGGCATAATCGCGCGGACGAGAGTGGGGATGCTGGCTGACTTTATACCACATGACTTAGACATAAACTTTGCCCAAGAAGTGACGAGTACGGAGGTTTTGAATGTTCATGGTTATAACACACACCTAAAACTCGGAGCTTCCATATGCGGAAGGGCCATTCTAGAGAGAAGCACGCTGCATCTCACAAAAATAACTTTGCCCTCAGGAAGAACGAAAGCGGCAGACTATAAGGGAATACGACTCATAAACGTTTACGCAACATCAGGAACAGCAAGGCGGGCCGACAGAGAACAATTCCATACCACCAAGCTGCCATATTTGTTTCACGACGGCCCTACCGATCTGCTTGTTGGGGTGATTTCAACTGCGTATTACACGCCAGTGACACCACAGGGCACTTTCAACCTAGCAGGGACCTCACGGAGATGACCCGCGGATTAGAATTGGACGATGCTTGGAAACAGAACCCCGCCCGACCTACATATACATACCACTCCCGCCATGGAGGCACGAGACTACACCGTTTCTATATATTCTCGGAACAGCGCAGAAAAATGCGAACAGAAATTATTCCTGCCGCCTTCACGAACCACTACTGCGCATTAACGTACAAGACACCGACTTGCAGAAAGCACGAGACAGATAGAAGATGAACTCCATACAGATAACAGATGAACATCTAAAAAAAAAAGGGATAAGCTCTGAGTGTGTAAAATGGCAGAATCATAAACGGAACTATCCCGATATAACCATGTGGTGGGAGCGGTATGTAAAAAAAAGCCTTCCCATCCTCATCCGCAAAGAACAGTACGAACTCAACAAAGACTATAGGCTGATGGAAAATCATCTCTATCAGTGCATATATGTCATCTTACTTAGTGACATCCCAGAACCCGCAAAACTACCGGCACTCCAAAGCTATAAAGACAAAATAGTACGCTTACACGCGACGCGAATGGAGGTCGTGCTGGACAACAATGCTCAAGACAAAATGGAAGATGAGGAACCCTGCCTCTTCCTTATTCTCAAATTGGTCAAGCGACGTGAGACAAGTCATCCGTCAAATAGTAGATATGAGGGGCGACAATGTCTTCGGCCACCTCAACGTCCGTAATACCTTTCTAACACATCTTCGCCGTAAATATCAACCTATTTAGATAGGCCAAACATTTTACCAGGCTGCAAGGAGTCATACCACTCACCTGTCCAACGAAGTATGCGGACCTGCTTGAGCAACCTATTACGCCGAGGACCTCTTATCCGCATTGCGGTCAGGAGCCAAGCACAAAACGCCAGGCATCGGCGGCTGTAGCTTGGAGTTTTACATCGCTAACTGGGACATTATAAAACAGGACCCACTTGAGCTAATGAATCAGATGTTTCTACACAAAAAAGTCACTCTTCAACGGAAACATTGCATCATAGTCCGTCTGCCAAACACCAACGGCGACCGGACACCGAATGGATAACGACCCAACTCCCTCCTGACAACAGAATATAAGCTTTTAGCTCGGATAATGGCACGTCGTATACGCCATGTCCTAAAGGTTCATCTCCACACGAGACCGTTTTGCGGCTTTCCTGGAAACTCTATACTGGAAGCGGCATCACTAGTATGAGGTGCCATTATCTACTCAAGAGTCATCAGGATCACCCCTTTGTGTACTTACCCTCGATTTCCAACACGCTTTTGATCGTATCTCCCATCGCTACCTCTTTCAAATCTTACACCGATATGGCATCAGCGAATGGTTCATCGAGAGGCTACACGCCCTATACGAAAATGGCACAGCCTCAGTTCAAATTAAGTATGTTACTCTATGCACTTTGCCTGCACATCTTCGCACACTAGAAGAAAACCTGCCGGGAATCAGACTAGGCCGAAGTACGCGGAGCCCCTTAGTCGTCGCGTACGCTGACGATGTAACCGTCCTTGTGACCCAACCTGGAGATTTCGCCATCATTCACGAGGCCGTGCAATGCTACGAAAAAAGCCACCGAAGCCAAGTTCAAGTCACAGACATCGAAGGCCCTTCCCATTGGGGGTGGTCGAAGCCAGCGATTGCACTCGGAATTGAGTCTCAGACCAAGTCACATTCTAGGGGATCACATATGGAATCACTATTGCAAAATCGGTGAAAGACAGCTGGGCAGGAATCCTATGGTCGGTACGTTCACAAGCACGAAAGGTCTATGCTCGAACCCTCTGCCGCGCACAACGAATACAATATGTACACCTATGTCTTCTCGCGAAAATTTGGTACCTGGCATAAATTCTCCTACCCACCAAGGAGCAGGTGCAACATCTTACAACTGTGTTCACCTGGTTCATTTGGCAAAGTACCTGTGTCCACCCCACAACGTCCTAAAGAACAAGGCAGCTGGGCCCTGGCGAACATAAATGCTAAATGTAAGACGCTCCTCTGCGCAGGACTATGGTTCTTATGTACGAAGAAAAGCTCTATTACAACAACATTCGTGAGAAAGTGGAACCTCGCCAGACCCATTTTGAAACCCCTTAATGTACACGGCCTCCCAACCGGGATATCATATAACCGGCACTATGCCTTGGACATGGCATATGTTGCCCCACTAGGCCCACAAGAAACTATGCAAAAGTTTAAAAATCGTCTCTACGGAGTGCTGCTAACAATGGCCACAACAGGCAACGTTACCAGCGAGCTGCGAAATGACCGCAAATACCCATGAATCGCATGGCAGCGAGTATGGACGAACGTACACACCACCGGACTTTTCGACCCCATACAATCAACGTGGTATGCTGCCATACACGAAATACCGACCAACGAACGTTTGGCTGCAATTCATCTCACAAGTATAATGTCCAGCGTGCGATGTGAGGAAACAGATACACTACTGCATCGACTAATTGCCTGCGACGAAGCACCAGGGGTATGGACTTGGACAGCGGCAATACTACGCATACATCCCAAACACATACCAGGGGAGTGGACCCTACGCGCGACTTTCCATCACTGCCTCCCCCCCCCCCAAAGCAGGCGGCGATAATATGGATCGTGGCCCATCTAGCAGCATACCGTCTCCAGACATAGCGACGCGTCTCTCTTACCGACTACATGGACTTCCTGCAACGAGCCCGCTGGAAAGAGTACCAATGAGTACCCAAGAAACCGCAGTAGGAAGGTACCTGGATGTGCTATAGTTCCCCCTACACATCAGCACCAGATTCGTTTAAAGCCGGACTAAAAGGTGACAGTATGGCACCGTACATATTTGGACAGCAAACACCTCCCATCCCCTCAAGGACTATTCACGGCTGGCAGTGACAATATGTAGAGTATGGCACAAAGAGACCAGTAAGGAATATGAGTCAACCTGTTGACTCTAACGTATAAGGACCAATAAAGACACAGTTAAAAAAAACCGGAGGGGATGAGATTTTCCGCTCATCCAGACAGACCCTGGGGCCCATCCAGCCTCCTGTACAACGGGTACCGGGTTTTTCCCGAGGGTAGAGGCGGCCGGGGCGTGGGTTGACCCCCACCTCCTTCTAGTGCCGAAGGTCCTAGAAAAGAGTAGAGCTAAACCTCTACGCACCCTAAGGGCCTGCGTGGCCTAAAATAAAGGGTGAAAACCTACCCTACTAACAGATGCCGCTACATTCTAAACGTTAGGTTAAAACGGACCAAAAATAACGGAAAGGCGATATTAGTGCGTTTCTGCTCCAGTGGCAGCGGCTAAATATTTATCGGAGCGAAATACATATGACAGGAAATTTGCAGTTTATGTGCAACTCACTACTTCCAAATCTTACACCTTAAGCTATAATTAGAGAAACGGGAGAACACGAGCAAAAACCCTTTACACTTCTCAGCAGGATTCTTTAAGACCGAGGCTACTGTGTTTCAATAGTCTCGAACGGCAAGTGATTTAAAACTGTCAGAAAAGCTGCTTCATACCTGTTATCTTAATAACTCACTATTTAGCGGCTTCTCTAACACATGCAAACAAAACATGAAAGAGAAGTGTTTTATTTACCAACGCTGAGAATTGGTAAGATTGTGTGGTGCATGCGATATATCAAATAAACATGAGTATGTAGGATTGGCGAAAGATACTTGAAAGGGAATACCAAAGTACGTGGACAAACGCTGCCCCCGGTCACGCTGTCCACCACAAATCCTACCAAACTGGCTTAGAAACAATACCAAGCAGCTGCGTTTATAGGCACAACGGTTATAACAAAGTCGTGTACATCACCTTTCCCAGGCAAAATTTAATATTTGTGCCTAGTTATTCCACATGATACTAATAAGAAAAGAACGGCACATGATTTTTTCACGGTTCGGAAGCGATTTACGGTCCACAAGTTTAATAACTCTGCCACGACAATATGAACCCATCTGTGCGTGTTCACAGCCTTCCGTGAACCAAATAAGCGACAATGCTTTTATTTATTTGCGGCGCAGTTCAATTAGCATCTGTCACAACGAACGAACGGACACAACAAATAAGCGAACGGAGTTCACAGAACTTTCTCGTCCCATATCGCGCCACTTCGCTAAGTAAGATGCCAACAGTACCCGTGGTGTTTCAATTTGCCTGCTAAGCCTTGCGTTACTTCACTGCACTGCTAAGTGCTAAAGACACAAAAGCTACCGCGTGGAAAGTTCAGAGGCTTGTGGCCACAATACGTTTGGAAAATGAGATTTTTCCCCTCGTAGAACAAACAAAGGGTAGTGGTACAATGTTCTGTTAGAAAGTAGATAATTAACGAGGGAAGTGGAGCCTATCAACAAGACAGTTCACCTCACTGACGGTACACTGCAACAATCACCATTTCTCTGTACGGAGTTATTTCTGCAGTAGCTAGGAAGTTTACAAAAATTAATCCTGCGGTCGTACAAATCCGAATGTAGTACTTTTATTAATTATGGATGCAATTCATATTCAATATTTATTTACGCTGGCACTGCACTAATGACGTGTACACAGCTTGCAGTGTTTGGCAGCGCTATACGTTTCACATACGAACGATTCTGTACGCGTCAATAACTTTAATGTTTACTCTGCAGTAAAACTTATCATGTAACTTATTAATGACTACAGCAATGTATGTACACACACACATATATATATATGCATCACAATTTTCGCATTTCATGTGGTTTTCTTTGCGCCCACATTCCACTGATCTGATCTCTCACGTCAACAAATAAAGCAGACGAATAACGCAGTCGGCTGCCACGGCGCGGCGATCGACATTAAGTATAAGTAAAATCCATAAATACAACCTCGCAGATAAGCATACGGTTGTCCCTGCACAAGCCATTAAGGCGTATGGAGATATGGACACATAGCTCCACTCAACCTGAAACTCGGTACCAGAAAATGAGTCAGCTTAAAGCCCAGACTGATTTACCACCAGTAAATCGTAAATATTATCAACTGAACAGATGGCTGGGTGGGCTTTTGAGCTGATCTGGGCACTTTGGGGAACAGAAAATTATCTTTTTCCTGACTGGAATCGAATTAAGACTCCTCTCCTGTTCATTCCCTCCAAGCCGGCTGCTTCAGCCCGGCTCCCCGATCGCCCAGACATCTCCAACTAACTTATCTGGAGCCCAAATTGCACCTGCCAATGCATTAGGTTTTCCAATTTTTATCGCTGAAGCGTGAAACTAGTTAAGAAACAATGACTATGACGTATAAAACTAAAATTCACGCTTCAATGAAAGCACACTTCTACCCAATTCTACGGATCAACCGACTGAATTTGATATTCTGAGGATCGTGCATCGTGATATATTCTTATAATAAAACCAACGATATGCACTAATTTCTCAAGTTTATTTTTGGAATAGAACTCTACATGTTTCGGACAGTTTTCCTGTCCATTATCAGGAGTCTAGCACTGTATTCACAGCAATAGGCAAATGTCATACATGTTTTCTTGACTGCTTGCTGGCGGGCTCAGGATGTTCCATTCTGATACCGCTAGCAAGCAGTCAGCAAACCTGTATGACCTGTATACCTGTTGTTGTGTGTACAGTGCTAGACTCCTGATGATGGACAGGAAACCTGTCCAAAACATGTAGAGTTCTATTCCAAAAATAAATTTGAGAAAATAGTGCATCTCGTTGCTTTTATTATTAGAACATCCGACTGAAGTTGAAGCAGGATGCACATGCAGCAGCTACCTTGTTGTAGACGCTTATAAGGATAGTGAAGTATGGATACGACTAGCCCAAATGGTTAAAAATTTTATATTTGGCCGCGAAGCTAATTTACTGCTATCCATTGGTTGCCTTAATGACGGATTATATTTCAAACTGCCCTCACTACACGTGATAATGGCAAATAAGACACTTTGCGTGAAGTCAGTGTTGAATATTTAAATAGGTAAGGTAAAGGTAAAGTGCAAGCATGTACAGGCACTGAGACTCTATACGGGCCGTACGGCCCATAGGGGGAGTAGAGGTACAGCTCTACTCTTTCTTGACCACGGCACTAGAAGGGGGTGAGGGGTCAGCGTCAAGCCCCGGCCGCTTTTTACCCTCGGGAAAGACCCGGTACCCACTGCACAAATATTTAAATAGGCCTTCGGGTTACATAATCGTCTATTAGTTTTCACATAAGTGTAGGCAGTGATGATAAACGATGCAATAAAGAAAGGTGTACAACTCAGGGACCCTCTCCAAACAATGGGAACAGTTCTGGAGATGAAGAACTGAACAACGGCGACCTCCGTTGACGGACGCGGCGCACATAAATATTCATGCCGCTCCAATTACAGTCGGCAACGCACTGCATCATGTTCAAAGCAGAATGCTATTAAAATAATTTCAGTCCGGCTCTCCCTAGGGGTCGCACTGCATGACGTGTGTACACTGCAGACATGATACACCCAGAAGACTGGCACGTGACTCTGCCGCACTCTCGTGCTGTATAGAGATCAGAATAAGAGAAAACTCAGATTCATGATGTACTTGACGAACAGTGTCATTCGCAATGTACGAGCGTCGAAATTTCACAACAATCCCAGACCTCTTGTGACATGTCTGTGCCCGACTGTCGTTTCGGCATGAAACGCGGAACCCGCAAGGTCCGGGCAGTTTACCGCTGACACCAAGATTCGTTTCCATGTCTAATACGTATACATCTCACTCATTTAGTCTCCTCGTCGAGTCTCCCCAACAAAATGGACTGACAAAAATGGGAACGCACTGACCCTACAGGACAAGCCTTAGCAATCCGTTTATCTCAGAATAAGGAAAACTGGCTGCCTTGTATCACCAGGTGTTAAACCTTCGGACTCTGAAACACGGTATGCCTAAACCAATTGCGCCTACACAACTCCATTTGCCATGAATATTCTCAGCACCAGGAGTACACAAATCCCTGGTGCAACGTACTAAATTTTGTACGATGTCGCCTAATATTTTTTGGGGGTTTTCGGTAAGGAACTTAATTGACGTCACCCTTCCGGCGCCTCGATTTTTGAGGTTTCCTTCGATTTTTGGAAAATGTGTACATGCTTGCTCTATGCCACAAAGTTCACAAACAGAAAGCGGCCCACTTCCCGAAACTTAAACACACTACCTACTGAATACGAAAGAAACACCGTCACCACAAGGTGTAGCACTGCTCAAAAGATGGCAACAAACTGCCACCTGCACCTTGACGAACGAGACATGCCGTGATGCAAGGCATGTCTTGGCCCTTCACAAAGCCAACATGGAACTCGCAAGAAAAAAATATATACATTTGCAAATAAATGTGCAAATTATACATTTATATACTTTGCACATTTATTTGTACCTTTTAGCCCTCAACCAATCCCAGCAGAAGTGCGGGTAAAGAAGAGCTGTGATCGCGAGTTCCATTCCCACCGAAGGTAAGAATTTCTGAACGCTTCTCATTACCACAAATGATTCAATCTTAGCCACACCTTCAAAATATTTCGAGATACTACTATTATACTCGTGGGCCGGGTAGGTCAGTCGGTATCGAATTCCAGTGGGAGGCGAGATTTTCCGCACCTGTCCAGACCGACCCTGGGGCCCACCCAACCTCCTGTACAATGGGTAACGGGTCTTTCCCGGGGGTAAAGAGAGGCCAGGGCGTGACGCTAACCCCTCACCCTCCCGTAGTGCCGTGGTCAAGAAAGAGTAGAGCTAAACATCTACTCCCCCTATGGGCCGTACGGCCTGTACAGAGCCTCAGTGCTTGTACCTTACTTACTATTATACTCTATCATGCGGGTAAAAGATCGCTCGACGTGTTGGAGAGGTAAGCAAGACCGAATGATAGCGTCAGGTATAAAAAGCTGTGCAAAAAGATAAAAATTACCTCATTTATTCAAGACTACACACTTGTTTACTTGCCGATGCTGTCGGTGTTCCATACTAACGGTGCTGAATGGTAGAGTTTAGTGAATCATGAATTGGGCCACGTGTGAAAGTGGCCGTGGCCTAATTTTAGATATTAAACCGTCAATTCACAAAGCACCTGTCAGGACACCTGATCTCTGCGTCACGTTTGAAACCGAGAACCTCACACACACTGGATCGCGATGTGCGGTGATGTCCATATTCACTACAACGCGAAGCTCCATATAATGACATCCTCACATCAGTGTATTCGATAATATACACTGAAGCTGGGAGATGCAGACCAAATAACCTTCCTCCATTCTTGTAAATAAACAACTTGACGCAAAATTTTTCGTATATGTTTATTTCTATTCTCTACATGTTTCTGGCAGCCATGTGCCCATCATCAGGAGAATGATCGTATCATTGCGACACCTGGTTTATGTCACTGTGTAGATGACCGTCTGGTATGCAGGAGCATATGCTCCTGCATACAAGACGGTCATCTACACAGAGTGACATAAACCAGGTGTCGCATTGATACAATAATTCTCCTGATGATGGGCACATGGCTGCCCGAAACATGTAGAGAACAGAAATAAACATAGATGAAAAATTG
>Ga0123355_10018100_pt1 | contig 11157 bp, 6 predicted proteins | sample TergutEmb28metaG_3_FD_89872 | JGI IMG/M metagenome (GOLD analysis project Ga0123355, IMG submission 89872) | Embiratermes neotenicus P1 segment gut microbial communities from Petit-Saut dam, French Guiana - Emb289 P1 | ecosystem: Host-associated > Arthropoda: Insects > Digestive system > Gut ...
GAAGTGAATTCGTATAAGTACTGTAATACCCGGACCCTTGCAGTTATAAATTCAGTGGCTAGAGGAGGGATGCGAAAAATAAAAGGAACCACCCATGGTTTATCTGTCCCTGACTTCGCTACATTCTAAAGCCGGCAGGAAGTCATTTTGGTTCGACGTTCTCACGATAGCGAGGTTCCAGCTGACGGTACCGTTACGTGACGTAGTCTGGCAGCACATGTCCTCCGGAACGCTGGCATATATCTACCAGAACACGCGGTGCCCAGCCCAAAAGTAAGTGATGTTCGTCGGCATGTCGACCCATGCATGATTCTATACAGACGCGAAGTTGTAAATTTTGTCTTTCCAAAGAACCAATGAACAGGGTCTCATTCCTCAAATGCATGGGCTTATATGAACCAAAATATCCCCTTTAAGTGCGGCAGTGTCCCAAGATCTGCTCCTTGTCACATCTAAAAATAAAACTTGCGTGCGCTTTATGCCACTTTTCTTTGGCAGAACATTCACAAAAAGATAAGGCCATATTAGTTAGGGATAAGTACAATACATTTCGGTGCATCTTCAAAACCTTTACAACAAGAAGAGCTTCATTAAATTCCAGTCCAACTAAATATTTCCTTTGCCGTTAAAATTAGTTAGTATTGGTCTCATTTGGGAATCACTTGACCTCGAGCCACGGGAGTCCTGAACCCCGATGCCGATTATGTTCGGTGGTATCTATAGTACTCGACATGCTGGAGAACACACAATCAAATGCACTTCCTGAAACCTGGACAAAACTGCTTTATGTGGCACAGACAGTGCGGACAATACAAAATCGAACCAACATGTGCAAGTAACAGCTCCATTCGCGCTGGTAAAACCGAAGACCGTATTTAAACTAATGTTTCAATATATAACTAGAAACCGCGGATTTTGGGCAGGACACTTACATTTCTCCCAGCACAAATTATTATTCCTATAAATACTGCGACGTTACTTACCTAATTTATGCAACGTGAACTTACAACCCAACATGAAACCGCGTTTGTAGCTAAGAAGAAAGGATGCTGCTGTAGACATGGTTGTACGGCCCAGGCGTACTAGTAGCAGAATACATGTACAACTTGTAACACCAGATACGTAACGACAAAGTAGTAGTAGTAGTAGTAGTAGTAGTAGTAGTAGTATTCTCTCCCTACGAACGCACACTGCAGTAAAAAAAATTGGATTAAATCAATTCTAAGGGGCAGGATTTGTCTAGATTAAATTTGTCGCATATGGCAATCAAAGTTTCTCGGCGTCGTCATTTTTAATTGCTCACGTATAAACAATTCTTCGCACCAAACACGTAGGTATGTTTATGACCTCGTTTCATATCGTATTGCATATGACTAGCTTCCACACTTTATCAGTTGTCATATTCGTACAAAAAAAAAAAACTTCAGGTGTTTCGAGTGTCTACAAAAAATTGCCTCAACAAAAACAGTATTTATGAAAAGACCTCACGCCATAAATAATTTCAGAACTTATCGGTATTACCAATGTCACCCCGACCTCACCAACTTGATGCACCCGTCATATTATAACCGACTGTAGAAAACTACACACCATAAGATACAGTCAGCATAATGGCACACAGACTGACACATAACTGGACACGACAGGGACGGACACATGCCCGCACGCACGGACGCACAAACACACAGCACGGATATCTCGTAAGCCTCCTTTTCCTTAAGAAATAAACATCAGTTCAAAATCCGCCCATATGGCCTGCAAACTTAAAAGTTTACTCATCCCTGCTCGCACCGCAAACCACCTCACTGTGCATCTCATCCCCACCACCCCGCCCAAAATAGTATAAAACTTGGAAAGATATAATATATGAAAGAATAGGTTCTCCTCTCTTTCCAAGTTCATTTTTAACAACGTAGGCAAAGAAGGAGAGAATATGAGAGGAATACACAAAAAAAAAGAAAGAATACGACGAGGCGAAAATAATAAATTCCATCCACAGTATTCGAAGTCAGAAGTATACGGCAGCAACACGCTGAGATTTTATACGTATTTTTCTATCACTCTAAGTTCTACAAAAATAAGGGAAAAGAGATGACGCTGGAATACGTATAGGTACAAGCATGGATTACTTCCAGCACTGTGCAGTCAGTCATGCAATATGCATATTTATATATCTACTTGCAGATACAGGCCAATGTGGGATACGTCCTCCCTATCTTCGGGCCTCTGAATCCTCCTCCTTGATATGACACCACTATTTACACAAGGAAAACCTCTACCTACACAGGACAACACACACACAAAAGGAGGATGTCACATAAGGGCATAAATACTTCTTGGGTTTATCGGAAAAAGTTGGTGAGCATGAATATTACAATGCCATTTTACGCGAACTGAGTATATTTTTACAATGTCGTAAATTCCTTTGATCTTATTTAAGTGTGTTATGGCATTTTAAAGCAAAATGGCAGCGTCTCAATTCTGAAGTTATTCGAAAGGTAAAGATTTAGATTGTTATAATTTTGTCATGTGGTTATGAACATTTTGGAAACTCCTGTTCCCAAATTTTCTCAGGTCTGCCCTCAAGATGGACGCACCAAATGTATCCAAGACACAATCCCTTACAAGTGTACAGGATAATACAGATGAGTACAGTCTAAAAAAATACGACATAATATCCCACAAATTTACTTTGTACTTCTAAGAAAGGGCACTGTGTGTACGCTATCACCCTTACGTCCATTTAAGACTAGCAGACACTTTGACAGAGGAGGTCCAAGAGCCACCACAGAACAGCCAAATGCTAAACTCCGCCTGCTCAATAATATTTACTTCAGTTGTGTTCTCTTAGCACATGGGTCTCCAACCTTGTTATGGCAAAGGGGCGAAACCGTTACTGTCGGCTGGTTGAAGGGCCGCACTTGGAAAAATAAAAATAAGTGGTATATCTAACCGCTCAAATTACTGTCAAATTTTTATAACATATACATAACTTTAAAATATGACCGTAGGCATAATACAACTTGGCGGGCCGCCGGTTGGAGACCCAAGTCTTACCATAAGGCTGCACAAGCGACCTTCGCCTTCCGTACGCGGAAATAAAAACAGCCTATATGATGATGCAACACGTAGAAAAAATGCGAGTGAATTAAATGTACAATTCCAGTGAGAATTCTATGCTAAACTGATCTTCCACTAAGTTCAATGTAAAAATACATCAATTTTGATTCACGAAGTTTATTAAGGTCTCTTAATATAAGCAGACACAATGACGAACTGTTACATCACAGAGCAGTGAGTGTACTCCGAGCAGTCTGGAGTAATAGAAGTAATACACGTTCACGCATTACCACCAAATAAGAATCCAGCCAATTTTTGAAATTCATATTTTCAACTTCAGCAACAATATAAACGTTAATCGTAACGTGATGTGCCAAAACGTAGAACATAAATGCCAAGACGTCGAAGTGCCACACTACAATACAATATTCTATAGTGTACAAAGCAAGTACACGAGACCGTGTTAAAACCATAGTCGTAACTTACGTGCGTTATTTCTATGTATACTAAACTGTCTGGAATTCCTTAAACTATTTCATATTTCAACTACAATGTTCGAAACACAAGGAATAACCCACAAAGAAAGTGATAAAATGATTTAAACCCTTCACGTCAGCAGAGCTCTTATGTTGTTGTTATTATTATTAAATTAACACGACTCTAAAAACCAAAAGATATGCAAGAACGTTGTTTTAATGTACAATATGGGGAGTCTTCCATAATTTTTTCCCCCAGTGCGCTGAAGTGTAGCCACTACAATGGCTGGGCATAATACAGGAATCTAACAATAACGAAACGGCAGTGTAAAACTTGGCTACTTTCAGCTGGTCTGAATGTGTGTTACATATGTTTATTGGACCGTTCATCATTGTAATAGTTGAAGAATAAAAGACCAACTTGGTGTCACTTGCTATTTTATTTCACTTCTTACGTGCTCAACATGTTTCGCACATTAATATATCCATCATCAGGAGCTTGCGACTGTGCTGTTGAATTACCACATCGGTCGTTTTGTTCTTGGTTCGTTGTGTATTGCAGATTTGGTGCGATGTGGTAATTCAGCAGCACAGTCGCAAGCTCCTGATGATGGATATATTAATGTCCGAAACATGTTGAGTACAAAGAAGTGAAATAAAATAGCAAGTGTCATCAAGTTGGTGTGTTACATACTCTGCGTATGTCATTATATATTACGTTCATAATTGTATTTTGATTGATGTTTTGAAAAATGCTGTACTTAACGCACAGTTTTCCTTGCATATTATTTATATTCAGATATGAAACAAGTTATTTCCCAAAACAGGCAAGGTATATGTATTGTGTAATATTACTTTGAAAATAACACAATGGCAATGTTTACAAAGAAAACAGAAAACTGAAAGTACCAGACCTATGGACAGGAATCGTTTTAGTTTCAAGATGTTGCTTTCATAGTTCCAAACTACCACCACGCAATTGGGTTTCCTAAGATTAAAAAAGTGAATGTAAAATGACAATGATATATGGAAACTGTAGGATCCGGACGATAATCGTTTGCACTGCACCTCTAAACATGCCAGCAGCAATACAACCTACAACAAAGTACGATTCTGGTACAAACAAAACTCTTACATCTTCTTGCCCCCTTTGTCTGATTTGTATATGTCAAAAATTAATTAATCTGTTAAAGGATATTAATCAATTATGAAATTGATAAAAATAAACATGAAGAGTTTACTTCTTGTTCAAAATTAAAAATGTTAAGCTACAGATGGAGGTGTATTTAAGAACCACAAAATAACTTCAGTTCCAAGGGTTTAAAACCGCTAAGGACAGAAAAGTCTGCTAGCCACAGTCCAAATGTTCACAGTCACAGCATGGCAGCGGACCGAACCTATTCGGTATGTCACTAAGTCTATGCAGCAGAGTTCTCGTCAAGAGCCTATTAATCACTTATCAGGAAACTGCGCGCCTATTATGCAAATCACAATCCTTCGGCGCGTTTGCAAAGACCCCCAGCACTGTAAATTATGCTAAGCCAACGAACTCGGTCCACATTTTCACACTTTCTCTTAAGATGCATTTCACGTAATATCCACCCATTGCATCCAAGATCTCCACTTCTAAACCCTTCATGTTTTCTTAATGTACGCATTTCCCAACTTTTCCAAGCATCCTATACCAGCTAAGTGAAAACGAATCATTCTTGATTTGATCCTCCCAACAATGTTTTGTGGGAAGTCTATATTATAAAACTTCTCTCTTAGCACCCTCTATTTGCTCATTAATATCTGCATTTCACCAATCAAAACACAACCAAAAACAACGAGCTCAAAGGACTGTACAGACTGTACTGCCGCAATAGTTTGCTTCAGCACGTCCCTCAGTGATAATTAACATTCATATTTTGCAGCATTTTTCAATGAGACTCACCAATACAGATCCCAGACATTCCAGTTTCCAAATCCCTTGTCAGTTTTCATTCCCTAAATAGTTTCTAACAACCCTTCTAGGTATCATATCATGTTAATCATTCCGACGCTAATTTGTTAGCTCCATACAACGGAGTACTACCCCTTGTTGACTGTCACCATTTCGTCCACCCAGAACTTCGAGAAAAAGGGCCCACTAACAACGGGGTTGTATTTCCTGTATGCAGGCCAACCATATAATCCTACAGATCCACAACCGGCCACCGTTTACACAATTCTCGCCTTGGATGCCAGGAAATCTCACAGAAATACCCGCAGATACGAAAATAATGACCGACTGCCTCAGTCGCCTTCGAAGCATCGTAATTTCCTCGCGCAAAAAAAAAAAAATCCAGTTTCAGACTCTGTAATCAAAACTACGTCCGACATGTGCGAGATTCCATCCACAGTCCAGCCTAACATATGTATAAAAGGCAGAACACAAAAAGATGGGTATCGTAACAGGCACTGTACTAGTATAGAAGCAAAGCAATTATTCCTAGAATTTACTTTTCATTGTCTGGATACAGAGCAGAAATAAGGAGACGTTAGAATAACAGTGCTGACTAAAATGTGTGCGGGCCCCAATATCCAATGTATTCTGTATTTAAATGCGAACTCTACTTTCAGGTGACGGCCTATAGGTCGCTGATTGTAGCAAACACAAGTTCGTTATCATTCACGGCAGCAGTTACCTGTTCAGAAAATTTTGCAGAATACAGCATCAAAATTCGTGCACTGTGGGAATGACGGTACTGTTCTTCTGTGCCTCTACATCATTAATTTTATGTGTTATTTCATTTCTTCCTGCTACAGTATCTAAGTACCACGGGTAACGTCAACGAAAGGCAGGAATCTGCCATTTAATGAAACATAACAAATGAAGTGTTGCAATATCTCTCACGGAAGAAGGTGGAGATAACGAATAAGTTATATTTGCAGCACCTCATACCCCGTACCCTTCAGCAAATAAAATTACCAAGATCGAAAGAAGGAGAATTAGACGGGCCAAAAGCACGGAACCCATGGGTCAGCTGAGACGAAGTATAAGCATTTTTGTCATAAAACATAAGGTGAAGAGAATTAACAACGAACAGTGCACACTCATACGTAGCCCTTACAGCATAAATTTCATGTTATGTAAAGTATGAGTTCCTGCATTGCAGTTAACAGCCACAGTATCCATTATACGTGCCGATTAGTTAATGCGATTATTTAATCGCTGTTTATTGTGGGAAACACATGATATGTCACCGTGCTATATGAGGTTAAATCTTGGGGGAAAATGTAATGAAATTGTTAAATTCAGATCTCAACTGAGTGCAATCCACACCTGCAGAGTTCTCATAGACGTCATTGTGATCAGTTCTGGACATGTGGCGGGCACTTGTGAATGCGGTAATGAACAATCAGGTTCCATAAAATGCGGGGAAATTCTTGATTGGCTGAGAACCGGTTAGCTTCTCAGGAAGGAATCTGCTGCGTGGAGTAGATAAGTAAGTAACTAAGTAAGTATTTGTTATACGTAACAATTTACAAGTAGGAAAAATCAGCTATATCACATTTGGTGTAAATCCCTAAAAAACAATATCACCAAATCTTTTCAGGGGTTCTAAAGTGATAACATGTCGACATGACGACAAGCGGGCACAATCTCGGCTGTGCATTTCCTTCGTGCATTTCGGGCACATAACGCACTAAACTCTAAATACAACGAAAGTTCAACACTGAATATACTTTCGACATCCGACCCACAGCCTCTTCCTGATCGAAAAATAGCAGCTTTATACTATGTTATTTTTATCTTCGTAATGGGGTGAACTACATCTCTGTGGAACTAGGGCCACTGGTGGGCTCAATACCCATCAAACGGACGACAGATGAATGAATAAATAAATGAATTAAAGAACGAAATAATGAAGGGATGAATGAATGAATGAATGAATGAATATGGAGTATAGATACAGTCGTAATTCGCAGGGGAAACCCGAAGAACTCAGAGGAAAACTCGTGTCATTACCACTATGTCCTCCCCAAATCCTACAATGGACTGCACCACGAGTTACTGTAAAGCAAAAGTTAACAGTACCTACTTCCGGGTAACGTGACGGGTTCAAAATAACGCCGGCTTCGTTAAAACCAGCGTCTATAGCAAATCACTTGAAAGAGCTAGTTAGCGAAAGCAATACAGAAGATATGGCTACTAAATAATGAGACTGCGCGCGCTGATCGTCACCTTGACCGTTGACCACCACAGCATATACAAACTAGATACCTCGGAACCTCTCTCCAGCTGAGTGCCACACAAGGCTCCGTTACGTTGACGTAGTGTGGGGTAGATCCACTTTATGACCAAAAGGTTTTTTTTAACTTGCCTCAATCATGCTCGTTTAAAAAATTAGCAACAATTCAATATCGAATGTATTGTGAAGATGAAGTGAAATTTCACGGAAAACCTCAATTTGTTTGTCATTGTGGCGTGTGCAACGGGCATCGCTTCAAGCTCCATAACAAAATGACTTGTGCACTTCCAGGGCTTGAAGGGTCGAATGTAGCGGCGTTTAACTGCAGAAAGAAATTAATTTGAAGGAATAACATTTAGATATAATAATTTAATTAATAAATGTGGTTTTTTAATCTAGCCTCATTTTCTAATAGCCACACATTGTTGATACAAATATAACAGGTAAAATTACTGTTGCACGGCTCGTCATAACGTTACGAATAGACAATTCTTGTTAATTACTGAAGTTAGAAAAATCGCCACTGATGATCGAATACGCATAATTACACAATCTCTATCTGGCAAAAGCGAAGGGTCACTACAAATAAAAAAAAATGATAAAGCTGGATTAGATTCAACTTAAAAATTTACTTTGATGCACTATAGAATGGGCAATGCCGTTCTGCCGTCCCGACAGGTTGGACGCCAGGACCACAGAGATCTTTAAGATAACTTGTAATAATATCCTCCCATCAAGGCTACATCATCCAAGCGGTCTCTTTACTTTACGTTTACCCACCAACATCCTACGCATTCCTCTTCTCCCAAATTCCCCATCCATTACGTTCTTCTCGAGATGATCACCCGAACAACATTTGACGAGGTGTACAAATTCTCACTACGTAGTTCATTCCGCCCTTCTGTTACTTCATCACTCTTTAAGCCATAATATCTTAGCAGAATTACATACTAAATGGAATGTTTAGAAATTATGCGGACAAGAAGAACGAAGTCTCCCCAGCAAACAATCTATGGCCGTCTATATCATGGCTCTTAAGCAATGCAGTACCAGTAAGGTTCCTTCTCCACGTTAAGAATCGCATCTTGTTTCAGACCTCACACTACACTATCAACGGTACTGGGAAACAGGACAAGCAACGTAACAGGCAAAATCGAATCTCAGGCAAATCCTCAGCTGAGATTCTCAGCCGAATTCGCCCAAATATCAGTCTTACAAATTACTGCCCTTTTGACACAGACTCCCTTCCTGATGCCCATAGGTATCTGTATATCGAACCGCACCGCTATTCTCGTACATTTATAGTGTTTCCCTCAAAGAGAACTCCGTCGTTAAAATTATTCCTGCGTATGATGTAGTACTGTAAAATACCGCTGGCGAAACGCGGAGTCTGTGGGAAGCAATGATTCAGTGCAACTGGAAATAAAACCCTCAGGAGAATTTCTGGACAATAGCATGGAGGTGCGAAAATAAATGAAAGCATTTAACAAGAATTTTTCAAGGTTAACACTTCATTTCGACCAAGGGGGATACAGAAATCTTTCGGGAACAATATATACTTTCAAATGTACCGTAAAAATTAATCGAAAGGATTCTCTTGGAAGAACAGCAGGTCACAGATGACAAGGCCACATTAACATGGGTTTCTGTACGAACAGACAATAAACCATAACACAATTAAAACACTTTATTATCCAACAGATGCACAAATATATAATTCGTAGATACAATTAGAATTATTATAAAATATTTAAAATTGTTCCAACATGTTTCGGATCACAAGGGATCCATCATCATGGAGCTCTATACAGTGCCTGGCTAAAACTACAGTAATTGTTCTATCGTGTCCGTTGATATGGACGTAGTCGGTGTTATGACAGCATATTTGCCCTTGGTGCGTGTGTGTTCTGCACAGTCTAGAGAGGCCCTGCCTCTCTAGACTGTGCGACTACGTCCATATTAATGGACACGATAGAACCATTACTGTAGTTTTAGCCAAGCACTGTATAGAGCTCCCTGATGATGGATCCCTTGTGATCTGAAACATGTTGGAGCAATTTTAAATATTTTAAATATTTTATAATAATTCTAATTGTATCTACGATTTATATATTTGTGCATCTGTTGGATAATAACGTGTTTTAATCGTCATTGATGCACGGTACAAACGTGAAGATTCATAACTACACAGTTTCTGGGTGAGTTCAACTAACATCTGAGGATAGGAATATTCGTACTAGCGGTATCCACAGCCATTTTACATTCAGTGGGCATTAGGTACAAGAGTAAAGTAACACAATTAAAACAATTTACGCCTGCAGACTTCTCCTCTTCGCGAAAACGAAACACTAATACATAAGACATGTAGGTTTTGCATAATCATCCTTCAATCCACAAGCGAATTCAGAACGATTTACACAGAATCGGAGTGTAAATAATTTGGACTGATTTGCATGACTTAACGTTTCACAGTCAGACACTCAACCCCTTACTACGTAGCATATTTCCAGCAGAGAGACTAATTTCTTTCTGCCACCGGGAAGTAACCAAATACATAATTTCTTCAGAGAATGAACTACCACGTCAACCCGTAAATTCACGCTACTTCACGGGCTAAGGTTGGCTAAAACTGTTAGAAGTCAGAGTCGTTGTTTTACTGTGAAACACAACACTTACCACAGTGTTTATCAAACTTTCCGCCGAAATCGATGTTAATCCCCCACAATTTGTCACCTGTTTGCGAAGTATAAGAATAAATTAATTTTTATGTCCATAATGTGTTTTAGGCTGAACAAAACAAAATTTTCGCCATGACCGGGCACGTCAAATGCTATTATTTCATCACTTTGTTCTGACGCGTGTTGTTAGCGATGCCACGAAGCTTAAATCATTAATGACAAGTCTTAGAGGCGACACAGAGGTTTTTTAGCATACACATCATCCCACAATTTCAAAAGTCTGATAAACAATACCACAGTTGTCTAACAAAGAATTAATGAAACAACAATTTGTCATAACCAACACATACAATTTGGTACAGGGGACAGAAAACCTTGACATGTCCTTTAAAGACCAACGGTTAAGCATTTATGTTTGTAGGAAAATATAGGGAAAACCTAATTTTGACAGAAGGTGTGTTTGTAACCCACCTGTCTAGTAATGTGTGGTTCTCTGTGTGACGGAATGAGCTATACATAAGGTACCCGAATAAAGGAGAATAAGTTCGGAAAAAACACTATACAAAATCTTGAAGTAGGATTCTCATAATAAAACCAACGAGATGCACTAATTTCTCAAATTTATTTTTGGAACAGAACTCTACATGTTTCGGACAGGATTTCTGTCCATCATCAGGAGTCTAGTACTGTATACACAGTAATAGGTATATGTTATACGGGTTTTGC
>Ga0123355_10018101_pt1 | contig 11157 bp, 8 predicted proteins | sample TergutEmb28metaG_3_FD_89872 | JGI IMG/M metagenome (GOLD analysis project Ga0123355, IMG submission 89872) | Embiratermes neotenicus P1 segment gut microbial communities from Petit-Saut dam, French Guiana - Emb289 P1 | ecosystem: Host-associated > Arthropoda: Insects > Digestive system > Gut ...
AAATAGAACTACAAAAACACTCGCACTCGTGTCATAGTTGTCCTTAGACTTCCAAGCACTTTACGCAGGCCGCAGCTGATCTGTTATCTTGTGACGTCAGAGCTACCGTGCGCTGACTGCAGTGTACAGAAGAACCAAGGTTACAGCATTAGCATGTCTCGTTGTCGGGCAGGCGCATTGGACAAGTATGACGTCACGGACCGCGTACAGTACGTCGACACCAATAAAGCCCACACTTTTCTCTGGTCATTATCTCCGTAACCGTTCAACTTTGGACATAGGTGTTTTGGGTTATATCGGCATAGTTTAACATAAGGAACACTCTCCCGAAGTCTGGCACATTCCTCCTGGGCCACCCTGTATAAACATTCAGTCCGTACCGCGCAGTAAACACACCTCCTCTCGGTTTTACAAACCAATCAGTTAATGCTGTGTAGGGAAATAATAGATGTTTGTTCTGAGATCCACACAAATACACTGTGTGGGCAGGACGTAGAGTTTGTTCAATGTTAAACTGGTGGTACACAAAGTAACCACTGGGCTTTACAGGCTTACGAAGAAGCGACACAACTACCCTGAGTCTTTCACGCTACGTGCACATTTTCATTTTGCATTACAATTTGACGCAAACACACTGTCCCCCCCCCACCTGCTAACAGAACTACGTAGAGGAAGCAGTTACCTCCGGCCACCTCGCCATGATCCGACCCGCCCGCCCATTCCATGTCCCGCGCTGTCTCTATCCTGTCCAACTGCTCTCCACATTTCAGAGTTCCGCCTTCCTTACACGAACAATTTACACAAGTCGAAAGACAAGGGGGTTCACAGGGGCACACCACTGGGCCCTACCTTGAACCAGACGAAGTCAGTCCACACCATGACAAGCTGCTGACTACTGCAGTCCGAGTTTCAATACCACGCACCTATCCACGTCACGCGCTCCCACATCTTCACCATTGCTGTGATTCTTAAATTAGCAACACTTAGGAGTATTTTGCGAAAAGTACAAATTATGTATCCGCTGTTTCAGTTTTGTCCCAACCTTCTGTCACCCCATTTCGGTCACACACTACGATCGACACTCTCCTCTCTGACACTCCCAATAGACACGCAAATTTTCACTTTCAATTCGTCGCAAAATATTTACTATTCACTGTTCCTACATGTTTCGGCCACATTATTTATTGCCATCTTCAGGGAGTTACACACTTCACAGACGTTTACAGCACATACTGCAAGTAGTAAAAAGTAACGTGCACCCTTGTACAGACACTGAGGCTCTGTGCAGATTCATACGGCCCATAGGGGGAGTAGAGGTAGAGCTCTACTCTTTCTTGACTACGGCACTAGAAAGGGGGTGAGGGGTTAGCGTCACTCCCCGGCCGCTCTTTACCCCCGAAGAAGACCCGGTACCCATTTTACAGGAGGCTGGGTGGGTCCCAGGGCCGGTCTGGACAGGCGCGGAATATTTCACCCCACCGGGATTCGATCTCCGGACCGCCCAGCCCATAGCCAGTCGCTATACCCACTGAGCTACCCGGCCCACTCATACTGCAAGTAGGCATATGTAAATGGTAAAATGAACATACTGGTGGGCTGGTATAACGGGAGATAGGCGTGGGACACCGTCTCATATTTTCCATCTTATAGATTTAACGCATTTGTTATGACTTTCTATACATCACCATTTCAGCGCTGCTACAGAATGTCTCAATAAAGTGTGCATATGGTTCATGAGTGTGCAATACTGTTCAGTGCAAGATACACTGAAATGTGGTTGGATCGGCGCGACGTAATTTCAAAGGCTGTAATATGACAGACATGAGACCAGCCGGGTTCGTATCCAAGGTACGGACAATGATATGCAACGTGAAGTGGAAGGGGCATATGAGCTAATTCTTTATATGCATGGTAACTGTCAGTGGATGTCACTATTGTTCTTGGCACGTGAGGCGTACGGTCTGGTAGCGAACAAACTACACAGATGATTTCCTTGTCTTTTGTGCTTGAAAAAAAGACATTTATATCTGAATCTAGAAACAGCGACTTGCAAAAGAACACATCCATGCACACTGGCTTACATTTTCTCCCGTTTTTCTTCCTATCGAAATAAAATGGACCTTAACCCTTAGATAACCCGTCCAATGATGCATGTTAATGTGAACTTCTTTGGTTTTCTGTGTGCGCAGACGACGCCCTTGAAACTGTGCTGTGTTTTCAGAAATACTCAAATTAACTTGCTGTTTTGCTTTTATGTAAGCAAGGAAAGAATGTTGGTCGATAATTTCATGTGTACTGTCAGTGTCGGTTAGCTGACAGGGCGGTTAGCAATACAGACAGATTACTGCGGAAGGTAGCGACAGAAAGGAGGAACAAAAATAGTTGTAGAAGGCAAGCAGACAGACAGACAAATTTTGACTCCAGCCATTACTCAATTTGGTTAACTTGCTGACCATTCTGTATACCAATTTCTTTTTGTATTACGACCAACAACTGCACAATTATTTTACAATTGTCACATTGAGTGTGATAATTTGTGAAATAATTTTGCATTTATTGGTCATAATACGAAATAATAAAAGATGCACGGTACATGTGTTAAAATAAAAATGTATCAAGACATACGCAGGCTACTTACTTACTTACTTACTGCATGGTGCAGGGTCCTTGTTGAGAAGCTAACTGGTTTGCAGCTAGTCAAGAAATTCCCCGCATTTCACGGAACCCGAAGGTTCATTACCGCACTCACAAACGTCCGCCACCTGTCTCTATCCTTGGTCAGCCCAATCCAGTCCTTATACCCACATCCCACCTCCTGGAGATCCATCCTAATATTATCCACCCATCTACGCCTAGGTCTCCCCAGTGGTCTCCTTCCCTCCGGTTTCCCCACCAACACCCTATACACTCCCATCTCCTCACCCATGCGTGCCATATGCCCAACCCATCTCATTCTTCTCGATTTTATCACCCCCACAATATTGGGTGAGGAGTACAAATCATTTAGCTCCTCGTTATGCAATCTCCTCCATTGCCCCGTTACCTCATCCCTCCTAGGCCCAAATATTCTCCTCAACACCATGTTCTCAAACCCCCTCAGCTTCCTTTCCTACCACAATGTCAACGACCAAGTTTCACACCGATACAAAATAACAGACAAAGTTATAGTTCTATATATCTTCATCTTTAAATTTCTGGATAGCAACCTGGAAGACAAAAGATTCTGCACCGAATGATAGCAAGCATTTCCTGACCTCAATCTGCTCTTAATTTCTTTCGCCGTGGTAGCCAATCCATAATTAATTTTGGTATTCTCTCCTCTGGTATTCTTTTGACGTGGCCATACCATTGTAGTATCTAGTTGGTTGTATTACAGAAATATGTTACGATGCACGGCCGTATGAAAGTCAAATTTATTAAACCTAATTTCAGTAATTTCGGCAAAGTAACGTTTGAAATCTAATGTGCTTAGAAGAATTTGTTATCCGTATCCGCTGAAAAGTCTCGTGTTTTTGATTCAGAAGTTTTTTTTTGGCAGAAAACAGAAACCCATTTTTAATAGGTCCTAAATCCAACATGGTGCCAAAAGACAAGATCTGTGCTCCTCTGTAATATTACACAGCCTACAGTGGCAATTTCTTGTCGGCGTGTCGGGGCAACTTATCGGTACCACCTTCGAGGGTTATGAAGATCGGACCGACAAGTTGTCCCGAAACGTCGGTGAGGAAGTACCACTATACGCTGCTTCGTGTCCCAGAAGAGCGCAGATCTCATTTACTCTGCGTCGGAAATCTGAAATCAGGCAAGATGCCAAAAACCTCCGTGACTGTACTTCGTCAGTTTATGCAATCTCGGTCTTTGTCTTCTTCATTTTGCTTATGGGACTCTGAATAATGCAGAGAAAACTTAGTCCACAACTCAAATTATTTAAATCACATCAGTACTCCAAAATAAAGTACTGGTATTGCGAAAAGTAACTTCATTTGCATCACGTTTCTATTAACGTAAATCTCTTGACCTCATTCTGTTTGTAGGCTATGAAAGCATCGATATAATTTTACGTACAGTATTGATTTTTGGGGCTGCATACAGAATTTAATGGATTTTTCTTTCCGGGCGGGAATGAAATGGGTTAGGAACGTAACGCTGAATTGGTACACAGAATGGGCAGCAACGTCAGAGCTGCTGATCACAATATCACCAGTTACAACACAGTATCACCATTTACAACACAATATCACCAGTTACAACAGAGTATCACTAGTTGCAACACAATGTCACTAGTTACAATACAGTATCACCAGTTACAACATAGTATCACTAGTTGTAACACAATATCACCAGTTACAACAAGTATCACCATTTACAACACAATATCACCAAATTTTAAATTCGTGGTTCCTTGCATCGTAATTCTAGGTTGAAGAAATCCAACAAGATGCAACAATATGCAGATAGTTATTTACTGCTAAATTTCTCTGCCTGTTTCGGGTGTCAATCGCGCCCATCATCAGGAGTACCTTATTTGGTCACGTTTGAGGAAGCTTACTTCCCAGATAGTACGATCTGTACCAGAGGCTGCAACTACAGTTTTATGTACTCCTGATGATGGGCTTGATGGACACCCGAAACATGTAGAGTAATTTCGAAGTAAATAAATATCCGCATACTGTTGCATCTCGTTGGATTTCTTCAACTTACAATATCACCAGTTACAACACAATATCATCAATTACAACACGGTATCACTAGTTAAAACAAAAATTCACTAGTTACAACACAATATCACCAGTTACAACACAAAATCACTAGTTACAACACAATATCACCAGTTACAACACAATATCACCAGTTACAACAAAATATCACCAGTTACAACAAAATATCACCAGTTACAACACAATATCACCAGTTACAACACAATATCAGCAGTTACAAACCAGTATCACTAGTTACAACACAATATCAGTAATTACAACACAATATTACCAGTCACAACATAGTATCACCAGTTGCAACACAATATCACCAGTTACAACACAATATCACCAGTTACAACACAATATCACCAGTTACAAACCAGTATCACTAGTTACAACACAATATCAGTAATTATAACACAATATTACCAGTTACAACACAATATCACCAGACACACAGTATCACCAGTTACAACACAATATCACCAGTTACAACACAGTATCACTAGTTACAACACCATGTCACCAGTTACAACACAATATCACCAATTACAACACAGATTCACTATTTACAACACAATGCCACCAGTTACAGTCAATTACAGTCTTGTAATTCTGCAGCAAACTGTATTCTGTGAGGTAGGAACTCAGAATTCAAACTGTTTCTGCTAGAACACTTTTTACTTCTAACGATTAAAAAAGAAGGTCTAGAAAAAGATGTTTCCTCAATTTTATTTGAAGTCTGGGACCTTCACACCTCTCGCCATGTCGAAGGGAACGGCTGCCGCACGGAAGGCTACCAAATATCGGGCGGTCGATTTTCAAATGTTACGGCGCTATTCCTGAGAAATGTGAAACGGCAGAGCAAACAGCACACAGCCGTAAAACCGACCATCTCCTGACCAACAGCTCGGGGATACGTGGCGTTGTATTGCAGCACGCCCGCACGCCTACGAATTGAGAACACAATTCCTGTGAGATAATAGAAAATATTTGCACTCGTTTTCAAACAAACAACAAATGCATTCCCCTCTCCTCCACACAAAAATTATGTTGTAGAAACTTCTGGGCAACATTTTAGTGCTGCATGTGTAGACACAGTAAATACAGTGACAGCAGCCCACTTTGCACTAGGAACCAATACAATACTGTCTCACGGTGCAATTAAAGTGCTCTTAAACCGACAAAATGTAGGTTTTATACAATTTTAGCTTGTCGCGGTAATGAGTCCAAATGCTGCAATGTGCTGCAAGATAAATCTGTCTGCAGGCTGCATGACGTCACATCGTAAAGACGGCCAGCCGTCATTGCCAATATAACATTTGTCTCCCTCCAGTAACGCACTACAAGAGTGTAGATTTATACTCTTATCCAGTGGACCTTAAAGGGGATGGACACCCTATTGGGGGTGTATTATTGCTGCAGGTGTCCGTGTGATCGTTCCCCCTTACTCTAGCGATAACTGGCGCTATACCGACTGTACAACTACACATACAGCAGCATCAAGAACATAACGACGGCTTATTTTACGACTCATACTGACTTGCCTTCGACTTCCGCTTAGCGGGGGCAGAGGGAACGCCCTGACAGAGCAGCTAATGAACTGACTGGTAAACCGGATAAAGCGATGTAAACAGAAGTGATCAAAACACAGTACAAAGAGTCGAATCAGGATTGGCACCTACTGTGTCCTCCACAAACTTTAAGTCCGCCCTAGCATGTAGCGTGTATGGGGGAGAGTAGGGCTTGGTTTGGGGTGCCTGAGGAAAGGAGTCCAATTCGAACACCTAGTCGAAAACGGGTGGATAATATGTATGTGTGTTTGAAGATATAAGGAAGCTATCGCGGATTGGATATAACTCAGGAGAGGGAGAGAAATTGAGCTTTTGTGAACGCGGTAATGAACCGTGGGGCTTCAAAAAATCTAGGCAATTTTTTCGACTAGCTGAGGAACTGTTACGTGCTCGAAAATGACTCAGTTACGTGTATCTAGTTAGTTAGATAGCTTGTGGTATCAATATTATGGCCAGTGAATAGGCAACCGAAACACACTCGAACGTTTTGCGGGACCTCCAAAGGGAAGCCAAAAACGACTTTACATTTAAAACTGGCGTGGAAAACGTCAGCTGACACTGCAGTACGATGAGTTGGAAATAAAGTTCCAAGATAGAATTCACTATGATATCATTTAATCAACACAAATATTTCTAGCGACAAATGACACACAAAATACCCGCGCCGTGCTGGCGGAGTGACGAGGGTACAATGACACCTCACACGGAAAAAGATGGTATGAGCTGGCATGAGATCACAGTGGGGTAAGATTACAGCCCTTAGGGTTCTAAGAGTTTGAGGCTTCCAGAATTTCATGACCATCGGCACATGAATGCGGTAAGGTCAGACCTTACGCAACGGCCGCCTTTAACCCCAGGAGGTGTAATACCCAGTACTCATTCTTGTTACAGGCTGAATCGAACCCAGAAACAAAACGTTGCCGGAATGATTAAGTCGGTGAAAAATCCCGATGACTGAATTTGGGAATCGAACTTGCGACATTCCGGCTTGTGGCACCGTGCCTTCTACTAAGTGCGCCATCACGAACCCTATATCAAATGGTTGGTGTTTTTATGACAAGTATACACAGCTCATATAATATATATATATATATACATACAAATTCTTATACTAAAACCAACTAGATGCACTAATTTCTCGAGTTTATTTTTTGGAATAAAACTCTACATGTTTCGGACAGTTCCTCTGTCCATCGTCAGGAGTTTAGCACTGTACACACAGCAGTTGTATACGTCATACAGGTTTGCTGACAGCTTGCGAGCAGGATCAGGACGGAACGTCCTGATCCTGCTCGCAAGCTGTCAGCAAACCTGTATGACATTTACCATTGCTGTGTGTACAGTGAAAAACTCCTAATGATGACAGAGGAACTGTCCGAAACATGTAGAGTTTTATTCCAAAAAATAAACTCGAGAAATTAGTGCATCTAGTTGGTTTTAGTATAAGAATTTGTATGTATGTATGTATGTATGTATATATATATATATATATATATATGCTGTGCGGACAAGATACGCAGTGCTACGTATAACAATGGCTGTGCTTTAGAAGGCCGAACGACCGAAGTCTGTATAAGACAAATCTGTTATGTCGTGACGAACATCAATAATGCATGAGGCTGCTCTTCCATGAACAGGAAAATCCTCAAGAACAGCATCCTTCGAAGCTGAATCCGATCAACTGGTTGGAGGCTCCTGACACAAAAGAATGATCGCTTGCACCCGCACCCTCGCCGAACTTTTTCCTCTTGGGACCCATTTCCGAGATGGAAACCGCTCACATCTTGACAGCTACCTACAAATTTCTCAGATTGAGCTGGAGGATTCTTTAGGGTAAACCTGGTATACTAAAATTCTTGCCTTTTACTGAGTAACGAAGTAACAGTAATAATGATTAAATAATTTTGAAAGTGCTAGTAAGCATTTTGGTTTCTAATTATGGGGACCGCGGTAGCACAGTGGTTAAGGTGCTGTGCTACAAATCGGAAGGTCGCTGGTTCGGTCCCAGCTGATGTCAGTGGATTTTTCATTGACATAAAATTCTTCTGATCGCACTATGGCCCTGGGTTCGACTCAGCCTCTAACAGAAATGAGTACCAGGAGTATTTCCTGGGGGTAAAGGCGGCTGGTGCGTAAGGCTGACAACCTACCACCATCCTGTGCCGTTGTCACGATATCTGGGAACCTTAACTTTCTGGAACCCTCTGGGCCTGTCCAGGCCTGTAATAGGACCGATTTATCTGATCTATACATATATATATATATATATAAGGTAAAGCCGAGCGCAGGGGATATTATATCAGGTTTCCCTATTTAGCGTAAAGGCGTGTTAATTAACACAAAATGGAGGGTCTAAATCACGTAAATGTGAATTTGTCCGCGCTTCAAAGGCGTGCAGAGGGGCTGGAAGTGTACTCCACTAACACTCAAGCTTGACCCTATATGCAGGTAGGTGATCAATTTGACCCCACTACGGCTCCGTGCCCGGTGAAAAGGACCCCTGGTACGCGACGAATAGGAGGCTGTGTGGGCCCCAAACCAAGTCTGGGCATTTTTTGTTCAGGAAGCTCTCACCAAGAATAGAAGAATATTTCCTCTCCAATTAATAGCTTAGTCACTGTAACTACTAACCTACCCCGGTCTCCACACGTGAAAACAAGCTTCCTAAATCATGTAGTGGACCTAATAGAGAAAAGAATTATTTATAATGCCTACGCCTTTCTATTTCCTGTGCGTAACGATTGTTAGATTCTGCGGTAAGGATTTGGAACGCGATTTTAAGCCGGGTTACGAATAGTACGTATTAAATTCAAAGAGCGATTTTTTTTTAAAAAAAAATTAGTGTACTTCCACGCTTAAACTTTTGGCGCCGGAATTATTTTTTTAAATTTTACCACTCTCTGTATATAAAATGTAAATAATACAGGAACCAAATAGGTTAGAATTATGAAAGAAACTGCATTTTGAAGAGAAAAAAACGGAGAATATATACCATGTTTAAAATATTCAGTATTTATATTTGTTGAGTAAATATATAAAATGCAACGTTTAGAGGTTAGCGGTGTAGTACGACCACTATAGGTGTTGTTAGGAGTTAAAGGGTTAAAGTTTCTCCCACTATAGACAACTTCGTCTACGAAGAATGGACAGTACATAACTGCTACATGAATTGAGTTACAAAACAAAATCAAAAGAGCTACTAGGGAATTCACATCATGGGTTGAACCGTCTGTAGATTCTGAAAACCTGGCGTCAATTGTTTAAGAATATTATGTTGAATTTGATACTCTCTAGTCTGTTTTATATCAGTGTTTCGGAGAGATATACATCCTCCATCTTCAGTACAAAGTATTTCACGAGAGCGGAAACTCAACCATTACTTTGTTGCGTGGGCTGAGACCGTTCAATTCTTCTGTCCGTTACTAGACAGCATGGCGGGTTGGGCAATGGGTGTTGCTTGTTATTTATCTGTGAGGTTACAGCATTTTTTATCGCGTTTCTGTCACATCGGAAAGGAAGGGAATTCGGCAGCCCGGAATTGGATCTCATGCAATATTCAAGTAATTTCAGAAGGAAGAACACGGTACCGTTGAACAATAAATAACAATGTCAATGCGATGGGAATGTATGCGCGCTGGGGAAGGTAACTTACGTAACATGTATGGGTATACACGTGGATCCACTGATGTATGGGTATACACGTGCATAAATACTAAGATATGCAATACAGGCGATGCTGAATGGAAGATTATGGATTATTAGGACGTGCGTCGTCGTTAAGTACAGCAGGACCCATAACCTTTCAAATGACAATGGTAATTATATGTACCACTTTTCTAACCTTAACAGAGATCTGTACTTGGCACAAACCGCCTATTAGTGTGTCACGTGATTCACACATTAAAAGTAATTCTTTTTCCACTAGAGAAGAGACTTTTTGTATTTATAGTCTATTCAAATCGAAATGCATTTTGTGTGACATTCAATTAATTTCACGACCATTTTGATAAAATTTGAGCTTCAAAACTTCCATGCGAGTAAGTTACAATCTGGCAACAGCAACAAATCTTGTCTGTTCAGATGATGGGTCATAGAGAGCAGTGCTATCCTAGTGTGTCAGTGTGTGTCTCCAGTGACAGCGTGTCTTCAGTGACACAGCGTGTCTCCAGTGACAGCGTGTCTTCAGTGACACAGCGTGTCTCCAGTGACAGCGTGTCTTCAGTGACACAGCGTGTCTCCAGTGACAGAGCGTGTCTCCAGTGACACAGCGTGTCTCCAGTGACACAGCGTGTCTCCAGTGACAGCGTGTCTTCAGTGACACAGCGTGTCTCCAGTGGCAGCGTATGTCTTCAGTGACACAGAGTGTCTCCAGCGACAGCGTATGTCACCAGTGACACAGTATGTGTCTCCAGTGACAGCGTATGTCTCCAGTGATACAGTATATGTCTCCAGTGAAACAGCGTGTCTCCATTGACACACAGTCTCCAGTGACACAGTGTGTCTCCAGTGAAACAGCGTGTCTCCATTGACACATTGTCTCCTGTGACACAGTGTGTGTCTCCAGTGAGACAGCGTGTCTCCAGTGACACTGTGTATCTCCAGTGAGACAGCGTGTGTCTCCAGTGAGACACAATGTGTCTTCAGTGAGACAGCGTGTGTCTCCAGTGAGATAGAGTGTGTCTCCAGTGAGGCAGCGTGTGTCTCCAGGGACAGTGTGTCCTCAATGACACAGTGTCTTCAGTGACACGGTGTGTGTATCCAGTGAGACAGTGTGTGTCTCCAGTGAGACAGCGTGTGTCTCCAGTGACAGCGTGTTTCACCATTGACAAAGTGTCTCCAGTGACACGGTGTCTCTAGTAACACACTGTGTGTCTCCAGTGACA
>Ga0123355_10018102_pt1 | contig 11156 bp, 9 predicted proteins | sample TergutEmb28metaG_3_FD_89872 | JGI IMG/M metagenome (GOLD analysis project Ga0123355, IMG submission 89872) | Embiratermes neotenicus P1 segment gut microbial communities from Petit-Saut dam, French Guiana - Emb289 P1 | ecosystem: Host-associated > Arthropoda: Insects > Digestive system > Gut ...
GCGACGAGGTGCTCGCAGATCGGATCCCGGTGTGGCCGATTCAGCATTGTCCAGTGGTTTCCGCCGACCCGCACCACCTGCGGCATCGCGCAACGCGTGCCCCACCCCAGGTCGCCGGGCGTGCCCGGCTCGTGGTCGTCCGTGCCGAACAGGAGAGTCGGGATGGGCAATAGAGCCGAGTTCGGCGGCGCTCGCCACTCCTCTCTCGCGGCCAAGCGAAGATACATCTGCAGCCATCGATCTAGGACCAGCGATGATCGGTCCGCGAGCAAGGGGCGCCAGAGCGTCATGGTTTGCCGGGCAAGTCGTAACCCAACCACGTGGCGAGCGAACCGGTAGGTCGCCAACCCAGCAACTCCGGCCATTCCGCCGAAAGCGAAACTTTCAGCGATCTGCTCACATTGGTTCCGCAGTGGTCTGGCAGGGACCTGCCGCCGCGGGTGAAGACTTAGATCGGTATCCAAGATGCTAAGCAGACTGACTGCATGCCCCATGTCCATCAGCCGCTGCGCAACCTGGAGCGCGACCCATCCACCGTAGGAATATCCGGCTAGCGCGAGCGAATGCGTGGGGTTTGTCTGCGTGACCTGCGCAAGCGCAGCGATGACGATCGTCTCCCCGGGCCTTGCAGCGGCAGCCATTTCTGGCCAGCCGGGATAGTTTACAAGGACAAACCGGATCCGGCTTTCCAGCGCGACGCGCAGCGAAGCAAGCCGCGTCTCGTCCCCATACATGCCGGGGAACAGAAACACAGTGGGCCGCTCGTCTGCCGCGAGCACCAGCGGAGGTTCACGCTGCAGGGCTGCGGCAATCTCGCAAGGCTCCATGTCGGGACTGAGCAGGTCCAGCTGCAAGTGGCGATCCAGAGCCTTCTCCAGCAGAAGTACGAATTCTAGAAACCTAAGTGAGTCCCCGCCGCAGTCTGTGAATGATACACCCTGCGGCGGGGCATCCCGGCGGAGAACCAAACCCCACACGCGATGCACGGCATCCAGCAGCGCGCTGTTCGCGCGCCCTATGTCGCCGGCCTTATCGTTCCTGCGTTTCTCGGCCTGCTCAGCGAATCTCACGAGAGCCTGGGTATCGAGCTTGCCGCTGGCCCGGAGCGGCAGTTCGGGTAGCAAATGCAACCGGGTCGGGCACATATAGGCGGGAAGCGCCGCCCGTGCGCTCTCGTCAACATGCGCGAGGGCGGAATCCGGTTCGGCCGCCGCCAGTACGACGAACGCCTCCAACCAGCTAGTCCGCCCAGCGCTTCGCACTATTGCCGCCGCATCGATCACCTCGGGGCTGGCGCGCAGCGCCGCCTCTACCTCCGCTGGCTCGACCCGCTGGCCGTTGATCTTCACTTGGCGGTCCTTGCGCCCATACGCCTCGCACAGCCCGTCGGACTGAATGCGCATGAGATCGCCGGTTCGCGTGATGCGCACCTCCGGATCGTGTGGATCTTGCTCGATGTCTCCCAGTTCGTAGCGTCCGGCGCGGAAATAGCCTAGTGCGACATGGCGGCCTCGAACCACCAGTTCGCCAACTTCCCCAGCCGGTACCGGCTCCCCGAAATCATCCACGATGATGAAGCGATTGCCCGGCAGCGCATACCCGACCGGAACGCATGTCGCGGTGCTCGAGACCACGGTCGGCACCACCCATTGTGCGCCGCTCGCCTCAGTCGAGCTGAACCCGATCATGATCTCGCAACCCGGCGAGGTGGATCGGCGGAACTGCTCGATATCGTTCCAGAACACCATCTCGCCGCCGACGCGGATTAACCGCAAGCTGCGCAGATCGGTTTTCGCGCGGCCGCTGCGAGGCATCAATGCGCGGAGCACGCCCGGTACCGCGTTGAGAACCGTCACCGCCTCCCGTGCGATCAGCCGCTGTACTTCGCCGAGCCCGTTACGGTGCAGATTGCAGATGAACAGGGTCGCTCCGAGCACCAACGCGGTCAGCCCTTCGCGGGTGCCGGCGATGGTGCAGGGTGAGCTCAAGGTCAAGAAACGATCTTCGTGTCCGAGCCCGCCTGCATCGACGTATGGCAGCACTCTCGCCAGCAGGTTCTCTTCGCTATTGACGATGCCTTTCGGGTGCCCCGTGCTGCCGGACGTGTAGAGGATGCTGGCCGGCGAGCGGAGGTCACGAGGGGCGCGCGTCTCCTTCCTTGGCGTGCTGGCCGGGGCGAGTGCAGAAATATCGAGCCGTGGCACATCGATTGGCAGAAGCGTGCCGTCGGGGTCGCAATCAGGCGTGATGAGGACGGCGGCAAGGCGAGCCTCCGTGACGATCCTCGCGTTGCGTTCTCTCGGGTGCGCGATGTCGAGCGCAAGGTATGGCCGGTTAGCGACGAAGCAGCCCAGAATGGCGGTCCAGAACATCACCGAGTGGGGCAAAAGAATCCCGATCACGTCTGTGTCCGGGAAAGCTGCATCCAGCGCAGCTGCTATAGCCATCGCCCGACCGCGGAGTTCCGCGTAAGTGACCGTCGACTCGCCGTCGACCAAGGCCGGTTTGTCAGGAAAAATCCTAGCGGCGGCTTCAAAGCGCTCGAATATCGACTGACCTTGTTCAAGCGATGCAAGGACAAACATTTCTCGCCTGCTGGCACTCATGCACAGGCCCTTTATTTGATCGCGTTGATCGAGCCCTGACCGCTCTTGTTATTGAAAAATAGTCAGGAGACGCGCACCACGCCGTTTGCCGCCCGATACTCCAGGGAGGGCGACCGGCTAGGCGACCACACGCTGCAGATTAGACTGCACACGGTGCGCCACGCAACGCTTTTCGATTGGCTTGACCGGTAGCATGCGCGGGCGGATGTATGCGGCGTAATTTTTTCCCGGGCCGCACAAGTGGCTTTTGGTTTTTCCATTTTCCAAAAACTCGCATGTAGCGCGGCTGGATCGCACACAAGCGCCGCGGCCACCGCCGGGAGGATCCGGCAGGGCAGGCAGGCACTGGCGCCTGAGGACGTGGCGAAGTTACATCGATAAGCGCGATCGCGAACCGAACCGGTGAGCCGGGTTGAGCGCGCACGGATGCGGCCGTCCTGCCGGGACAATTCGTCTTTCTTCGCGGTTGGCCACCGACTGGGGGTGCATCATCAGACCGTCCAACGCTGTGTTGAGCGCGCCGTTGCCGTCGGGCCGATCGAAGCCCTGGAAGATCGGCCGCGTCCGGGCAGGGAGCCGAGCACCGCCGCTGAGGCGAAGTCGGTGTGCCCCATCTGACTGACCAGTCCGTCGCATTGTCCCAGGTCTTGCCCTCCGGCAGCTGCGTAGTCCGGTGTGATGGAGAGTTTCATCAGTGCGTCTCCCTGAGCGTTGGTGTTGCTGCTATTTACTTGCGTGCTTCGCGGCATGGTTCGCGAATCAGATCGCTGAAGTACCCTCCCGGCTGCATAAACTCCGCTAGCGCGCCGACCTTTCACCGACGGTTCGTTTTCGCTCGTCTCCCTGGACCTCACCTGACGGAATCATCTCCCGCCTTTTCCGCAACGCTCACCACCATCGCTTTTTACGACTGCAGCTCGCGGTGGTTTGGAACCCGCTCCTGATCGCGGATTCCGAGGGATCAACGCTCATCTCTCACACAGCTCCACACCTCCATCGCTGTTGGCATGTTCGTGGCACACGGTGGTCGACTGGTACTTCGACCATTGACGCCTGATTTCGGATTTGCATCGGTCGGTGAAGCCTAGCACGCTGGCTATGTGTCGGGCCCGGACACATAGGTAACGGAACGTTCCTAAGACATGGGTGACAACCTCGTGCCAAACGGGTTGTACACCGCAACGAAAATCGACGTTCGCCCCTGAGAGGGTGGCCCGAACTCTTAGATGCGGAGCATGTCTGCGGGCGTCTTGCCGGACGGCGAGCTTTGCCGGCGACAGAGTCTGCGCAACCGCCTGCGTTCCTTCCATAACCATCCTCCCGTCGAGCGAAACTTCGTTCTTCACCGTCCTCAGAGCGGAAGCGGCAAGCGTAGACCAACGATCATGCGCGCCCTGGCGGTATGCTGTTATCGTGCGACACCCCGATCGGCATGTCGCCTGCCCTGCAGGGAACCTATTTGCAGCGCGCACTCGTCACCAACCCGGACGGTAGTGGGCCACAGGTGGTGCGGTGGGGGCCGCCTGGGCCGGCCTTCGGCGGCGGCGGGTAGGAAAGTGTGTGCGGAAGACACAATTGCATCATGGGGGGGCCGGTCAACAAGGCGCACAATGGCAACCAACGGCACGAAAGACGATCATGGTTGATCGCTTTCACCGCAGCAGCTGCTGCGGTGGTGATCGCAAGCCCGGCGCTCGGAAATCGCCCGAATGCTCCGGCTCGGCAGCTTCGGGGCCGAGCTCTGTGCCCACGGGCGGCCCGGTCGTTTCGTCCATGAAGCACACCGCGCCCGCTGAGTCGCAGACCTTCAATGCCGGCGACCGTGTCACGCTCCCATTTGCGGCGCCCCGTCCGCTCCATTTCCCGGTACGTACGCACGGACATTCCGAGCTTGGCCGCCATCTCGTGCTGCGAAAGCAGGAGCCATTCGCGCAGGACAACAAGCCGGGCGCTGATTTCCCGATGCAACTCATGTCGCGTCATTGGCAGGTCGGTAGACCGGAAGGTGGCGGGCCCGTTCCTCGTCACGGGCGGTTTCCTTTCGAGCCGGCACCCCTAAGCCACAGATGGTGCAATAACGCGTCTTACATACGTTGCGAGGAGAGGCCGCGCTGCCTTCTTGCGAGCCGCAGTCTTCCGCTTCTGCGGGACAGTTTCAGCGGGCTGCCGCATCGGCGGGAGGAAATCGTTCGGCGTAACCTCGCCGTGTGTGAGGGTGCGGATGCGCAAAGCGATATCGCGGTTCGGCCACGTCCGTCCGTGCGTCAGATCGTGCAAATGACCGGGCGAGATTCCGAGCAGCTCCGCCACGTGCGACGCCCGCATCCCGCTGCGCCCGATCCAGTCCAGGAACGTCATGCTGACCGCACATTTTCTTCGTGGCTGACGGGTTTCGTCATTGACGAAAGTCTAAGCCGTTCCCATATCCGTCGTCAAGGAATGTGGGGGCCGACATCCTTTCTCAGCCGCTGGGGACACGGCTGCGATGGGCGCCCTCCCTAACCGCGACCGCCCCAAGTCAGACATCGGGCGCGGCATGGGCAAAGCCGGTCGGCTTAATCTGGTACATGGCTAAGGGCGCCAACGTCCCGCAACGTAGTACTGGGGTGACCGAGTGAAGACGATACTAATGGCAGGCGCTGCCGCGCTTGCCGGGCTGCCGGCCTACGCGCAGCCATATCAGCCGCCGTACCAGCAACCATATCAACCGACGCAGCCCTATCAGCAACCCGCCAGCAACGGCCTGACCCCGCTCGGCGCGAGCGGAGCATGGAGCGTGGTGCAGGTCACCACTGGCGCCGGCGCCTGCCTCCTAGGCACGCCCGGCCCGAACGGCGGCATGCTCTTCATCGGTACCGCCGGCGGCAACCAGGTGCTGACGTTGGGCTTCGACAAGCCGTCCTGGAACATTCCGGCGTCCGCGGCCCCGTCGGTCACCTTCCAGGTGGACAATTACCCGCCGGTCAATACCACGCCCACGAAGGCCACGTACGCAACAGGCATGTCGTTCTCCATCAATGCCGACTTCATGCGCGACTTCATTCACGAGGTCACGTCCGGCTCGACTCTGACCGTGCGCTTCTCCGGCAGCGAGCCACCATGGACCGTCAGCCTGGCGGGTACCACCGCCGTATGGGCGCCGTTCATGCACTGCGCCGAGTCAGTCGCGCCCAGTTTCGTGGCCACGCTCAATCAACAATACACCCCGTATGCACCTTCCCAGACGTATGCGGGCACGCCGCAGCCTTACGTGGCCGCACCGCAGCCGTACGTGGCAGCGCCGCAACCCTACACGGCCCCGTATGCACCGCCTCCACACGCGCCGCAGATGGTCTCGCAGCCGCTACAACTGGACGGCGGCGTCTTCACGCTTCCGGCAACGATTGGCACGCGGACGTTCACGTTCGCCCTCGATACCGGCTCCAGCGTGGTGGCGGTACCGGAGGACGTTGCAAGAATGCTGGAACGAGACGGAGTGCTGACCGTCACCGGCAGCGGCAAGGTTGTACTGGCGGACGGGAGTAAGGTGGCCATCAGGAACGGCATTCTTGGTTCGGTCACCGTCGGAGGCATCACCGTCAACAACGTCGAGTGCGAGATTACCTCGAAGGGAAGTCCTCTGCTGCTCGGGCAGAGCTGGATGCACAAGTTCAAGTCCATTGGGATCGATTACGCCAGCAACTCGCTCAACATCCGGGTTTGACCCGGACGGATCGGTGAAAGACCACAGGTAACCTGATATCGCATCGACCTGGAACGACGATTCCGGAACCTGGAAGAGGCGAAGGCTCGAACGCAGCGGAGGACCGTCTGATGAGCCTGCTTGCTGGCATTGCGCTCGTGGCGATTGCCTGGTGTACACTGAAGCTGATCGGTTTCGGGAACTCCTAGCAAAAGGCAGTGGTCTTCCTGCTTCTGGCTATGCGCCGCCTGGTGTACCTGTGCGACAGATGGCCTCAAGAGCCGTTCCTTCCTGGCGATCCGAACTGCCAGCACGAGTGGACGCAAGAGCTGGAAGGGCACTCCTGCGCCAAGCGTCATCGGCAGGAAGACTACAGCTTCGCTGAAATATGGAAGCGGACATTCGGCAGGGATCGCGCCCTGTCGCTACAGGCGCCTGCCGAGAAGGCCGCACACGCCAGGCTGGGTCGGAACCATCAACCCCCTTATTTGGTCAGTTCTGCCTTTGCCCGCGAGGAGAGTTGCAGCCGGTCGAGGCAGGCCTGACGCTGTTGGTTGGGGTCCGTACTTGGGCCGGCCGAGCAGTTGATAACGTCGTTGATCAGCACGCTGCTGATGCCGTCACATCGCTGGCCGTCAATGTCGAACGCCCGCACCGATGTCTTATGCGCCGCCAAGGGACCGAGATTGAGGGTGACCTGACGGGAGACAATACCGTCGGTGTTGAACAGCACAAGGTCGAGGTCTAGCTGTGAAATCGGCGCGGGGTCCGGATTGATCACCACGAAATAGATCCGGCATCCCGGCCTCGACGATTGGGCACCGCCTGGAGAACCACCGGTGACCGGCAACGACTCCAGCTTGTTCAACTCGAGGGGAATCGGGCTCCGCGCTCCCAGCTTGGCCTCCGCGTTGGCGTCCCGCCATCCCCCGATGATCAGGCACAGCCCCGCCGCAGCCAACCACCATCCGTTACGCAAGGAGCCCTCGTTGCCGTTCATTCTTTTCCGCCTCCCGCGGCTTGCGCGGCCGCGCGCCAATGATTGCCACCGACTCGCCGGATCGCTCTGAGGTTACGTTCCGACAATTCCGGGGAAGGGGCCAGTCCTTCGACGACCTCGTTGCAGGCCCGGTCGGCGTCTGATCTTTGTTGGGCTTCGGTGCCGGTTTCGGGAGCGCCCGACGCCTTTCGGCCACCCGAGCACCGCTCCTGCGCCGCCGCATTTCGAGGCCTTCGGCGCGCCCGTCCTGCAAGAATCATCCCAGCCATCATCAGGTTGTCCCCCTTGATTGCAGCCTCGATAAGATATTGATCTATGATGTCAAGCTGGGCGTGACTGGCACCGATTTTGCGGCATTGTTGTTGTGGAGCGGAGCGATGCAATCGAGGGCCCGCTTGCAGCAAGTCGAAACTGCCGTCGGGGTAGGGAAGCGTTTCAGCAAAGCCTTCGTCGAAGCGGATATAAGCACGGCATCCTTCGGGTAGATCGCAGGACGGAGTGGAAGCTCGACACCATCATCAGCATCACCGGCAGCACGGACGATGCGTCCGCGCGCTGGTCGTGTTCACACACAGATAAGATTGTGTGTGCGTCACAAATGGTCCCGCGGCATTCCGAAAAAAACCAGCAGCGGGCCCCATCCGGTCGTTCGTATGGCCGCGTGAGACCCCGCGGGGGGCGCGCGGAGCCAGCGCGTAAAATTCGCGCGGCTATGAACGGCGTATACGCTGGGACCCGACGCCGATGGCCGCGCCCCCGAACGGGTGTGCCCCCGGGTCGCGGCGGAGGGGGCCCCGGCGCGAGGCGGGGCGCGTCCGCGGCCTGGTCCGCCTGGGAAAGCCAACCACCGTATGGGTTAACCCGCAGATTACGATCACGTAAATGGCCAGCTACTCTTATTGCAACTAGGTCGTCCTTGGGTAAGGTAAGCCCATCATCCGGCCCAGTGTCGCCGGCGGCCTCGGCGGACACCGCCAGACTGAAACACACGAAAGGGAACACGACTATGAAAGTACTGAACCTAGCCGGAGCCGCCGCGATTGCACTGACTTTCAGCGCAACGGTGGCGCTGGCACAGCCTCACATTGGCGACGGCAGCAACACGAAGCCCATCTCGCCCACCACGCCCGGATACAACGTCGGTACCGGCTCGGCGCATATCGGGGACGGCAGCAACTACAAGCCCGTCCCGTCCACCACACCCGGGTACAGCATAGGCACCGGTTCCGCGCACGTGGGGCATGGCAAAAAAAGTGTGAAGCCCGTATCGGCCAAGAAAAAGTCCGCGGGGCACTGACGCTGGCGGCATCGCAGCGGATGGGCGTCAGCAATGATGACGACAACAACTAGCGTCACCGTCCAGACGAGACTCAGCGAGGCCCTTCGGGGCCTCTTTTTTTGGGGGTCCCCAAGCGGGATGATGGCCTGATCGCAGAAAAGTCGCCCACGAGGCGCGGAAAGCCGGCCTGAATGTCACGCCGTCCGGTGTGCGCGCCATGAAGGAAGTGATGGAAGCACCGGCCACATTGCCGACGATCGACAATGGGGAGATCAAGCGAGCGCGCCGCGGCGGCGCGCTCTGACCGCGCACGCGAGCGCGTAGTTGTCGAGCTTACCGACGGCTGCACGTTCGCCTTGCCGCCGCGGCTCGGCGGCGCGACCGAAGACCAGCTCGCCCAGGTCGAGGTGTTGGGCAGTGGCATCGGCCTGCACTGGGAAACGCTCGATGTTGATCTCTCGGTGCCCGATCTGCTCGCCGGCCTGTTCGGGACCAAAGCCTACATGGCCCGCCACGCCGGCCAGGCCCGGTCGCCCGCCAAAGCTGCCGCCCGCGCCCACGGAGGGCTTGCCAGGCCTCGGTATCAATCATCAAGGCGTTGCCATTGCGGAAGTGACGGGTACAAATCGCCGTCACGTCCGTGCCTACCGGTTCTCGCTTCATCGAGGGGTCGGAAATACCGGGAGAAACTGCGCTGCGCTTTCTGCCGCCGCTGCGTGAAAGAGGAATTCTTCGGACGTTCCAGGAGGCCGCTGGCTGACGGCCCGCGATCTACGCGTTCCCGGCTTTGCTGAACATCGCGGAGGGGCGGGCACTGCCTTGAGTCTTGCGCGTTTGTGGCGACGTGTGTTGTGTCTCATACTTGTCCGTTCATGAGACACAAGGCGGATTGCCGCTAACCTATGGGACTCAAGGACTAGGCAAGAGTTCGTCACCGACCGAGTGCCGTGCCGCAGCGACGAGCGCTTCACCGCACGCTGCCATTTCCGCTGGGGCGATCGTCGAACGTTCACCTATGACCGGTTGATCCGCGTCGTCAATCCAGCCGACGGGAAGGGCGTCCCCATCAAGCGATTCAGGAACCGGGGTGATACGCTGTTTGGCGCAGCGGCCAAGAGGGCGAGAAAGCGCAGGGCGTGAGGTCCATCAGCAAATCTTGAGGCAAGCGTTTGGTGCAGCGCGGCGGAAGCTGAACACATTGAGATTTTAGGGCGCCACCGTCGCCACCTGGAAGGACTTTCGCACAATGCAAACAGCCCTGAACTATGTGCGTGCGGTTTTGTACTGGGCGCCACGGTGGTTGATCGAGATCGTGATCCTGGCGCTCGCCGCAGGCGTCGGCCTGCTTCTGGTCCGATGGGTGTTCCGACTCTTGGAGCGTCTGGCCCGACATTTCGGCTCCTTCGCCACCACGCTCGTCCACCGTAGTGCCGGCCCGGTGGGCGTGGCGTGGATGGTGATCGTGGTCGGGTCGGCATTGTCGTCTGCCGGCTTGCCGCAGGCCACGACACTGGTGATCGGCCATTTGCTGCTCGTGACCTTCGTCCTCGCCGTCGGATGGGGGGCACTGAACGCGCTTGCGCTCGCAGCCGACGTTTATCTTCAGCGCTTTCACATGGATACGCCGGACAATTTGCTCGCCCGCACGCATGTGACGCAGGTGCGCATCCTGCGACGCGCATCCCAGACGCTGATAGCGGTGGTCACTGCTTCTGCCGCGTTGATGACTATCCCGGGAGTGCGCGAGTACGGCATCAGCCTGTTCGCTTCTGCCGGTGCGGCCGGGTTGGTGGTCGGCCTCTCCGCACGCCCGTTGCTGAGCAACCTGATAGCAGGCGTGCAGCTCGCGATCACCCAGCCGATCCGGCTGGAAGACGCTGTGGTGGTCGAAGGTGAATGGGGCTGGATCGAAACCATATCGTCGACCTACGTTGTGGTTCGCATCTGGGACCTGCGCCGCATGGTGCTCCCTTTGACCTATTTCATTGAGAACCCGTTCCAGAACTGGACGAAGCAAACCGCCGACCTTCTGGGGTCCGTCCATCTTCACGTAGACTACACAGTGCCGATCGAGGAGCTGCGGGCGAAACTGACGGAAATCGTCAAATGCACGCCGTTATGGGACGGTAAGGTAGTGGTTTTGCATGTGGTCGACGCACTGCCAACCAGCATTCAGCTCCGAGCGCTCGTTAGTGCGCGGAACTCGGGCGAAGCCTGGGACCTGCGTTGCTACGTGCGGGAAAAGATGATCGAGTTCCTGCAGCAAAGCCATCCACAAGCGCTGCCACGACAACGGGTCGATCTCGAAAGGCAATTGCCAGCGGATCCTGTAGCGCGGCCGCGCGCATGATGAGTTCGTGGGCCCCCATTTCCGCGGCCATGGAGGTAACCGTGGAGCCGACATCCTGACCACGGCGCGTCCGAGCCCCCGACAGAGCGTTTGCCATCGAGTCTTGCTGGAAAGGGGTCCTAAGACACAGACCGGAAACTGGCGTTCCCCACGCGTGCGGGGATGAACCGACGCCTGACGTCACGCCACGGGGTCCCTGTCCCGCCGCCCGCGCAGACGCCTCAGGGTCCCTGGTAGCC
>Ga0123355_10018103_pt1 | contig 11156 bp, 9 predicted proteins | sample TergutEmb28metaG_3_FD_89872 | JGI IMG/M metagenome (GOLD analysis project Ga0123355, IMG submission 89872) | Embiratermes neotenicus P1 segment gut microbial communities from Petit-Saut dam, French Guiana - Emb289 P1 | ecosystem: Host-associated > Arthropoda: Insects > Digestive system > Gut ...
CCGGGCTTATGGGCGATGGCATAGAGCTGGCGGAACATGCCGAAGTATTGCTTGAAGTCGCGCACAGGCATGCTGCGCTCGCCGGAAATATGCAGTGCTTTCAGCAGCTTGCTGCCAAACACAGCACCCAGCCCTAGGCGGCCAAAGTGGCGGTAACGGTCAACCGTCACACAGGCATAGGCCACTTCGTTTTCGCCAGCCTGGCCAATGCGCACAATCGAACGTTTGCCGCGTGCCTGCGGCTCGTTGTCGCGGATATACCTGCCTGCATCATCACGATTCGTGTTCCATAGCGGGCGGGCATCGCGGAATTTCACGCCGTGTTCGTCAATGGCAAGATAGAAAGGCTGTGTCGCACGGCCGGTAATCACCAGCGCGTCGTAGCCGGCTTGCAGCATGGCAAAGGCCATCCGCCCGCCTGCGTAGCTCTCGCCCAAGTCGCCCGTGAGCGGCGACACAAACAGCGCTGCCGTTTTCGTAATCACGGGAAAAATTGTGCTCAGCGCGCCCACGGCGAGCACGATGGGCTGCTCGGGCGCAAGGGGAGGGAGGTCGGGTCGCATGTTTTCTTCCAACAGTTTGGCACCAATGCCCACGCCGCCCAAGTAGGGCATCAAATCTTCGCGCTCTTGCACCTGCGAGGTTTGCGCTGCCATGTCAATATACAGCACGCGAATGAAATTCTCATAAATCATCAGTCTTCAACCTCCTCCATCGCAATGCAATCGTGCGGGCAAAAACGCGTACAAGCCCCGCAGTGCCTGCAAATAATCGGCGCATTGGCATCATCATCCCAGCGAATAGCCTGTGCGGTGCATGTTTCCATACACAGGCGGCAACCGCTGCACTTGCTTTCGTCCAAGGTTACGCCGCCGCCTTTGCGCAGCATCAGTGCATCAGTGGGGCAGGCTTGCGCGCACTTGGGCTCGCGGCATGCTTGGCACACCACAGCCACAAATTTTCCGCTCATGCCGCCGCGAGTTTGCACGGCAATTGCGCTGCGGCTGGTTGAGTGGTTCTTGCGGTTCACGCCCGCGCACATCAGCATGCAGCTAAAGCAACCAATGCAGCGCCCCATGCCCTCGGTTTTTAATACCTTTGCCATAGATTTTCTCCTAATTTTTCTTATGCCATTTTTATGTGGCTGTAATAGGACACAGCGAAGCGACCGAGCCCCACCGCAGGTGGTTATTGTGCAAAGAAGTATGCTTGCGGATGTTTGCAAACGGGGCACAGTTTCACGGCTTCAGCACCAACGTGCACGTGGCCGCAGTTGCCGCATTCCCAAGCGGTGTTGGCGTTGTCGCTGGCGAACACGGTGCCGTTTTTCACTTGGTCGGCCAGTTTGCGATAGCGCATTTCGTGGTGTTTTTCAATGGCACCCACTTGGTCAAACAGCACGGCGATGCTGTCAAAACCTTCTTCGCGCGCTTGCTTGGCCATGGTGGGGTACATTTCCACATTTTCGTGGTGTTCGCCTGCGGCAGCCGAGAGGAGGTTTTCGAGCGTTGTGCCGACTTCGCCGCCCTCTTGCAGTAGCTTGAACCAGATTTTCGCGTGCTCTTTTTCGTTGTTGGCAGTCGCCTCAAAGATTTGGGCAATTTCCACAAAGCCGTCTTTTTTGGCTTTGCTGGCAAAATAGGTGTACATGTTGCGTGCCTGCGATTCACCCGCGAAAGCGTCGCGCAGGTTTTGCTCGGTTTTTGTTCCTTTGATGTTCATGTGTGTTCTCCTTTAAAATTATATTGATAGTCCGATGGCGAAAGCCGCAATGGCCGCCGCCACGCAGTAAAACCCAAACAGATAAAATTTGCGCTTGCGAATGAGTAGCTTGATGACCGAAATGGCAAAAATACCGCTCACCGCCGCCGCCACAAAACCCACCGCCCAGTTCAGCGCGTGGAACTCAATGCCGTGTTGCACTGCCGAAACGCCCTCCAGCAGCCCTGCGCCAAGTATCGCCGGAATGGACAGGATGAAAGCATAGCGCACGGCGAAGTCTTTTTGCAGCCCAGCGAGCGCGCCGCCGAAAATCGTGCTGCCGCTGCGCGACAGCCCCGGGAAAATCGCAATGCCCTGCATGATGCCCACTGTCCATGCGCTTTTGTAGGGCGCATTGGCTTTGTCAAAACGCGCACGTTTGGCAAAGAGTTTATCCACGCTGAACATCAGCACAGCCGTCACCAGCAAAAATGCTGCCACCACAAAGATGTTTTCTAGCAGGTGAGTGAGCCCCAGCAGGCTGATGCCCACGCCCACTAGGCCTGCGGGAATGGTGCCGATGATGACCATGAGCAAAAAGCGGCGCTCGGGCGTGTTAAAGTGGAATTTGCCGCGGAAGATGTCTGCAATCACCGCGAAAAACTCGCGGATGAGCAGCCAAATGTCGCGCCAAAACATGATGAATACGCTCAACAGCGTGGCGAAATGCAGGAATACAGTGAAAGTGAGGTCGCCGCCGCCGTAGTCGCCAAACAAATGGTTGAATATCACCAAATGCCCGCTGGACGACACCGGCAGGAACTCCGTGAGACCTTGCACCAGCCCTAAAATCAACGCTTGCAGCCAAGTCATAACATCACTCTTTCTTGTTTCGCTTCAGTCCGATAGTCGCTAGGGGTAAGTTTGCACCAATAGCCGTTAGGCCCAGGGCAACTTCCACGCCAAAGGGGTAGTCAAAAAACAGCATACCCACGGCTGCTGCCACTGCCGCTGCTATAGAAATCCCGCGGAACACCCACAACAGCGTGCGGTAGCGCTCACCTTGATACTCAAACGAAAGCAGCAACGCCACTCCGCAAATCAAAATAATTGAAAGCAGCATCAGCGTTCCTCCACAGGCACATAAGCCTGCGCATCTATCACGCTTTGGTAGGCCGGGCGGATGATTTTGTTTTGATTGATGAGCTCTTCCATGCGGTGCGCGCTCCAGCCCACAATGCGGGCAATGGCAAACAGGGGAGTGTACAGCTCCGCTGGAATGCCCAGCACGCGATACACAAAGCCCGAGTAAAAATCTACGTTGGGCGACACGCCTTTGTAAATCTTGCGCTTTTCGCTGATGAGCTCGGGCGCAATGCGCTCCACCATTTCATACAAGTTAAACTCGGCCTGCTCGTCTTTTTCGACAGCCAGCTGCATGGTGAACTGCTTGAACAAGTCCGCACGCGGGTCGCTGAGTGAATACACCGCATGCCCCATGCCGTAGACTAGACCCTTGCCATCAAAGGCTTGTTTTTCCAGTAGTTTGTCGAGATAAGCACGCACTTGGGCTTCGCTGGTGGTGTCAGCCACGTTGGCCTTGAGGTCTTCCATCATCTCCACCACTTTGATGTTCGCACCGCCGTGCTTGGGGCCTTTGAGGCTACCCAGCGCAGCGGCAATCGTGCTATATGTGTCGGTACCCGACGACGACACCACGTGCGTGGTGAACGACGAGTTATTGCCGCCACCGTGTTCCATATGCAGCACAAGGGCTAAGTCTAGGATTTGCGCTTCGATGGGGCTATATGCCATGTCTGGCCGCAGCATGCGCAAGATGTTTTCGGCGGTGGAAAGAGCAGGGTCGGGCCGATGGATGTACAAGCTGGATTCGTTGTGCATATGATTATAACAATGATAGCCGTATACCGCCAGCAATGGAAATACACTAGTCAAACGCAAGCATTGCGCCAATACGTTAGGAATAGAAGTGTCGTCTGCCTCATCGTCATACGCACCCAAAGTCAGCACCGAGCGCGACAGCATGTTCATCATGTCGCGACGGGGAGCTTTCATGATAACATCGCGCACAAAGTTGATGGGCAGCTGGCATTGCTCGCCCAGCAGGGCATGGAAGCCGCTCAGCTGTGCGGCTGAGGGCAGCTCGCCAAACAGCAGCAAGTAGGCGGTTTCTTCAAAGCCCAGACGGTTTGCGCGCAAAAAGCCGTTGCACAAGTCGCGCACGTCTATGCCGCGATAGCGCAGCTCGCCCTCGCAGGGCACGCGGCGACCGTTCACCACTTTGGCGGAGGTGATGGTGGACACTTGCGTCAAACCCGTGAGCACACCTTCGCCTTGCTTGTTGCGCAGGCCGGTGAAGACGTTGTTGTCGAGATATTGTTGTGGATCAATGCGGTTGTGTTGCAGCACAAGCGCGCTGAGGTGTTGCAGTTTTGAGGCATCCATCTGAAATTGCCCCCTCTCCTGTAATGGGTATTCTCTTATTATGCCATATTTTCGCCCGCTTGTAAAGGGGTTTTCGAAAATTTACGCGCAATTCACAATTCTCGCTGCGCAAAATTCCATACTCTGTTCACACAATCCACATTTTCCACTTGACAAGCCCCGCACAATGCAGTATAATTAAGGATAATACTTACGCGAAGGAGAAAATTATGCTACCAACCCTATTGTTCCCCTTGTCGCGAATCATCACTGCGGTGATTGTGTTTGTCACCAGCATCTTTGGCGGCATGGGCTGGGATGCAGCCCTCAACCGGCTGCCGCCGAGCCTCGAACCCCTGTCCTATCCCATTTGGATTCACTCACACTGGATTTGGGAAAACGTTGGCTATTGCGAAACCATTAAGGATTGGGTTGCCGACATGCAAGAGGCGGGCATCCCCATTGGTGCGATTATCATCGACCGCCCGTGGGAAGCCTCCACCCACACCTGGACGCAGCGCCATCTGCCGCGCGAAGAAGACCGCACCTTGCGTGCAGAACAACGCGCCGACACTGGCTTGAACGGCCAGCGCAGCATGCAGCGCGACGGCTACGGCGGCTCGGTTGATTCCGTGGGTTCTTACGTGCCCTGCCCGGTGCGTTATTGCTGCTTCTTTGAAGAGTGGTACGCACAACTCAACGGCGTGCCCAACACCGGCCCGGGCTTTATCGAATACTTCAACGCCATGGGCATTGAGGTACTTGCGTGGGGCACAGGCATGGTCAACACCAACTCGCCCAACCACTTTGACCCTGTGCGCTTGAGCAACCCCGATGGTACGGTGCTGTATCCGCCCGAATTCCAAGACCGCCACGAATGGGCCGCCGAGCACGACTGGCCCCTAGATTTGCCCGAATCAAGCTATTTCCTCAACAACGGCCGACTGGTTAGCTGGTGGGGCAGCCACAGCAACTACACCCACCGCACTTACGGTTCACTGGTTGACTACACCCAAGCCGCTGCCGTGGAATGGTGGGAGCAACAGCTTGACAACGTGCTGAACATGGGCCTTAGCGGCTGGAAAGTGGACGGCACAGACCCATACGTGGCCACGCTGTTGCCAGCGATTAATTACCGCGGTCGACTTATCGGCTGGCGTTCATACCGACAAGCCGCCTACCGCCACTGGATTGATTATTCGTGGGAAAACTTTGGCGCAGTGGCCAAAGTGCGCGCGGTTGACGACTACTTCTTCCGCGCAGGCATGCCTTTCCGCTTTGCCCCGCGCCGAGGCAACTTCTTGGCTTGGGCAGGCGACCAAGATAATGACTGGCGCGGCATGCGTGCGGCACTCAACAACATTTTTGCCTCATCGATGTTCAACTACGTCAATGTGGGCAGCGATGTCGGCGGCTTCCGTGGCGGTCCATACGACAACCCATGGGATGTATTCATCCGCTGGGCACAGCTGGGTGCATTCAGCACGCTGATGGAAATGGAAAGCACCCTGCGCGAAGTCCCGCGTGAGTTCCTCACCCCCGGCGGCGACGTGGAGCTTGTGGTTTACACCGAGCATCGCCCCTTCCGCTTCAACGATTTCTATCCACAACTGCTGGCGGAGCACGACATCGACATCGTGGCCATTTACCGCGATTTCGCCATCATGCACACCGAGCTGCAGCCCTACATCGCCAGCCAAGTGATGTTCAGCTATGAGCGTCGCCAGCCCACCGTGCGCCCCGCCATGGGTTACTACCAATACATGTTGGGCGATGAAATCTTCGTGGCGCCTATCGTGCAGCAGGGTGACTACAGCGGGCACTACCGCCGCATCATCTTCCCACGCGGCAGCAACTGGATTTATCTGTTTGACGAAACACAGGTCTTCCGTGGTGGCAGCATGCATCGCCTGCACTTCAGCTACGATGTGTCGCCCGTGTTCATCCGCGAGGGCGCGATTATCCCGCGCATTCGCCTGCTTGACGTGCCCGTGGGCGCAGCACCGGTGTTCTGCAACTACACCACCATTTATATTTACCCACGGCAAGGCAGCAACCGCTTTGGGCTGTTTGAAGAAGGCCAGCGCGGCTCGATGATTAACTACACCATGAACCGCAACACCATCCGCGTCACCATGGAGTCCACCGAGCGCGACATCATGTTCCGTCTGTTCAACATTTGCACGCCAGGTGCCATTGTGCTGGCAGACGGCACGCGCCTTGCGGCCGTCGCCTCGCTAGATGACCTGCGCGCAAGCGGGCTGGGCTTCTATGTGGACGAAGCGGGCAACCTGTGGATTGCCCACCAAGACGCCATTGACGGCATTGACTTCACCGTGCATTTTGTTAACTGCGGCTGCTAACCACCCATCATTTTTTAGGAGGTACACACGCATGACTGAACTGCAAGACCCTCCCGTAATCCATGAAGACGAACCAGAGAAGGCGCGTTGGGCAACTAAAAATAATATCAATTATGGCATTGGCATCACCGGGCGTTCAGTGGCCAACGGCTTCACTGGCAGGCTGCAATATTTCACCACCACCATCATGGGCATGCACCATGGGCACGTGGCGCCGCTGATGATTTTCGGTCAGGCCTTTGATGGTCTGAGTGACCTGATTATGGGTGCTGTGATTGACAACACACGCAGCCGCTGGGGTAAGTTCCGCCCTTGGTGGGGACTGGGCACCATGCTAAACGCTATCGCCACCGTGCTGCTGTTTGGCGTGCCTGCCGGCATGGCCGCAAACCCTGCCGCAGCTACGACAGTAGCCTATGTGGCCATCATGTGGCTAATGTGGGACCTCACCTACACCCTTGTGGACGTGTCATATTGGACGATGATACCCGCCCTTGCGCCGGCAGGCGAAAAGCGCGACATTGTGTCCACCATCCCACGGGTGTTCAGCGGCGTGTTTGGCATTGCAACGGCGTTCAACATGAACTTGGTCAGCTTGCTTGGCGGTGGCGATTTCAACTACGCCCATGGTGACCACATGTTCGTAGGTTTCCGCAATTTTGCCATCGCCGCCAGCGTTGTTTATATTATCACTTCGCTTTACGGCGCATTCACGGTGCGCGAGCCAAACCCGGCCGTGCGCATCCCCGGCGAAGTTCGCCAGCGTGTGCAACCGCTTAAAGCGTTTGTAGCCGCCGTGAAAACTCTGGTGGGCAACAAGCAAACTCTAGCCATTGTTGTGGTAATGATACTGTTCAACCTTGGCCAAAACATGACCAACAGCGCAAGCATTTTCTTCTTCCGTCACGTATCTGATTACACTGACAACGAGTTTGGCATGTTCAACATGGCCATGGGCTTGGCCAGCGGCATTGGCATGTTTTTGTTCCCCATTGCAACAAAGCACATTGGCCGCACGCGGTTTTATCGCATTGCCTTTTTGCTGCCGGTGTTGGGCTGCGCAGGCATGTTCCTGTTTAGCCAGTTCATGCCGGGCGTGTTCATTCCGTTCTTGCTCAGCATGATACTCGGCCACATCGGCTACGGCGTAATGGGCGTGATGCAAAACGTCACCTTGGCCGACACCGTGGACTATGGCGAATGGAAAACCGGGCAACGCAACGAGGGCATTTTGTTCAGCACGCTCACCACACTGAGCAAACTGGCCGGGCTGCTCAGCAACGCCGTGGGCATTGGCACGCAGTGGACGCTACGCTTTGGCGGCGCGTTTGGTGTGCCTGCGCAGCTCAGTGCGTTTCAAGCCAACGGCTTCAAGCTGTGGATGTTCGGGTTTTCGCCCATTGTGCTGCTCATTTCGTTCTTGGTGTTCACGTTCTGCTTCAAGCTCACGCCCAAGCGCATGGCTGAAATCACTGCGGACTTGGCTGAGCGGCAACGACAAGTTATCGTTGACACTGACACTGGCGCACAAGTGGTAACACGGGCAGCAAGCGTAATCGAAAATATCCGCACAGAGCAAATCCGCAATGCCGAAAACAGAGACAACGACAGCGAATAATAAAGTCAACCCCCTGCACAAATAAGCAGGGGGTTGTGTTCTTGTTTGCTATTTGTATTTGGGCAGGTAGCCGCCGTTGTCAATGCAGCCGTGCGCTTCAATCAGCTCGTCGCACATGGCGATGATGTCATCGATGCTCAGCTCGCTGGCGGTGTGGGGGTCCATCATCGCAGCGTGGTAGATGTGCTCTTTCTTCAGCGTGACGGCAGCTTCAATGGTGCACATCTGCACGTTGATGTTGGTCATGTTCATTGCGGCCAGCTGCACGGGCAGGCGACCCACATGGCAGGGATTGATGAAGTTGCCATCCACCATGCAGGGAATTTCCACGCAGGCATCATGCGGCAGGTTTTCAATCAGCCCGCCTTTGTTCAGCACGTTGCCGCCAATTTTGATGGGCGTGTTGGTCACCACCGCGTTCATGATTTCCGCGCCGTATTCATGGCTACGGGTGTGGCCGCGCTGGGCACTTTGTAGCACTTCTTCTTTTTCAGCGTTCCATTTTGCAATTTGGCTCACGCAGCGGCGCGGGTATTCATCCAGCGGAATGCCGTAGCGTTCAATCAGTTCGGGATATTTATCTTTGATGAAGAACATGTTGTACTCGGCGTTGTGTTCGCTGCTTTCGGTGCAGTAATAACCGAGCTTTTGAATGTACTCATAGCGCACCATGTCGTAAATCAGGCCGCTTTCCATGCTTTCTTTACTTTTGGCACGGATTTCAGGATACAGGTCGTTGCCATCTTTGTCGTGAATGCTCAGCAGCCACGCCATGTGGTTGATGCCCGCAATCAAGTCGGTGTGGCCGGGCACTTTGTCGCCCATCCCCAGCATGCTGAGCAAAACGCTCGAGCAAGCCTGCCAGCTGTGGCATAGCCCGACTGTCGGCACGTTCGTGTAACGCTGCATATAGCCGGTAATCATGGCCATGGGGTTCACGTAGTTAAGCATTCTCGCACGGGGAGCAACTTCTTCCATGTCGCGAGCAATGTCTGCGAAAACAGGAATAGACCGTAACGCGCGAAAAATGCCGCCAATGCCCAGGGTGTCGGCGATAGTCTGACGCAGACCGTATTTCTTGGGCACTTCAAAATCGATGATGGTGCAGGGGTCATATAAGCCCACTTGAATGGCCGTGACGACGAAGTCGGCGTCGCGCAGGGCATCTTTGCGGTTTTCCACGCCCAAGAATTTGGTCAGCCGCGCGCGGCCTTCGTTGATGGTGTTGTTCATTGCGCTAAGGATGGTGTACGAGTCTTCCAGCCGTTGGCCGTCGATGTCATACAGTGCCATTTCGGCCTCACGCAGTGATTCAACGCACATGCAGTCGCCAAGTACATTGCGCGCAAACACGGTGCTGCCCGCACCAACAAAACAGATTTTCATAGGGTGTCCTTTCGTGTGTGTGATAGGTTTTAGTATAGCATGTTCGAGCAAAGAATGCAAGTGTTTTTTTCGGTGCCTGTCGCGGGCATCAAACATCAAGGCCGCCGTCGGTGGTTGACCGGGGGGAGGACATTCAGCGGCGGTTTTTTGAGGAGGAGTGACGGGGTGCGGTGCTTAAAATAAAATCGGCGGGACGCGAACACCGGCGGCGGTCAAATACGCTTCGCCTGCATCGGCGCAATCAGTGTAACGTTGCGCCAGTTGTTCCCACTGCCCGGCACTCATCATGTCATACGAAACATACCACTGCGGTCTAGCTGCCGCATCAAAAGCCGCCCTGCGCAGCGCTTGTACCTCATCCCAGTCATAATCCATGCTTGGGTAGGCCGTGTTGATTTGCAAGATGCGCTGAATTCGTGCAGCTTGCCGCGCCCATTCAACGGCGTTTGGCACAAAAAAGTCTTGCGCAAGTGCAATCATGGCTTGCATATCCTCGTTGGACTGATGCAGCCTGTTATACTCGCGCGTTGCGTCAAACCACATTTCGGCGTTGTGCCCGGGCATGAAAGCACTTTCGTGCTCCGGCAAATCACCAAAAAACCCAACAAACGCCGCCATTGCCCAATAGTGAAGGCCGAGGTCATCATTTTCTGTTGGCGCGGTTGTGGTGGGTTCGGTGGTTGTGGTGACGGGTTCTGTAGGCTGTTGCGGTGCCAGGCTTCCGCAGGCCACTAAAAACGCAAATGATAGCAAAAACGCGGCAATTGCAAGTAGTTTTCTCATGTCGAAACCTCCTCGTTTGTTAACACCATTTTACCACATCCCATCCAAAAAAGCAAGGAGAATCGCCATGCCCGCAAAAATTCAATTCCCGCACGGCTTTTAGGAAGCAGGTGACAAGGCTTGCGCCTTTCGGCAGCTCGCAAATCCACCTTGATAAAAATTTGACAAGCCCCTTTTTTTATGTTATAATATTGTTTATGTTTAAATGGGAGGTTCTGCCATGGTGCGCAGCATGACCGGCTTTGGCCGCACAGAACACGTAAGCGAGCAATTTCGCGTCACTTGCGAAATGAAAAGCGTGAACAGCCGCTACTTTGAATTTTCGGTTCGTGTGCCGCGCAGCTGCGGCTTTTTGGAAGACCGGTTGAAAAAACTGGCCAACACGCAAATCACACGCGGCAAAGTGGAATGCTATATTGGCGTGGAGTTCCTCGGCGAAAGCCCTGTGGAAGTCGCGCTGAACGAAGCGGTGCTTGTGGGCTACAAAGCTGCCATTGCCGCGCTTGTGCAAGACCATGGCATTGCCGATGACATCACTGCAACGTCGCTGTTGCGCGTGCCGGATTTGTTCAGCGTGCAAAAGAAAGCCGTGGACGAAGAGGAAATCTGGGCAGCGGTTGAGGTTGCAGCAGGGGAGGCCTTGCAAAAGTTCATTGCCATGCGCGAAGTTGAGGGCGCACGCCTGAGCGATGATATTCTCGCCCGTGCAGAGGAGATTCTTTCGCACGTGAGTTTCATTGAGCAACGTGCACCCGAACTCACTGCGCAGTACATGGAGAAGTTGCGCACGAAGATGCAAGCTTTGCTGGAGACCACGACGATAGAAGAACAACGCCTGCTGACCGAAGCGGCTATCTTCG
>Ga0123355_10018104_pt1 | contig 11156 bp, 11 predicted proteins | sample TergutEmb28metaG_3_FD_89872 | JGI IMG/M metagenome (GOLD analysis project Ga0123355, IMG submission 89872) | Embiratermes neotenicus P1 segment gut microbial communities from Petit-Saut dam, French Guiana - Emb289 P1 | ecosystem: Host-associated > Arthropoda: Insects > Digestive system > Gut ...
ATGTGTAAATTTCAAATTATTGTCCAAAGTCTTCCCTCTAGCTGATAAAAATGTTATACTGTGTATGGTTATTATAGCATAATTTTTACTTTTTGGCTCGACTTTTGAAAAAGAAAAGCACTCTTTCAAAAGATCTCGCTGTGCAATTTGGGAAAGAACGCCTTACGGCGTTCAGCTTATGCACAAAGTATATCACAAGTATAGGAGAATCTCAATGAAATTACAAAGACTTTTGAGCTACGCGAGACGTGGCTGTGACGATTTTAACATGATAGAAGAAGGCGACCATATCGCAGTCAGCATGTCAGGCGGTAAAGACTCTACCGCGCTACTCATCGCGCTTGCTCACATGCGCCGGTTTTACCCTAAGAAGTTTACGATCGAGGGCATGAGTGTGTCTCTAGGGCTTCCGGGGGCGGATTTTACTAATATGCAGAATCTTTGCGACGAGCTTGAAGTAAAATACACGGTTATCGAGACGCAAATAGGAGAAATTATATTCGACGTGCGTAAGGAGAAGAACCCATGTTCGCTTTGCACAAAGATGAGAAAAGGCGCGTTTAACGAGGTCGCGTTGGCGAACAAATGCAACAAAGTAGCCTATGGGCAAAACAAAGACGACGCTATCGAGACTTTGTTCATGTCGTTATTCTTCGAGGGACGCATTTTTTGCTTTTCTCCGGTGACGTATTTCGATAGGACTGATATTACGGCGATAAGGCCGCTGATCTATACTCCTGAAGACGAGATTGAGGAGTTTATCAAGCGTTATAATATCGGGCTTTCGTTTAATAATTGCAGCGTTGACGGAAAGACGAAACGTCAGCAAATAAAAGAGTTCATAAAAGCAAACTCAGACGTTTATCCGGATATTTATGAAAAATCGTTCGGCGCGATTGCACGCTCCGACATACCCGGATGGGGGATAGGCAAGTACAATGAGTAAAACCCCAAGAAACTACCACGAAGAGCAGAGTATTCAAAACGCCAAGAAGCTAAAAGAGCAGCTTGTGAAACTTCCATCGTTTTGCAAGGACTTTTTCGTGAGCATATCGGACAATACATCGTCCGCGACAAGATGCGGCTACGCTTATGATTTGGATATTTTTTTCAGCTACTTATGCGAGCATGAAGATGATTTTCACGGGTGCGAGGCGGTTAAATTTAGTCTCGATGATTTAAGCAAAGTGTGGATTTCGCACCTTGAAAGATACATGGCGCATCTTACATATTACGAGCGCAGTAATGCGAAATCTACAGTTGAACATTCAAACAAGGAGAGGGGCAAGTCGAGAAAACTCTCTGCGGTTCGCGGGCTTTTTTCGTACCTTTTTAAGAGCGGGAGAATCGCCGCAAACCCAACCGAGCTAATAGCTCCGCCGAAAATACATAGCAAGAACATAACTAAGCTCGAAGTCGATGAGGTCGCAAAACTGCTTGACGAGGTCGAAGCAGGCGCATCTCTTGCAGGTCGAGCGCAGGCTTTTCACGAGCATACTAAAGAGCGCGACTTGGCGATAGTGACGCTTTTGTTAGGCACGGGTATACGTGTCTCTGAGTGCGTCGGCATTGACATAACCGACATAAATTTTGATGTAAACGGCGTACGCATAGTCCGAAAAGGCGGCGATGAATCTGTCGTTTACTTTAGTGATGAAGTCTGCGAGGCTTTGGAAGGTTATTTAAAAGAACGCGGGAAAATCGTCGCTGTAGCAGGTCATGAAAACGCGCTGTTTTTATCGCTCAGAAGCACGCGAATAACCGTGCGTTCAGTGCAAAACCTAGTGAAAAAATACTCAAAAACCGTAACACCACTCAAAAATATCTCCCCGCATAAACTCCGCTCGACCTATGGCACAAACTTGTACTCGGAGACGGGCGACATTTACCTTGTGGCGGATGTACTTGGACACAAGGACATAAATACGACTAGAAAGCATTATGCGGATATGGCAGACTCGAGAAGGCGGCAGGCGGCTAAGTATGTTGTGCTTAGGAAGGAGTAGATGGATACGATGCTATCTTATACTCGCAATGTTGTTTTGCCAAAGATTGCTTCTGTTTGGGGCATAATTAGCTATCCGATTCTTTTTTTCTATGTGCAGTTAAAAGTAATGGTAATATGGGTTATTGTCACATTCTTTGTACTTGCTTTTATGAGTATATATACAGGCAGAGATTTCTTGATATACGAATTCAATAATGCGCTGATGGAGACCGACATGGTAAAACTGTCAGCAATTACCGGGATAGTCGTCTTGTTGATCGTGTGGCTTATTAAACACAAGTCATGGGAAGAGTCAGGCTTTTGGAAGGTTTCCGACATATCGGCTTATAGTTTAGTTTTGTGTGCGTTGGCAGGAGTGATTACAAACTATTTTTGGACAGGTATATTTCACCTTTCCGGGTTGCCTGAGCTGTTTCCCGGTTATGCAGAGTTAACGGATTCGCTGTTTCGTGGACATATAGCATATCAAGTTTTAGGTATCGCCATTATAGCGCCTATTGTCGAAGAGGTTGTATATAGAGGCATTGTCTTAAAGCGGTTGCTAAATATGCCTATGAATTTTCATGCTGCAAATATTATTCAAGCTCTTATATTTGGGATTATGCACTTAAACGTTTTACAAAGTACCCATGCTTTTTTTGGAGGAATTACTCTCGGGCTTGCATATGCAAAGTTCAAAACAATTTGGGCGCCGATTATTATACATATTACATTTAATCTTTGGTCTGTTATAATCATAAACATAGAAAAACATTACAACATAGAATCGTCGGATACATTTATTGCAATTACGACTATTATGAGCGCGCTTGCAATAATTACATTTCTTTATAATATGTTAAAAACTAGTGATATCGACGATGAGAATTTGCCCCAATAAACATTAATAAGGAGACCTCAATTGAAAAAACAACTATCCACAATTTGGAGTATACTTGCATACCCCACTCTCTTCATCGTCATCCAGCTTGGCGTATCATTGATATGGGTTGCTGATGCTGCTGTTCGGCATTATTTCGTTGCCTCGCTTACCGGCTACGATATAAGTGATGTAGATGTCACCGCGGTTCTTGCAGACATGAACTTAGCAATGATAGCACTGGTAAGCGGTACGCTGACTTTGTTCATAATGTGGCTTATTCTGCGTAAGGAGTGGAAAAATCAAAAATTTTGGCGGATTTCTAATATTTCTGTCAGAGGCATTGTTTTATGCGCCTCAATTGGCTTTGCGCTAAACTTTTTTCTGAGTATGCTGATTGCTTTGACCGAGATTTATACACTATTCCCTGAGCATGAAGCATTAATGGAAGCGCTATCTACGGGGCCGCTTATAATAAGGATTCTGAGCATTGCTGTTATGGCGTCGGTGGTCGAGGAAGTTGTATTTAGAGGCATAATCTTAAAGCGCTTGATGAGCATGCCCATGAACTTCCATATCGCCAATTTAATCCAAGCGCTCTTGTTCGGGCTTATCCATTTTAACATGTTGCAAAGCGCGTATGCATTTTTGATAGGCATAGCTTTTGGGCTTGTTTATGCGAAGTTTAAGACGATTTGGGCGCCAATTATTATGCATACGACGTTTAATTTGCTCACGGTGCTGGCGGCTTATTTTACAGAGAGCTATTACGGGGGCTATTATGAAGAGGCTTTCGACGCGCCCGAAGTGCTTGTTTCTATGGTGATTATAAGCTTTGCGATTACGGTGTTGCTTGGATTTGGTATCTATAAAATGCAAGTAACGGATGATACAATTTTAGAGGAGGAATAAACATGTTTTGGAGAAAGAAGCTGCCTGAGCTTTATAATGAAAAAGAGATTGAGGCGATTGAAAGGCATATTGGAAGTCACTTTGGGCGATTTGACAATGTGCTTCATGAGCTTGTCTCGCCCGATATCCATGTGGATATTTGCGTGATAAACCCGACACCTGAGCGTAATTACTATACGCTGGTAACAATGGGCATGGGTGCACATCGTATGAATGTGCCGAAAGAATTGAAAAAAGCGGGACTTGACCGGGCGGAAGTTCTGATCACTTTGCCGCCTGATTGGGATATACAAAGTGATGATGAAAAATGGTATTGGCCGCTTCGCTGGTTAAAGGTATTGGCTAGGCTGCCGGGCGAACATAAGACATGGCTGGGCTACGGGCATACCGTGCCAAACGGCGCGCCATTTGCTGAAAATACTGAGCTCAGCGGCGTTATGCTTTCCATGCCGTACTATTTTGGGCAGGAGGCTTCTGTTTGCACGCTTCCGAATGGAGATAAGGTTAATTTTTATCAGGTAATTGCGCTCCATGAGAGCGAGATGAACTTTAAAATTGCAAATTCGGCAGAAGCGTTAGAGGACTTGTTTGCGGATGATTTTGATATGGTTTTGGATGTGGCGCGTGGGAAGTTGGTTTAGAGAATGAAAAAACGGAAGTATTTAGGACGATATAATAGTGATATAGGGAAATCCGTCAGCGCGAAAATCGTTAGGGCGGACGATATTGGCATTGCCGGCTATGCTTCGCGGATAGAAGTTCATGATGTACATCGGCCTTACATGGTTGGGGAAGCCGGCGCGGAGGTTTGCATTGCAAACGACGGCTATAGCGAGCTGGCTTTTTTGCCTGATGGTGAGAATTGGCAATTAACTGCAATCTATGATGAGCGCGGCGATATAGTTGAATGGTATTTTGACATAACAAGCAAAAATGACGTTGATGAAGATGGCCATCCTTATTGTGATGATTTATATCTTGATGCAGTGTTGATGCCGGATGGACGGATATTGCTTTTTGATGAGGATGAGCTGGTGGATGCTCTTAACAGTGGGAGTGTTAGTCAAGAGGGGCACATAGAACACTGAAGAGGTTGATTGATGAGAAGGTGATTAATGTAGAGTACATGGAGGAGTTTTGTGAGATGTTAAAGGGGCTGTTTTAGGAGGAGGGCTGTTATTCCCTCAGGTGCGTATGTTTTGTTACAGCACATAAGTCTGTCATTGCGGCCTCCGAGCCGCAATCTGCATTAATAAATGATAAGATTCCGGGTCGAGCCCACAATGACGGTCGTTGCAGGGTAGGGGCTTGCCTCCGCCGCTTGACGGGTGATGGCTAATGGTTGTCGGCCGATGGCTATCATCGCTTGATTACGCCAAGCTCACCCAAACCCCCGGGCGACCCGTCGGCATAACGCGTGAGGGTCGCCCGTTGCTCGCCATTAGATAAGTATCACCTTGCAACCAACTCAACTTAATCCACCCCTAGCGGAAAAATAGCCGGGTCACCCGGATTGCAATAAGTTACGAAAAAAAGTATGAAAAACGCAATAAGAAGCAGAGCAAACCTAATAGCAACTCTGCCGCTCATGTATCTAGTCCAAAATTTTATCTTTTCTTTCATGCAATGCTCCCTCTACACCAAACGTCAAGCAAAATTGTGGGCTTTCATTGAGTCCGCAGGGACGATTTGTAATCGCCCGCCTACTTCAATACACATAAAACTTTCCATCTCGCGTGTAAAGCCCAGCATTCCTTACCATCTAAAACACCACAACATTCTAGCCGGGCATTGACATTGCTGTATCCAGTTCCAAAAATACAAAGGCATGCCCGGGCTCAAAGTATCCAAATACAAAAACGCCACAAATGTACCAACAATCACCTTACTCGCCGCCATCAAAGCTCTATCCGTCAAATAAAAACTCCAAAACATAACCTTATCTCTCATACAATTCTCCTCCTACTCTAAGTACCCCACCGGGCAAATACTGACACACTTTCCGCAAGTATCCGCCATTTGAAGCGCACTTTTTCCCTTCATCATTTTCTCATTCTTATTCAGCTCATCTTGGCACACAAACTTGTCAATTCCATCAACTTTTATCGCGCCAACAGGACAAGCTGCCAAACATAGCCCACAAGAGCCATTCTTAAAATACAAACACATCTCCTCAATCGGTTTTTTATCCGTTTCAAGTAGCGCGGACGTAATAACTGCACAAAATCGCCCGCCTGAACCCTTTTCGGTGATTACCATTTTATTTAACCCAAAAACACCAAGCCCCGCGATAACCGCAGCACTTCTATGTGACCACATCGACTTCAAATCCTCTTGGTTATATGTATGCGTTGCTCTAATTGTTTGACTTGTGTGGGCTTTTGCTTCTAAGAAGCGAGCAATCGCCTCGTTCACCACATTAAAATGCTGATTTATTTCCTGATACGCCTCGCTCCATAAAAACGCGCTATGTTCGGCCGTTTTAGGCGCATAAACGATTTCTTTTGTAAAAGGCACGTAATAGCTGATGACGCTTTTCGCACCGGGAAGCAACTCCGTCGGCGATAAATGCCAATCACCTATAAGCGTCTTCAGCTGCGTGTACTTTTCATCATCAGCTTTGGAAAAGGAAACAATGGGCTCGCGAAACAAATCCGTCCGATTCAACGATTTTACGGTGTCGACAATGATTTTTTCTATCTGTTTTTCCATTGCTAGTCCTCTCCTCTCGTGAGTGCAGTGTTTTAGTTGGAATGATTATAACACACGCATCATTTTTTTGCTACCAAAACAAATATTTTAAAACCCCTTGACATTTCCTTGCTCAAATGGTAACTTATTATTAGCGCTTAGCACTCAACGCTGCCGAGTGCTAACAATTTCAAAAATTACAACCTCAAAGGGTGTGATGATATGTTTAACGATAGAAAAATCCGAATACTTGAAGCCATTATCAATGACTATATAGCCACGGCCGAACCTATCGGCTCGCGTACTATTGCCAAAAAATATGACCTCGGCATATCTTCCGCCACCATTCGCAATGAAATGAGCGACTTGGAAGAGATGGGATATATCATTGCGCCGCATACGAGCGCGGGACGCGTTCCGTCGGATAAAGGTTATCGATTATATGTCGATCAGCTCATGCCTCGCAGGGAGCTCACGCATGAGGAAGCGGCATACTTGCAAGGTATTGTTACAAGCAATATTAGCCAAGTTGATATACTTATGCGAGAGACGGCTAAGGCAATATCGCTTTTGACAAACTATACGACTATTGCGTCAAAAACAACGGTTGATTTAACAAAGCTCAAGCATGTTCAACTCCTACCCATGAGCGATGATAGCATCGCAATTGTTGTAATAACCGATAGCGACTCTATCAAAAATCATGTGCTTAAACTTGACAAAGCCCCAAGTTACGAGGCACTCACCCAGCTATCTTTTGCGCTCAACAATTTGCTTAGTGGGAAAAAAGTCAGCGATTTATCGGATATTAAGATTGATGCGTCCGGCGATAATTCCAAAATGCTACAAAAAATTCTCGACGCCGTGCGCCAAATCATGCTGCAAGAAGATGATATTCGAGTATACACAAGCGGCGTTAAAAATATATTGGAATATCCTGAATTTTCGGATATTGAGAAGGCAAAAAGCGTCTTTAACACCTTTGAGGAGCAGGAAATGCTCATAACGCTTCTTGGCAATAATAACGACAATGTTCAAGTCGTAATTGGCTCTGAAAGCACTATGCAGGGTATGCAAGACTGTTCGATTATTAAGGCAAATTATACCTTCGGGCCAAAACATTTGGGTTCAATCGGGGTCATAGGTCCTACCCGGATGGACTATGCTCAGGTATTTTCTATACTAAACGGCATTGTTAAGAATGTTAATGCCGCCATAAGTTCACTAACGAAGGAGACATGATGATGGAAAACGATGATAAAGCAATCGAGGATGAGATAATCGAAGATACGGAAAGCTTGGAGGTTGAACCTGAGGAGATTCTTTCCATAGAAGAGCAGCTCCGCGCGCAAAACGCTGATTTGCTCGACAAGCTTCAAAGAAGCCTCGCCGAGTTCGATAATTTTAGAAAGCGCAGCATAAAAGAAAAGGCCGAAATGTTCGATATCGGCACGATGAGTATGGCGGAGAGAATTTTGCCTGTAGCTGATAACTTTTTACGCGCTTTAGATGCCACTCCCGATAAGGAAGATAGTATGTACAAAGGCATCGCTATGATTTATAAGCAACTCGAAGATGCTCTGGCAAATGCTAATATCACGCCGATAGAGTGTGTTGACTTGGAGTTTAACCCGAACTTGCATAACGCCGTGGCTCATGAAGAGATTGAGGGCAAGGCAGAGAACACTATTGTCGAAGAACTTCAAAAGGGTTATAAGTACAAAGATAAAGTAATAAGACCATCAATGGTTAAAGTAGCAAAGTAAATCAGAGTTCGGCAACGCCGAACCATTCGCGTAGCGGATGAAATTGCGTAGCAATTTTCTGATGCATGAGTACATTTTCGTGCGTTTTGTGCGCGAAAATGTACGAAAATATAAACTAAACTAAAACGGAGGACAAAAATATGCCAAAAATTATAGGAATTGACTTAGGTACTACAAATTCATGCGTAGCTGTTATGGAAGGCGGCCAGCCGGTCGTTATTCCAAACTCGGAAGGGCAAAGAACTACCCCTTCTATCGTGGGCTTTACTAAATCGGGCGAGCGTCTAATCGGCGAAGTCGCTAAGCGTCAAACTATCACGAACCCTGATAATACCGTTATGAGTATCAAAAGAGAGATGGGTACAAACTTCAAAGTAAACATAGACGGCAAAGACTATTCACCGCAAGAGATTTCGGCTATGGTTTTGCAAAAATTAAAAACTGACGCGGAGAGCTACCTTGGCGAAAAAGTTACACAAGCCGTTATCACCGTACCAGCTTACTTTACCGATAGCCAAAGGCAAGCCACAAAAGACGCGGGTAAAATCGCAGGTCTTGAAGTTATGCGTATTATAAACGAGCCAACGAGCGCCGCTCTCGCATACGGCCTCGATAACGAAAATGAACAAAAAATACTCGTCTACGACTTAGGCGGCGGTACTTTCGACGTTTCTGTTATCGAGATTGGCGATGGCGTTATCGAAGTTCTCGCGACCAGCGGCAATAATAGGCTCGGCGGTGATGACTTTGACGAGCGTGTTATGGACTACGTTGTGCAAGAGTTCAAAAAGCTTGAAGGTATTGATTTGTCAAAAGATAAAATGGCAATTCAAAGAGTTCGCGACGCGGCGGAGAAGGCGAAACAAGAGCTTTCAACCGTTACGACAACAAATATTAACTTGCCGTTTATCACAAGCAACCAAGACGGCCCTAAGCATCTCGACGTTACGGTTTCTCGTGCGAAGTTTGATGAGCTTACATCTGATTTGGTGGAAAAAACTATCGAGCCGGTTAAATCCGCTCTTAAAGACGCGGGAATTAGCGCAAGCGAGCTTTCAAAAGTGCTTTTGGTAGGCGGTTCGACAAGGATTCCGGCTGTTCAAGACGCTGTTAAGAGACTCACGGGCAAAGAGCCGTTTAAAGGCATCAATCCTGACGAATGCGTTGCTTTGGGCGCGTCCATTCAAGGTGGGAAGCTCGCAGGTGACGAAGGCGCGGGAAGTATCTTGCTCCTTGACGTTACTCCGCTATCTCTTAGTATCGAGACTTTGGGCGGCGTTGCAACTAGATTGATTGAAAGAAACACAACCATTCCAACGAACAAGAAAAATGTTTTCTCAACGGCGGCCGATAGCCAAACTGCTGTTGATATCATAGTTGTGCAGGGCGAGAGGCAACTTGCAAAAGACAATAAGATGTTAGGTCAATTCAGGCTTGACGGAATAGCTCCGGCTCCGCGCGGCGTGCCTCAAATCGAAGTATCTTTCGACATCGACGCGAATGGTATTGTAAACGTGTCCGCGAAAGACTTAGGTACAGGCAAAGAGCAGAAAATCACAATAACTTCCGGCACTAATTTGAGTGATGAAGATATCGACAAGGCAGTAAAAGAAGCCGAGATGTTCGCTGACGCCGACAGAATCAGAAAAGAAGCTATCGACGTTAAAAATGCGGCTGATTCTATGGTATTCCAGACTGAAAAGGCTCTTACGGACTTGGAAGATAAGATTGAGGCGGAGGAAAAAGAGAAAGTTGAAGCTGAACTTGCGAAGCTTAAAGAGTTAAGCGAGGGCATGAACTCTGATACCATGTCAGAAGAAGACACCGCGAGCCTTAAAGAAGCGACGGACGCACTTACTCAAGTTTTCTACACGTTGAGTGAGAAGCTTTATGCGCAAGCCGCCGAAGCACAAGCTGCAGGTGAGGAAGTTGTTGACGATGGGCCAATTGAAGGCGATGATATTGTTGATAATGAGTAGTTTTGGTAGATTAATATAGGGTAGCCCACGATTCGTCACTGCGGGCTTGACCCGCAGTCTCAGCTTTCATGAGATTGCGGGTCAAGCCCGCAATGACAGTAGTGGGCAATTTCTAGGAAATATGGTGATTATTAAATGGCTGAAAATAAAAGAGACTATTACGACGTATTAGGCGTTTCCAAAAACGCATCTGAAAACGACCTTAAAAAAGCCTATCGACAAATGGCTAAAAAATACCACCCTGACGCAAATCCTGATAACGCCGAGGCTGAGGCGAAGTTCAAAGAGGCCAGCGAGGCCTACGAGGTTTTAAGTGACCCTCAAAAGAAGGCGCAGTATGACCAGTTCGGCCATTCAGCGTTTGGTTCAGGCCCTGGCGGCGGCTCGTATACATACGGCGGCCAAGGTTTTGACATGGGCGATATTTTTGAGTCGTTCTTTGGCGACGGCTTTTCTGACATATTTGGCGGACGCGGCGGAGCACGTCGCAGAGGCCCTGCACGCGGCGCGGACGTTCGCGCAGGCGTTAATATAACTTTTGAAGAGAGCTTTACGGGTGCGGTCAAAGAAATAACCGTGCCTGTTAGTGAAAATTGTGACACCTGCAAAGGCACCGGCGCTAAGCCCGGCACTCACGCCGAGACCTGCAAAAACTGTAACGGCAGTGGTCAAGAACGCTATCAACAGCAAAGCATATTCGGCACAGTGACAAGCGTTCGCACATGCACCACTTGCCGCGGCGAAGGCAAAATTATAAAAGACCCTTGTTCAAAATGCGCCGGTCGTGGTAAAGTGCGTCGCCAAAAAACCTTTGAAGTCAACATCCCCAAAGGCATAGACAACGGCCAAAGTATCCGCCTAAGCGGCAGAGGCGAACCCGGCGAGCGTGGCGGAGAAAACGGCGATGTACTTGTAGGCGTAAATGTCGCCTCACACGCGCA
>Ga0123355_10018107_pt1 | contig 11155 bp, 6 predicted proteins | sample TergutEmb28metaG_3_FD_89872 | JGI IMG/M metagenome (GOLD analysis project Ga0123355, IMG submission 89872) | Embiratermes neotenicus P1 segment gut microbial communities from Petit-Saut dam, French Guiana - Emb289 P1 | ecosystem: Host-associated > Arthropoda: Insects > Digestive system > Gut ...
CCAACAGGTTTAACATTCAACAACTGTACGCTCTGTCCACACTGTACTTATGTGTTTTGTATTTATCTGAGAACAAACAGCGACTTTTGCCACTTACAGCATAAACTGATTGTTTTTTATAACTGCGAAGAAAATTGTTTACAGCGCGGTACGGACTGGGCCTTTAAATAAAGCGGTCTGTCATTCGTTTTTAAAGGGTTAAAGCAGTGTGCATTCTGTTCATCAATAAACGTAACTGTATGTGTCAGAGTATACAAGTTTAGATTGCGTATAATTTCGTAACTACAGAGATCTTGGATTGTTGAACACACAGACTTGAACTGGCGGCGAAATTTACCGCCTGTTTGCAGAGCTAACGCAAAATCATGGCGGCCATTCCTTTAAAGACAATAGTAAGTTATGGACTTCCGTCAACAGGGAACAGAAAAGCTTGTTCCAAGGTACGATAAATGCCTCAGCTTTAGAGGATAACATGAGTGAAAGGAGAGGAATTACAATGCAATTGAATCTGTACTGTTCGTGTTGGGGTTGTAAATAAAGAATACAAATTTTGTGCAATGTAAACTGACTCTCTGTCCGCTTTTCTCATATAACGCCACATCAGCCTTCTAAAGCGACTGAATTCATAGTTTTAATGGTTACAAAATCAGGTAAAAAGTTCATTTTGTAATACGTGAGGAAAATACGAAAAAAGGGGGAATTTTATCCTACCTTGCCGTCTTCTATAATACCATTGTGTGCAGTAGACGATTGAAGGATTTTTGGACCTCAGCGGTTCCAGATTTTTCGTAGTACGAGTGTCCGTTTTTAATTTTAACATTTCCACGGACATCCCAGTGCTAATGATGTATTTTGTGCCCTCTGAATCGAGAAAATGCATGGTGAAAAATCAGTTAAGAGGAAAGTAAAAGCGGTAAATGTATTCACATTTTATTTACCACAAATATAATAAGAACCCCCTCATGGTATCTTCACCTTGTCGTGGTGGTTGGGCTTGGTGAGTTCCAGTAACCCTGAGAACTACGCCGGCGGTAGCTTTGCTACCAGCAGTCTCTCTCAAGCCGGACTGGTCAAGAGGGTAGGAACCAGACGAAGAGAGATACCTAGAAGAAGGGAACTTTGATTAAAAAATTCCTCTGTTGCCGGAAGCAGCGTCATCAGTAACGACTTGAAGCGCAGAGCAAATGATGCTTGAGATGGTTCAAGATCGTATAGCAACAGGCGTGACCAGAGTGGTGTTAACGACTGCTGTACTGCGATGTGGAAAGCAAATGGAAAAACTACCACATTAGTACTTTTCCTGGCTAGTCTCTTTCCAAAAACAGAGATACACACACACACACATATATATATGCGAGATGTTTCCTCTGGAGTCAAAAAAAATCCGGAGATAAACTACCCCCCCATTCAGATCTCCGGGTGGTGGGGGGAGCGTTTCTAGGGGAAATATCCAGCAGCAAGAACTACAGCAAGAATGAAAAGATGAAGGAACAGCACAGCTACAAGACTGGAACTTGGAATGTAAGAACTTTGAATCGAGGAGGCAAATTGGAAAATTTGAAACAGGAAACGCAGAAGAATGAGGTATTCTAGGCGTCAGTGAATTACGATGGAAACGGCAAGTTGAATTAGGAAGTGGTGATTATACAGTGTATCAGTCCGGAGGTGAAAGGGCCGAAAAATGTGTGGCAATAGTGGTGCATAAACGTGTAGTGAGAAGTGTTGTTAAGAAGATTGTTTATTATGACAGAATTATTGCTCTTAATTACAGGCAGAGCCGATAAATATTTTGATGATGCAAGTGTACATGCCAACATCGGAGCATGAGGACGATGAAGTGGAAGAGTTGTATGACGCAATTGAAGAAATTCTTGAAGAAGATGGAAAGGGTGACACAAACACCATCATAATGGGGACTGGAATAGTGTTGTTGGAGATGAATCATATAGGAACATTGTTGGACCACATGGTCTAGGAAGCAAGAATCACAGAGGTCAAATGCTTATTAACTTTTGTGAAAGAAATGGACTGATTGTCACCAACACATGGTTCAGAGAGCCTGAAAGAAGACTGTACACATGGAAGGCACCAGGAGATTGGAGTCGACATCAGTTGGACTACATACGTAGTGTGAAAAATCGATTTAGAAACAGTCTTCCTCTGGTGAAAACTCGACAATGATTGTAGAATGCAGCAGTTCATATAGCGTATCGCCTGAAGACCGAGTGTTTGAAAGAGAAGACAAAATATGGAGTGGCGGTCCTATGTTGGCATAACCATGATTAATTACACAAATGAGAAGGTTTTACTGTACTCTAATTTTTAATGTTTATATATATACGCAGTTCAACCCTTCAAGTAAACGTAATATTTATATACATAAGTTCATATTTTTACATTAAGTTTTTCTATATACTTAACCTTACATAAATAATACAGTTTTTAACAAAATAAATGAGTAAATAAAAGTGTAAAATGTGACGAATTCAAAATATTTATTTCTTATTGAAGCGTTATACATAACGATAAACTTAGGTTGTTATTAATACTCCCGAAGAGTGCGACATACACACATCAACAAGGACAATACCAATATATGCAGCCACATCACCACTGATTTAATCACACGCTGATGAACTAATTGACTGTTTTAACAGAGTGTAACTTTACGAAGCACGGATAATAAACTCCCGGAAGATGGTATGTCCGCATCGAAACATGTCGGATCTATTGTAATGTAAATTTTAATATAATTTTTAAGATAATCACTTGTGCATTCCTTGGTGAATAATAAAGTTTGATACCGTTATATCTGTTCGCTTGTACCCAGGCAGAAGTTTCGAGCAGGTATCACTTTCTCGCAATCGTTAATACGAATCGTGTGAGCAATGGACATGCGAATTTTTTTGGCGTGATCTCAGGGTTGCCGAAAAACATTATGAAATTCGTTCTTGATGTCTGCCCGGCCATCCGCCGGCCCGGTTTCCGCTGGATTTAAGTGAAATTTTAAAATGAGGAGTATTTATAATATTTGTTGATAAAATTTTAAAAGAGGGATGTTACTAATATCTGTTGACAAATTTAAAACAGATTGTTGTTACCAATATTTGTACAAAAATTTTAAAATTAGTGGCGGTATTAATATTTGCTGACAAACTTTAAAATTAAGGGTGTTACGAAAATTTGTTGCTTAATTCAAGTTTGGTTAAAATTTGGGGAGAGTAACGAAAGCCGTGCGTGATCTTCTTCGTGTATTCATAATTATTATAACTATGGGTTTCATCGATATTAATCGGTAATAATGTGACTTAAAGTTGCTTGAAGTTTGTATGATGCACCATCAAGGGAAAATGAAAAGCTTCCATATTTTGTTTCATATTTATTGGTTATATCAAGGAATATTAAGATTGGTATATAAATAGTTTACATATACGCTAAACATAGCGTAAAAAATATTGTTCGTAAGTCAGCAGTTACAAAATGTTTCAACCGACTGATTGTTTTATATTATGTACAACCAATAAATGTAACAGAATCAACTTACATTTATAAATAATAAATTCTACAAACAATTATAATATCAGTAAATCACTGGACAGTACTTGCAATGACTGTGAACAGTAACAAATGTGTGACTACAGTGGTTTAAATTGTGTGATTATCTGATTGGTGTCCATTAAGCTTACCGCCACAAGCCTCACCCAGTTACATTCTACGTATAATTTATATCATTTTTTAAATTTTACATTACGTACATTTTCAAATGATTGTTACAAATTAATCCAACGAATTGCATGTAATTAATGTGTTTAAAATATTAAAATATAAGTTAGCCAACCCCAGTGCCCATGCGGTCTAAGGCGTGTGTTTGTGTGTGTGTGACCTCTCACTTGCTGGGATTTTGGGTCTGAATAAGTCCGGGCGCATTGAAGTTTGTCTGTTGTGAGTGTTGTGTGTTGTCAAGTACAGGATTCTGTGTCGGGCTGATCACTCGTCCAGAGGAGTCCTACCAAGAATGGTGTGTAAAACTGAGGATTATCGTGAATCCTCGATAATGAGGGGGCCTTATCCCACTAGGGACTGTTGTGCCATGGTAGAAATGCATAAATGATGTACATTGTGTTGGATTAATTTTTAACAATTATATCTCTTTTAAGTGAACACGTAAAATCAATTGACACATTTTTGTTTAACAGGCGAAGGGATGATTGTGGTGGTGGAGGTTATGATGAAAATAATAGTAATATTATTACATATTATTAATATTTTTATAACTAATGACAATAGGATTTGCAGTGATGTAACTTGGAGGTACAGAAACTTCTTTTGCTGGGAACTTCATTTCATGGTACAGACTGTACACCACAAGAAGAAAGTAGAGATTAAGCACTGTAAAAAAGAACATCTGGTTTAGAAGCGAGCTTAAATTGTCCACGACCTGGTGGGCCAGTAAAGTTGTTACACATATAAACAATTTTGTTTGTTTAACCTTCCGTGACCAACAGTACTTCCGGCAACAAGGTTGAGGTGGAAGCTGCTGCCACCTGCTCAGAAATCCCATTGTAATACCGCTATTTTGCAGGACCCACAAAATGTTTTGAAACGTTGCTACCTTTATCAAAATATACGAAGCATGTCTCAGAAGATCGTAGTCTAAATGTCAACAGCCGTAAGGCATGTTGTGTCTCATTTATGGTTAATTTTGTGGATGCAGGAAGAAATAAAGAAATGTAACTCTAGTTGGGAAGCTTGTGCAGGACCTTGGGAGCACCTTGGGTTTCTGAAGATTTACGATTTGTTTTCATTATCATGGGGGAGATTTATGTATATATGTGGACCTAATAGTAGGTTCTTCATTATTTGTAATGTTTCATACATCAAATTGTGAAGTAAATATTCATACATTTTGGTAACTTAGGTAAGACCTGCACAATGTCTAGTATTTGCACAGCCTTCCTAAAATTCTATATGTTAATGTGAAGCAATGGTAACTTGAATTTCGTTTCAGTGCATGCCTTAACAGCTCGAGAACACCGAACACAATTTTTGTCAAATTGTTTGAAATTTTTAATAAACATGATTTTTCTACTCAGCGTAGTACATCTGTGGCGTCAATTTAGTGCAGCTTGTGTAAGAAAAATACATAATTACTTAACGTTATTGTTGAATACGTAATATCTACCTCTCTCAGTTCCTCGTCACTCGGTATCTTCGAAATAGACTAAAAAAACCCAAGAGTAGAAATAAAGATCCACAACTCCATTATGCCTTCCATGGCTAATTTCTTCATAACAGTTTACTTTATGAACTGTTTAAAGTAGCTTTCAGGCGCAAAAATACTGACTAGAAAATCCGTGTTAATTTAACATTACAACATTCTGATATCACTGATATTTCGAATTCTCTTTTTGTTAATATGCAAAAAAGAAAAATAGAGGAAATTTTATTTTTCCAGGAATGTTGGATTGCTTCGAATAGTAGATAGTTGTATAGAGGCCTATATACTCATGGTTTACGTGAAGCAACGCTTCTTGAGATAGTTGAAAAGGCATTACGATCCTTCGAATTATTTGTAATTATTTCCATTCTACACGGCGTAAGGTCATAGAAGACTAATATTCTCAACAAATTCGTAGTGCGAACCTAAATTAAATCTTGCAAATTCTGATGTTCCCAACGCTGAGGTTGTTCATTTTACTCAGCTAGAACGTTACTTACAGAAGTATATGATAGCTGCTGCAATGTTTCCGTAACCAGCAGAAGTATCCTGTATTGCAAAGTATAGCGTAGCTTGGACGATGAAAAGAACTGTAGTCGCAATCAGGTTGACAATAATGTAAACCATCCACGGCAACAGTAGCTCTGGGCTACCCTGTAAAGAGAAGAAACCGATAGGAGTTTTGAAGTTTTTATTTGGAAGGTGTAGCTCAAATGTTTTTTCACCATATACAGTAATAATATCTTTCAATATAAATTTCCTATCTGCGTCTAGAACATCTAAGGAGTAATTTTCTTTGTGTCTGCAGCTTAAAATATTATATGTATTTATCACTTCTGTCAGGATTGCTCTGTTCCCATCCCTGAAGTCTATCGTAGCAAGAGGTGGTGTAGTGTATGAATTTTATATGGAGCAATCTTCTATAGATTTTGGTTACAACTTCACACTTAAGTCCATAAATTCTCCTCAGGGGTCTAGCCATAATTTCTGTTCGTGCTACAGCAAACACAATTATACCCGGCCCTCTAGTGATCCTACTTCTTCATAGGGAATATATCGGGGTGATGAAGACAACAGGGAAGATGCTTAATATCGTAGGTATAGAAAACTTCCTCTTTTATTTTAGTCGAGTCACTTGATGTTCCACCGGTGCACACACACATTTACATCCTGTCCGCTCCACTGATACTTCCGAAATATTTTTTTTGTATAACATTTAATGTCTTTATTTAATCACGAGTTGCCAAAAAAGTCAAGCCTGCATCGCGTGACTTCATGGCCGGAGCTGATTGCTTAAAATGCGCCGGGACACAAACGTAAATTACTCTGTTGGCCAGCAGATACCCAATCTGTCACACGATCCCCGCACCCTTCCTACTCAAGACGCACACCTGAACAACTGTTGCTAAGCGGAGGGCCCAATGCAGAAATTCGCAGAGTGAGAAGAAAGGAAGTTGACTTGCCGATGCGAACCTTTATAAAAAAATTATATGAGTTTTATATAAAACCCTTACATCTCAAGGAAGCCTGTTCCCGGGGTCGAACGTGGAACTGGGTGTTTCACAATGTAATTCCAATATACGTTCCTTCGTGGGGAAGGGTCATAGAGTTGATAGTAACGTGAAGGTTCACTTACTTTTATTGTTCCTACAATGAGGCAAATGGAAACCAGCAGCAGTATCGCACAAAACACAGCAAACGTTATGCCTACAGCAACAAGCACTGAAACAGACAACCGTACTGACGTTAGAATAGCCTTCGGAGACTTGCAGGAAATCCAAACCTCAAGTTGAGGAATATATTTTAGGCGCTTTCACAGAATTACGAAAAGTGCAGATTAGACTCGACTTGCCTGTATGTCTGTCTGTCCGTCCGCATGGAACAACTCGGCTCCCACTGGACGGATTTTCGTGAAATTTGACAATTCAGTATTTTTTGTAAATCTTTAGAAAAAATTTCAAGTTTCACTAAAATCTGACAATAATAACGAGTAATTCAAGTGAATACCTATACACAATTTTGCTAGTTTCACACTGAATTCTTCTTAGAATAAGAAATTATTCAGACAAATCTTGTAGAGAAAATTAAATTACACGTGTTCAATAACATGTAGAAAATCTTGCCTTTAATGGGATGAAGTGGGAAATACTGTAGAGCCGCATAGGCCACAGATGACAATATGGCACATGGACATTGCTTACTGCATACGTAATTCTACAAACACACATATATGATATGAAATATTTATTGCTTTTCCACTTCAACAATGGTCGCACGAAAGTCCCTCAATATTACGTTATATGTACATTGATTATCTTTATCTCCCTGTATGAAGTACCCTTGATTAAAATGAGTCACTTCACCCTCTCCATGGATATCGATTTGCCTTATTCTATGTTGGGAATTCTCCGCAGCCCAAGAAATATTTGAACATCAACTCTGTTCTGTGATTAAAGAAATGAGGCTGAAGAAAGCGTCGTTCATCGAGAATAGAAACAGCTGATAAATAAGATTATGTAACAGCACGTGAAAACCATTTCATGCATTTATATGAGCGGCGTATGTCTAAAAGAACGTATAAACTCCGTACAGTCCCATAATTTCTCAAGTCCCTAACGTCAAAACGGCGGAAGTGAATGGTCAAAAAGCACGAATTACTCGTAAGTAATATTGCTCTTACTTAATGCGCGCTTGCGCAGAGAAGCGTAACAGGCAAACATGAATAGACTGAGGTTTCTAAATATAGTAGGCGACATATTAATCCAAATTTAACTTTTATATTCTGATATCTTTTATATTTACGGAAAAATGTCCTACATAGTTACTACAATTTTTTCACTGTATTTTTACAGGAATAAATTGCGTCACATTGAAGGAACAGCCTATAAGTTAAGTGGGCCTGTTTGGGACGAATCTATGTTTCTGAAGGAATTTCACATGGTAACATGACTACTATATATATGTAATGCATTTGCTTTTAAAAGTCTGATTACTCAGTTAATTATATGGAATGAAATATTTAGATTACTTAGCCAGGTGAACAAACTAATATCTATATCTGAGCAGATGTTTCAGCGATTTATGTAGTTCAGTTAACTTTGTCTTTTATTTATGTCTAATAATACACAAACTTATTTCACTGTACCACAGCCAAGACTGATATTCTTTACTCTCCTATATCAGCCACATAATCCTACCGTTCATATGATTAACATTAATTTCAAAAGACGCCTTTCGTAACTCAGAGAACATATGTTATTCAGATTGACAATGACTGGAGTGCAAACCTGCAGGTTTAATTTAACTGCATTCCTTCTTTCAGTTATTCAAAACATTTATGCACATCCAGACCTTGTATGTGTTTAGGCATGAGAAAAAGTTGCCTTTCCCGCAGACCCGAATAACACGTATATTTCTGTAACACCACTACATTAATTGACCCTTTCAGTGACAACGGTGGAGCCGGTATAGTGCAGGTGATATATGATTAGGCTACGGACTGAAATAACAAAAAACCCTGGTTCGAATTTTAGCACGAATATGGAGTTTTATATTCCCCAGCGCGTTCTGACTGGCTTTGGGGCCCACACTGACCCCTTCTCAAGGGATAAGGGCGATTTTTTTGTGGTAATATAACGGTCTGAGCGGAGTCTGACTGCTACTGTAGTCTTGTGTTCATGTTAGTGAGAATAGTGCATTTACCCCACTTTCCTCACTTTCCTTCAGGCTGTCACAGAGACTTCACTGTTACGTCACAGATACTAGAAATCGTACTTACCTTCTTTGTTTGCCTCGTTGACAAAATTGTCTGATTCCATTGTTGTAATTCCTAGAACTAGATTTCCCATACCGCCTAACTGTAAAATCATAGATAACATGACGTAAAATGAGTAGCGTCTTCATTTTCAAGTATATATATATATACATGCGTTTAAATATGACATTCTCAAAATATTTCAAACAATAAAAGGAAAAATCCAGATTGTCTTTCTTGTTGTGACGCTCTGTATTTGGCTGTAACCTGTTCCTTTCATCCACGCTTTCATCTGAAAACTGGTAAAAGGGATTCCTCTCAAATATTCGTATCCATCTAGCCAAGCACGAGGCGCCACGCCGCACAAGATATTACCTTTTTTAGACATTAACGCGATTGATATTTAATGATAATCATGCCTTGCAGGAAACACACTTCGTCTAGATTATGACATCCACACACTTATGGCTGTGTAGGTATAAAATTCCTCTTTTTTATGATAAAAATACCCAGGTCATGCATGAACTCCGCACACATAAAGTACAGTTGTAGAAAGTCAATCCTCAAGTTACGTAAAGAAACCACTGTGTTGTAAAGTGTTCAAACAGACAAGCACCGCCATGAGAATCTCCAATAATAAGAATAGAAATTGTAGCAGCTTGAGAGTGTTGCAATAGAGTGACGCAGAATAGCTCATTTTGGGTTGTTCACCAGCTACTCCGATTTCCCACACATGAAGACAGAAGCACCGTCAGTTTCCACAGTAAGTCATTATTTAACTACAAATCAACGAACAAGAAGTCCCCAAAACAAAGTGTTTCGGAAGAAGATACAAAATATTATAGTAATTAATGCGTGTATATTTTCAGTCACGAATGAGATTTTGTACTTCAATGACCGTACATCATAGAGGAGATAATGGCATCAATAAATGTTTAAAGAGCAGTTCGTTCAATTTTGTTCTCCTTTTGTAATTTAATTCGAAGAGAAATGTTCTCTGAATTACGCATTAGCATGCAGGGGTGCTGGTAAGTCCTCACCCCAACCAGGAAGAAAGAAGCTAATGTTTCTGTCAGAATGGCGTGAATTTCCTTCGGCGCTTTGCCTTGCAGGAAAAAGAAAACTTGATGATAGCTCGCGTCTCGATGTTGTTGAAATCGCGCGCGTCAATGCTTCCGTGATTTTTTCATTCCTGGTCGGGGTAAGTATTTATCAACACCCCTGTGTAATAGACTCGTTTCAAGTACATAATGTACTATGGATCTCAAATGAGCGAAATCGTGCTTTTTACTTGCCTGCTGAAAGACAGTAATAAGGAATTGAGAAACATTTATGAGCTTTTTGTATCAAATGGTCCTTGGTAACTGACGCTCTCTTTGTTCTGGGTTGTGACAAGCCACCTCTTGTGTTGAAATTTATTAATATTCCAGATTAACCCCAGTCTCGAACCTTATAGCATAATTTTGTTTTTCTAATACACAGAAGATAAAGTCAACTGGTTGTTCTAAGGCGATGATCAATGCCCACAAAACAAAATATCACCACGTTCCTCAACAGAACAATCCTCATGATAACCTCATTGAGAACCTCCAGTCCCGCAATTAATTAATATTTGTTTGTTACTGAGGTGAAGGAAATGTGTTTTGTGCTACTTGTGTTTTTGCAGACCAGTGGTAACTTTGTGTACATTTACAGTAACATTCGTATTATCTGAAATTTCCCATGATTTTCTGTATTTCCCACGATCCTTACACCTAGTATAGACTTTCCCCTTAAAAATTTAAACTCTTTGGATTTTTAAAATAAACACGTGTCATGTTCTGTGTGAGGTATGAACAGAAATGTTGCACAAAAATTGGATGATGTGAAGTACTGAAAATTTAAGACAAGGTTATAAATGAGAGGAGTTATTTTAAAAATTGTAAGTAAGTGAAGTGACACAACTACAAACGCGCAATGTGGCCATGCTGCAATTAGAGCACTTGTTATTTTATGAAACAAGAAACTGATGACAAAAAAGCAAGTAAAGTGTTCTTTTTTATTCTAAATGAAATTATTCTTTTCTCTTACAAATTAATTTATTTTGCTTTTGCTGAAATTAAATTCAAAATCGGGGACAACTAGTTACAAAAAATAGATGAATAACTTTCATTCAGTTTTGCAGTTTTTCTTTTTCTTACTAA
>Ga0123355_10018108_pt1 | contig 11155 bp, 5 predicted proteins | sample TergutEmb28metaG_3_FD_89872 | JGI IMG/M metagenome (GOLD analysis project Ga0123355, IMG submission 89872) | Embiratermes neotenicus P1 segment gut microbial communities from Petit-Saut dam, French Guiana - Emb289 P1 | ecosystem: Host-associated > Arthropoda: Insects > Digestive system > Gut ...
GGGTATATGGACTGGATTGGGCTGGCCCAGGATAGAGACAGGTGGCGGACGCTTGTGAGTGCGGTAATGAACCTTCGGGTTCCGTGAAATGTGGGGAATTTCTTGACTAACTGCAAACCAATTAGCTTCTCAAGAAGGACTCTGCACCATGGAGTAAGTAAGTAGGTATGGAAAACTAAAGTCGGAAATGTACGGTTGTATCATGTTTGAACCATGGCCTCCCGCTGGTGGAAGGAAATAAAAGATGTAAATAACTCAGTAAATTACTCATTAGTCATATCGTGTGAATATCTGCAGCACTGATTATTCGGCAGAATTCGAAGTTGGGAGTTTGTGTTGGTTACGTCAGTCGGTTTCCGAATTTCCAATTGTAGGCCTGTATCTTGTTTCGTTAATACGGCAGCGTGCCTCACTAAGTGGAAAATTACTCCTTATTAATATTGTATTATGTAAGTCCTTTAACATCCAGGTAGAACGCAGGTTGAAGTTCGTCGTGGGGAGTTTCTATTGTGTCTTATCACAAGACCTTTATCATTATATACGCCTTATTACCTCCATCCGTCTAGCTTAACAAACACCCTCCCTCTGCTCCTGAAGCGGGGCTGTATAGAAATTTGACTGGGAAACCACAAAAATCTGGCTCCCCTTACTCCGTTTTTTTTTCCATAAAACCATTCGCTTCATTCAATAGAAAGCTAGGTCCAAGTATATACATCCCAACCAAGTGAATTCACCTGATGACCCACGACCATGAAAAGAAGCCTGAAAACACATAATTGTGTTTACTTGTATTCTTGGCGCTTTATCGACTGCGTCGAATACAATATAATTGTTTTAATATATTCCATATCCCCTGCATTCATTACATTTGTAAAATGTATAAACAACCAACAAATGCACTTCAATTTTATGATGTACTTTTTTTCAAAATATCTTTCGGCCAGTAGTCCGGCTGTCTTCAGGGTGATGATACAAGAATACAATTGTAGTTAAATGTGTCACCATCACTCCATAATATTAAAAATGTGTATTTCCGGTTAAAATTTTACTTTTGAATAATAATGTAAAATAATATAGGATAAACTGGCTAATTATAAAATAGTGGAAGTTAAAATTATTTAGCTTTTGTGAAGTGATGTATACAGCAGTTATGTGGTGAGTACTAACCTGTAATAGAAATGGTATTGGTATGTGTAATTCTGTGCCAGTACATTATTAAAAATTGAATAATGGAAAACTGAGAAAAGTGAAACAGCAGTTGATGAAGCACCTACCAGAGTGTAGGTGATGTGTCTGTGTGGTGGCCGAAACATGTTGGTGAACATGTTATGAATATAAATACATCATAAAATTAAAGTGATTTTGTTGGTCGTTCATACATTTTACAAAAATAGTATAATTGCTTCTTTTGTTATTGAGGGTGCCTTTTCAAGTCTCCTGTGGGTTACGTAACGTCGGCTAAGGAATTAAAATATGAGGAAGGAGTCGGTAAAATTATGAAGGTCGCTGTCGTGGCTCGTTTGTACGAGCCATGTCATCACTCGTGTAGGAAGCTTGAGTAAAACCTTAAGGTGATTCATCCCCGTTGTGTTATTAATCAGTGTGTATTTCACTATAGTACAGTCACACACAGCACCCCAGGATAATCAATCAGGCGACGAGTTTCGGCTTATTCCATGGCCTGATGATGGCTGGGAATGAGCCTAAACTTGTCTCCTGACTGATTATATTGTGGTGTTGTATGTGACTGTAAAGGCAAAGTCATCCCATTACAGGCCTGGATAGGCCCTGAGGGTTCCATGAAGTGGCGGCTGTCAGATTTCAAGACAGTCGACACATGAAGGTAGTAAGGTTGTCAGCCTTACGCACCGGCTGCCTTTACCCCCAGGTGATATTCCTGGTACTCATTTCTGTTAGAGGCTGAGTTGTCCCCAGGGCCATAGGGCGGAGTCCAGTGACACCATCGGGAATCGAGCCCGCGACCTTCCGGTCTGTAGCGCAGTCCCTCAACCAACTGCGCCTCCGCGTGCCCGTGTATGTAACTGTACTATCACGAAATACACATATAGACTGAAATCACTAAAACGTCGATGTAGCAGGTACCCCTGCAAAGATTCAAACTGAGTGATCCTGCAGTATAAATGTGCATTACGTCTATGTCGATCGTCTTGGAGATGGCCATATGGCAATATGATTTTAAATCGTGTGTAGACAGAATATTAGAAGCAAGCCATTGTGACCTGTTTTGATATACTGTCATGGGTGTTCTTAGTAAAACATGTCATCATGTAAACTCGTGGTGAGGTCTTAGTTTTGAAATTCTCACGACATTAACTCTGAAGAGGACCGTCTTTTGTTTTCGTTGGTAAGATGTAACATGAATTCCAGTGTCCTGACTACATGTCGTGGCTTTTCAGTTGGAAACGGTAGGGGCTATACGCGTGGTGCAACCTCTCAGCAATTTTGTGTGGGTACGAAAGTTTTGCTGTAACGAAACGCAAACGCGTTTTTCCTGTACACGCCTTGAAGCATGTTGAGGAGTGGAGGCTTAGTTCCACTCGTTCGTAACCTCGACACTAGGTTGGGTGAGTGGCCAGCTTCTTGCCGCAGACGCCTTGCCCTGGGGAAAGGCACGTGGAACTCACCGAGTGGGAAGCTGGGTGGCACCAGAGTCGATGTGGATGCTACAGAGAAGTTGGAAATATTGTATTGAAAGGCGGAAAGCAAGTAGGTCCACTGAGGAGAAATTTAGGCTTTGATGATGGTAAAGTGACAGAAAAGAGTTGATTCAAGTACGTTAACATGGAACTTATTTTTGCTTGTCATCGTGTGTTGTTAGGAGCTTGTATTGCGTATGGGGAAACGAGAAATGCGGTTCGAGGGTGGGGTGTTAGCTGGGAAACTGTTGCTTGTGAGAGAACAGTATTAAAAGTATGTCTTCAGCAAACTGTGGTGATGGTGCGAAGTGGCCTGAACTGCCAGAAATGAGACTGTGGACTTTACTCTGCAAGACACTGGTGCTTCTGTAATAAAATATTACTATTTATTTCTCCTGGTCATATTGTATTCTTCACAGTGCATTCAGCTTTGTTTTACCTGCTGTCAGTTTGGTCCGATTTCTCATATAAATTGTGCACCCCTGATGAGGGTTGACGCCCACTAAATGTATAAAGCTGTTCAAAGTACAAATTAGGTTTATACAGCATTTAAAGGGGGAAAAAATTAGGAATATTAATGTGTGGATCAACTTGCATGTGTTAGTCGAGATAGCACAAGGGACATCTCCTTCTTGTACGAAGTGTCTTTCGTTAGTTCAGCGAAAATCTGTTAAATGAAAATTAGTGTCCCATTAGTGTAAGACGGAGATTCTTCATTTCCCATATATACCGTAATACAGACCCCATGCTTTAGGATGAAAGTTTGAAATCAGACATTGTAGAAAACATTAAAGTATTCCGTGCACTGTCTGCGTATTGGAAGTGAAGGATAAAATATGTTGGTTAATGTAACTTACTTCACCTACACCTTTTATAGTATTCGAAATATTCATATGTAGTGTTTTGCCTAAACTGGGAGGGTCTTAAGTAGAATACACAGGTATAATGCAGAATGCCTGGATGTTGTGCTTTGCTGTAACGTGTACGGAGACAGTCAAGAAAAGTGGAATCCGGTGTACTATGTTTGAAGTAATTTATTATAAAGGGCGTAAATTAATTTGAAATGAATAATGTGCTCATTAAAACACACATGTTGAGCTCTTAGAATTCATGTTGGAGAGCGATAATTGTAAGACAGGCTTAGAACGTACAACAGTTGTTAATGTTCTGAAGGCAGTAGGCCTGCGTAAGAAATAACGGAGTTCCAAGATGGTGACTGGCTTATGTGAGGGACATGAGCGCGCGGCTTGGTTTGTTTTCGTTGTATCGAATATGTATTACACCGAGAACAAAACGTCGAATTTTCCCAAATTGTAACACTATACTTTATTAATTTCTAATGAGGATTTGGTGTGCGCATATTATTTTTTCTCGTTGTACCGATGGTACGCTATTACTCAGATGGGTGCATCTCACACGCCTGCGCCCGGAAGTTGACGACAGTGACTACTACTACTACTACTACTACTACTACTACTACTACTACTACTACTACTAGGATAGGGGTGGTAGGGGGGTCAGGGGGGGGGGCTGTGGCGGTAGCGGCGGTGGGGTGGTGGTGGTGGTGGTGGTGGTGGTGATGATAATGATAACAATACTATTTTATGGGTGTACTGAAATAATCTTTGGGCCTCCTTTGTTTACGTTTTGTCATTTAAATTGATTTGGAGTGATAGAGTCGATATACAGAGCGTTGATTTCCGAGTTAATTCTATTGAGAGTATCTAAAATCCATAGTTTTTTATGATATAAATAATCCAACGAGGTACCTATTTTATGCTGTTCTGTTTTCTTATCCCTATATACCTCTTTCATGTTTGTTGGAAGGGGATAGCAAGATGTATGCAATTCTTGATTTTCACCCATCCTCTCCCTCTTGCTAAGAATTTCACGTCACTTGTAATACTCGGAGGGTGGCTAGTCTCTGATCTCTCGAGATGGCTGGGAGCTTGGTAAGGTAGTATGCATCTGCTTGAAGTGGATGGGCATTGTTCTCCGGGAAGTACTTCAAATCTTGACTTGACTGCCGTACTGTGAGAGTTGATGGATGTTGCATGCAAGACTCCAAAAGGAGCCGTTTTTAAGCTTCGTTCTTTTTCTCCTTTCTTTGTTGTTTCCCTTTCTTGCTGTTTGTTATTTTCTCATTCCCATTCTGAGGAAGGGGGGTTGCTTCGATACATTTTTGTACACCTCTGTTTTCAGTCCATTGAATAATCGTTTTGTATCGACATGTTGGTTATATTTTTCCTTCCCATTTAATATCAGTGTTTATTGTCGGTGAAGGTAGTCTGTTTATTGTCATTCGTCTAGGAAAATAATGCTACAACACAACAACAAATTTCAAACCCTCGTTGCATTACCGATATGTGATGAAGTTAGGCCTATAGAACGCGTACTACCAATATCGACTTACAGTCTTTGTGTTTGAAAGGCTTTACGCCTGGGTATTTGTCCGAGTTTTAAAATCCCCATTCTTAGAGCCGAAATTTACGTTGTAACTTGATTATTAATTAATATATCGTGCACTTTATAAAATACAACTTAATACAAATATTAATCTCCTGCGTGTTCTGGCACAGCAGTGCCATCCTCATAGAGTCTGTCAGATCGAAGGAATACAAGCTCAAATAGCTAAGCTACGTATGCATCGCGCTGATTGGAGTGATTGAAATATTAAAATTCTAAAATACATAAAATTTATAAAAATACAATTACAGTGTTGTGATATTAAAACTATATTGTAGCCGTTTCAGGGACAAGTTCGTAACTGTTTATATTTTGTATGCAGTATGTGTAGACGTCTGTCTGGATCTTAGCAGCTACGAACGTTTACCTGGAACGGCCGTCACGTAGTTTCAGTATCACAACATTGTGATTCTATGCTTATCAATCGTATGCATTTTAGAATTTCAACATTTTAATCATTCTACTGAGCGCGGTGCATACCTAGCTTAGCGTTTTGACGTTTTGCTGACCTTGCATCTCAATATATTTATCTCAGTAATTAACCAACATGATGCACAAAATTTTTGTTTTACAGTAAGTTTATTTCATGCCTCTACATGTTTCGAGCACATGTGCTCGAAACATGTAGAGGCATGAAATAAACTTATTGGAAAACAAAAATTTTGTGCATCATGTTGGTTAATTACTGAGATAAACTAGCTTAGCATGTTGGCCTTGTATTGCTTTGGTCTGAAAGACCCTCTGAGGATGGTACCCCGATACCGAAACGTGTAGGAGATTAATATTTGTAACAAAATGTATTTTATTAATTGCATTTGTTGATTAAAGTATTAAATAAGAATATGCGCGGTATGAATAACATAAAAAACATGTAACTTGATGTCTGTTTTGTGATCTTGCCGTAGACTAATATAGGACTTACCACCATATGGATTTCACATGACACACCGATCTACGCTGTCTGCTGAGTGTCAGAATGTGACTGTAAGCGCATTGTTTTGTTCTTCTGGTTCTTGTTTCCAGCCTCGGATTTAATTGGGAGCACATGCAATTTAACTCGTAGTGTGTGCCATAACCAGGACTGCTAAAGCTGTATGCAAGTATTGCCGTGGAGTTTTTGGATGTTAGTGGAAGAATCTTAACAATATTTTCATTATATAAGTACACTTTATTTACTAGTTGCGTTTTTGCTTTTGTAAGTTTTCAGCTACTATGTGTTGGAGTGGACGAGGAAAGCTGTCATAATTTCCCGGGCGAGGAACGGGAGCTTCTGCCTGTTTAATCGTATAATCCCTGTATCCGTTTAGCCATCCACCTGTCCAGTCTGTTTTGTTTACTTGCGCTCACCGTTCTTTAGACGGCGCAGTAAAGTGTCTTAACCAACCAGTCGTGTAACGCAAATCCGTGTATAACACGTCTGTAAATATATTTTTATCACAGTGTAATTTATCTTACAAAGTTTTGCCAAATTCAGAAAACGGTTAAAAGAAAGAGATGCATTATACGGTGACATGTGTGTATGTGTGTGTGTGTGTGTGTGGTGTGTGTGTATGTGTGTGTGTGTGTGTGTGTGTGTGGCGTTCTTAGTTGACTAGTTACGTTAACGCTTTTAGGCTACACCCTGTTTGATCATAAGTTATACCCGTTTTCTGTTAGATAAGTATAGTCTACTCAAAGAGAAAGGTACTGTTGTCCCTGTCCACGTTATGACGGCATGGAAGGTAAGTAGCGGTGTAGCTCCACTCATTCATGACCTAGGCGCTAGATGGAGGTGTGTGGTCAACATCGCTCCACGGCCGTTCTATTCTCGGGTAAGAAGCTTAGTGCTCGTTGAATAGTATGCTGGGTGAAACCACATGTTTCGAACATAGGAATATGGCACCGTCACATTGCGGCCTGCAGCTGTGAAGGTGCCAGCAAATGTTTCAATGAGCAGTCAAAAGACCGTTGACAAAGGGTGGTCCAACTTGGGACCTGGGCGTGGAATTACCCTTGTCTGCTTCCTTATGAAACGTTACGTGTCACGATGTTTCAGACGTGTACAGGTTCTTGCACTAGGCTTTTTGTTAGTAGCCATGACGAATCTTGAGGTTCCTGCCAACTGTCTTCTAAAATTGGTGAACAGTTTTCAGTGGCGCAGTAAAGGTGCTGTGATCGATTGTTGTTTTTGATGTGTTTGTTAACAAGGTCCTGAGGAGAATCTGTGGATCAAAGGAACGGGATTAACTTGAAGTAGGGATAGTGCGTAATGAGGAGCTTTGTAATTCGCACTCTTACTTAAGGTTACTGGAATGATCAAATCAAGGAGGGCGATATGACAGAACATGCAGCACGCGAGAGGAAGATAAGATATTCAATCATGGTTGGTCGTAAAACCTGGTAAGGGAGAAATGGGAGCCTTTGGCGTAGATGGAAAGATGATATACATTTCAGATTAGTAGTTTGCTGTTAGGTTTCGACTGGTTTTAACCGACACGTGATAGGATTTCATTTGAGGTTCTGAGTCAGTGGGTTCCCTAAAAACTTCGAATATCTTGACCAGCTTAAATATTAGTATTTAAGAACTGCCCTGCTCGGTGGGGCTAGTTGTGCAGGGATGTACTACAAGCGCGTCAATTTTTATTTAATTGATTTCCATTTCTTATCATTTGTACATAATTGTGGTTTGTCTACAACGCTGCGCTTCAGACCCTGTCCCTGTAGGCCTGTTACCCGTTTTCAGGCAAGGGACATTCTTAATTTGAGGTCAGTGACCCTGTTTTGAAACACTAAGTTTTGGGAAAGTAAGACAGGCAAGTTTTAATAAATTAGCACATCTACATGTAGACGTGAAGGTCGATGTTCTTTCAGGAAATCAGGCTTATTTGATACCACAGCTAGAAAGCCATTTAAATTCCCATTCCAGACTTAGTGTGCTGGTCACATACATAGTCCTTCATACATTTCGCAAATTGCAAAGAGTAGTAAATGTACTTAGAATTTTAATGGTTAGCATCCACTTGAAAGACTCACTTAACCTTTGTGCTGAAACTTGTTTGTGCCCTTTGTGATCATTGTCGGTTACGGAATTGACACCTTCAGCGCTTATCTGTACCTATCAATCAACAATTTAATATCTGACACGTTGTTTAGAAAGTCTCCGGATCGTATGCCGAATAAGGTATTATTCACTGAAATGATTTTACCTTAGAATAGAGAGTGGTGTTTTTCTTGTCGTTGACATTAATATTTTCTTAGTGGCGTGCTGTTCCTATAGGCCTAAGCCACGTAGGACACGTAGAAGAGTACTCAACAGTAGCTCACAGTTATTTTCCTAATGTCGTGTTTATCCACAGGTCTGTCTTCACATTTCTCTGTCTCTCCATTCGTTTCCACGTTTCTGTATCTTGAACATTGTGGACGACACGGATAAAAGATTAAAAGATCTGAAGTTCGCGAGCCACACGCGATGATAGTGTTATTCTGTAAGACCATTTAAAAATATGCGAGGGTAGTAATAATAATAATATGTACAGTTTCTTACACTCTGAAACTTGGGCTCTTTGGCACAATGTCGTATATGTATGTAATAATTCTGTAACTGGGCAGCTTTCTTATTAAAGATATTCCGCTTAAAGTGTGTCAAAGTTCAGGATTTTACTGTAGGAGTTATTTTGAGTAAAAAAAGGCTGTATCAGAATATGCCCAGTTATCAACCTTTGCTTAACTTACAAGCATTTTAATGTTTCATGATACTGTACGTTACTGTATGGCATCGTGGCATATGAACCACCTTTATGCTTAATCCCACGTCCGGCAAACACTACTTCCTCGCTGTTCCCTTCCGTGACGCAAAGAATAATGTATACAGAAGGGTTCAGGTAGTTTTGAACAGTAAACAGTGTAATATAACTGAAAATTAACGTCCTTTGACATTGTGTAAGGAAAATGTTTTTTTTTTCTTCTTCCTTGTCTGACGTAATTAAATAAACCAATATAAAGAACTCAGTAGCGTAACTAAAAATTGGCGTCTGTCTTTTGTAGTAATATCTGACGCATGATGTTCATTTAGTGGGATACGACTTAATTGCTGCCTTTGTTTTCTTGTATTGTTGTACAGTAGTTTAGGACTTAATAAATACATTTCTTTTTTGGTGCTGACATAATTTTCTTTTCATTTGTACATCATGATAAAACATGTAAAATGTATTTTAAAATATCAGGTTACAGTCATGTATGTACATTAAAATGCTGTCAGCGGTGTTATGGTTGATAATCTGGACTGTGTTGATGTAGCATTTTTTACTCATAATGACTCGTAAAATATCATGAATTTGGGCACTCCACGTGCAAAACAACCTATATCCTGAAGAACGCCACTTAATACATGCTTCTCATATAGCCCTCCCGACTTAAATTTATTAGTACCTTCTTGCAGTTATTAATTATTATTATTATTATTATTATTGTTATTGTTATAAAAATAATATTTTAGTAGGCAAGGGCCACGCACAAGCCTACACTGGATGACGCTGCTTTACAGTACGTATTAGTTGCAGTAAGGCATTTTCGGTTCCCATTTCTGCGTCTCGAAGATGTTACGAAAATGTAGTTTTTGCTTCTTTTCGAAGTTTCCTTGGAATTAAATTCTAAATGCGCTACTGACTGTGACGTCTAGTGCTAGAATTCTAGATGCTGAATCTCATGAATATGAGAATATGTTACAGACAGATACTGTTCAATCTTATCAAACATAGGAGGAGTAAGTTGTTAATTTTTTAAGTTTTATTTGAAACTGATCCCTTTCTGTGCCGTAGTGTCGTGGTCTAGGCACAGGGGCAAAACGTTGTTTACTTTTGCCTTATTTTTGATCTTGTAAAGTGTCATGTATTAAGCATTTGCAGACTGTCCTGTGTTCATGATCGTTCTGTAAAGAGAGATGTTGCTGTGTTAACTGCTTCCTCATTGGCACTCTCAATGGAGACGTTCCTGTCACCCGTTACAGTAGATAAAACAAACTTGGCCAGCTCGAGTGGGTCCGTTAAAATAACACGTATGTACCTTGTAGATACTTACAAATTGTAAATTTATTTGCCAACGTGATACATTAGTATGTACTGAGCAAGCTAGGCTGATAGTATGAGGACATACCAAAGAGGGCTGTAGTTTTTGCATTGACGCACAGGAAAGTATTCGCTCCGACAGCGTTTTGCTGTCCTTTTAATTTATTAAATTGAATTTAATCAATGGATTGCAGGTGTATACCTCTGTTAACGGTCAAACGTTGTAGACACTTCAGCTGGGAATATGGAGTCCCTACTTCGGAAATCGGTTTGTTTGCAACTCTTATTTGGTAACGTATAACTTTAATTTGATGTGTATCATATCCATAAATAATGCAAGTTAATTCGTTTACAGTGACCTTTTCATAACAACAACCGTATCGTTGAAAGAGTTTTTAATGTCCATGGAGCAATCGTCAGTGTAGTGGAGTTCTTCGTGTCCCTTGACCGGATATTAACAGAGAATGAGACCTTCAAGCACAACTGAAAGTTTTTGTTTTATATATATATATATATATATATACACACACACACACAGGAATTTGGTTACATGTTTCAGCAGGATTAGGCCATCGTCAGGTAATACAGAATACCGAAAAAGTACTGTGAAGGATTAATGCAACTATAAGATCTTTTAATTTTGCATTAATCATTCGTAGTATTTTCGGTATTCTTTATTACCCGAAGATGGCCAATTCCGGCCGAAATATGTTGTAAAACACGTTCGTTTATATATAATATGCTTATTTTTGACAGACGGTCTTATTCTTTATTATTACTTATTTCCACAAAGGTGTAAATGAAATTAAGGATCCTTACGTCTTCAAGGACTGCACACTACTCATACGTTTACTGATACTGAGGTTTCAGTTTTCGTTAAATTAATTGCATTACAGGACTTAAATTACATTTCAAATTCTTTGTATGTTGTTTGCTGTTCTTTCAGTACTTTCTCACAACCGTTAGTGAGAACTACGTGTAGTACCTTAA
>Ga0123355_10018109_pt1 | contig 11154 bp, 8 predicted proteins | sample TergutEmb28metaG_3_FD_89872 | JGI IMG/M metagenome (GOLD analysis project Ga0123355, IMG submission 89872) | Embiratermes neotenicus P1 segment gut microbial communities from Petit-Saut dam, French Guiana - Emb289 P1 | ecosystem: Host-associated > Arthropoda: Insects > Digestive system > Gut ...
AAATTCCAGCGACTGTCTAAGGCCCGGGTCGGTGATTGCTGTAGCCGGGTATGGGCGGCTTGGTATGGTTATCTCCGGAGGGTCTTCCTGTGTGGTAGCCGCTGGGGTTGCTGCGGGTAGTGGAGTAGGGGATACAATCGGGCTTACTCCAGAGCCGGCACTGTTGATAAAGCGTATGCCTATCATTACTACCAAAAGGGCGATAACCCCTGCTACCCCAGCCACTACCTGTAAGACGGGACTTTTGTTTGGTGCCGGCCTATATCCGTATCCCGCCACACGATGCTGTTTGGGAATAGGCGCACCGCACATTGGGCAAGTGTCTTTAGAGTCACCGGCAATTTGCTTGCCGCAGTATGAGCATTTTATTGTCATGGATACCCCCATGTATATTTTTATGTAGCAGTCGTTGCTGCCAACAGCCTTGCATTATTATATCAGATGCAATATCATGCGTCATATTTCAAAAAAAGGTGAAAACACGTGGCCCAAATTAATAAAGAAGCAATTTTTAGCGACGAGACTCGTCAATTTATTTCCCCCTACAACCCGACCCCTGGAGACACTGTCAAGATTAGCCTGCGCACAGCCAAAAATGATGCTAAAGCAGTTTTTTTGCATATATGCGACTCAAATGAGCTATCCCTTGACATGAGCAGAGCCAGTTCTGATTTATTGTTTGACTATTACTCCGTTACTATTACTATCCATGCAGACCCCATCCGCTACTACTTCACTGTTGTAGAGTGCGACGGCGGAACCCTTTTCTATAATAAAAACGGCCCTAATTTAATTCTTAACCCTGCTTACAATTTCCGTCTGACCCCTGGCGTAAATGTACCTACATGGGCCAAGGGCGCTGTTATGTATCAAATCTTTGTTGACCGCTTCAAAAACGGTGACCCTACCAATGATGTGGTGCCACACGAGTACGCTTACTTAAAATTAACCGCCAAGCCCACCCCATGGGATAGCGATAACCAACCCTTCGATGTATGTAATTTCCGTGGCGGCGATCTTAGGGGTATCATGCAAAAGATGGGTTATTTACAGTCTCTGGGTGTAGAGGTTTTATATCTTACGCCTATTTTCGTTTCCCCTAGCAACCATAAATACGATATACAAGATTATGACCATATAGACCCGCATTTCGGCGCAATAGTAGACGATGGTGGTGAGGCCCTGCGCTTCGAGCGGGTGCATAACCACTATGCTACAAAGTATCGCCATCGTGTAACCAGCAAGGCTAACTTGGAAGCCAGCAATGCCCTTTTTGCAGAATTTGTTGAAGCCGCGCATCATCATGGTATGAGAGTAATCTTGGATGGAGTGTTTAACCACTGCGGTTGCTTTCATAAGTGGATGGACAAAGAAGGTTTTTACCAAGATGGCGCGTATAACAACACAGATAGCCCTTATCGTGATTACTTCATATGGAAAGATGATGGCACATACTACGGCTGGTGGGATAATATCAATCATCCAAAGCTAAATTATGAAAAATCGACAAAACTTTGTGAATATATTTTACAAATTGCTGCAAAATGGGTCTCGCCGCCTTATAATGCCGATGGTTGGCGCTTAGACGTAGCCGCCGATTTAGGCCAAAGTGAAACTTTTAACCACCAGTTTTGGCAAAGATTTAGGGATGCGGTAAAAACCGCCAACCCAGAAGCCGTCATCCTGGCCGAGCATTATGGCGATCCTTCCCCATGGCTAAACGGTCGCGAGTGGGACAGTATTATGAACTATGACGCCTTTATGGAGCCTATAACATGGTTCCTGACCGGCGTAAACAAGCATAGTGATGAGTCCCGCCCACACCTAAAAAATAACGACGCGGCTTTCGTAAGCGCCATGGTCTTTAATATGGCTAAGCTTAATATCCATGCTCTAGAGTCTGCCATGAATCAACTCTCTAACCATGATCACTCGCGCTTTCTAACCCGTACAAACGGAGCTACCGGGCGGCTTAACACAGTCGGGCCTCGTGCCGCCGAGGCAGGCGTCAACCGTAGCATCATGATGGAAGCTGTAGTCTTCCAAATGACCTGGCCTGGGGCGCCTACGATTTACTATGGTGATGAAGCTGGGCTTATGGGCTGGACTGACCCGGATAGCCGTCGCTCTTTCCCTTGGGGTAATGAGGATGAAAATCTAATAGAGTTGCACCGTGCCCTTATAGGGCTTAGGCGAGTATATCCTGTGCTAAAAAGCGGCTCGGTTGACTTTTTATATACAAATCACGGCTTTATATCCTATGGACGTTGGGACGATAGGCAAAAAGTTGTAGTAGCAATAAATAATAACGCCAAGCCCATAGAGGTAGTTTTACCTGTATGGAAACTTGGCGTAGTGGGTGGGCAATTGTTGCAGCTTATTATTACCTGCGACGAAAACTTCCACAACGACGGGATTTGCCATCCTGTAATAGATGGAGAGTTGAAGATTACCGTGCCAGGGTATGGTGCTGTGGTTTTGGGATGATATGTTTACGAAGCGCCTATATCGTACGGTTATCTTTAAACAAACATACCCACATAAATTTCAGCCCTTGTATCGTATTCGGCTCATGATTTTTGTATTTTCTAATCTCAATAACTTCAAATTGCTGTGCGAATAGCTCGGCGAGCCTTTCTTTTGTTAAGGCAAGGCCAGCGCTAAACTTTTGCTCATAAAACGCCCAGTCATCAATTTCATCCGCGCAGTTTTCGCCCCAGGCAAAGCAAACAAGCCCTAAGTATCCGCCTGGTTTTAAGGCTTTTCTCAATATTTCAAGATAAGTAATTCTTCTATGTGGGGGCAAGTGATGAAGTAAGCCTGAGTCGTATATAAAGTCATATTCGCCGCCTATATCGTTTTTGATTATGTCTTGGCAGCGGAAGTTAACACTTGCGTTGCTGTCCTTGGCTATGGCTTTTGCGTTTTCAATAGCTGTAGGCGAAATATCAAGGGCTGTAACTGCTAAACCCTTGTTGGCCATATAAATAGCATTTCGGCCTTCACCACATCCGAGCTCTAAAGCAGATTTTATGGGTACGCCTGTACTCAAGAATTCGACCAAATTCTCATCAGGCATTGTGTTTTGTGTAATAAACGGCGCTTGGAATTTTCTTTCTCCATAAAACTCTTCCCATGAGACACTTGCTACCTTGGTATCTAAATAATTCATGATATCTTCATAGCAGTTAATATCTCGTTCCATTTGTATGCCTCCATATGTCGTTAATTGTTGTAATTACCGTATTATATCACGAAACTGTGTACGTAGTTCCAATAGATATGGTATAGTCAATCGAACAATAATCTCACCCGGAGGCGCATATGCGAGACGAAATCTACATGCTATGGCTATCAACCCATATCCCGCAATTAGGCTCTCGCAAGCTTAATAGCCTTTTGTCTATTTTTGGCAGCGCCAAGGATATTTTTGTCGCACCTCCATCCCAACTCAAATCCCAAGGTAACCTAACCGACCTGGCCTTTGGCAACTTAACCAAAAACCGCAACTACGATTACATAGAAAACACCTTGCGTGATATGGAATCCAAGCAAATGATTTTCATGTCCCGCGATCATGAGCGTTTCCCAACCTTGCTTGCTGCAATACCGGATCCGCCAGTCGGGATTTTTTGCGTTGGCGAGCTACCGGCAGAAGACACTCATAAGGTAGCGATAATAGGCTCTAGACGCTGCACGGAGTATGGAAAAATAGCCACCGGGTTATTGGCAAAGCCGCTAGCAGAAAGCGATATCGTAATTGTAAGCGGTATGGCACGGGGAGTAGACAGTATGGCCCACCGTGGCGCACTAGAAGGCGGCGGCAAAACTATAGCCGTATTGGGATGTGGCGCGGATATCTGCTACCCCGCAGAAAATGTACATTTACGCGCAGCCATAATAGAAAACGGCTGTATAATTTCCGAGTATCCACCAGGCCAGCGCCCAATTGCCGCATTTTTCCCGGCACGCAACCGTATAATAAGCGGCCTATGCAGGGTAATAATAGTAGCGGAAGCAAGCAAAAAAAGCGGCACACTAATAACGGTAGACCAGGCAACAGAGCAAGGCCGCGATGTGCTTGCAGTACCCGGCAATATAAACAGCCCCCTAAGCGCCGGTACAAACTCGCTAATCCGTGAAGGCGCAATACCTGTAACAGATTATACAGATGTGCTTTTTGCGCTGGGTTTATCATCGCAAAAGGATACATCAGACCCGCAAAACCAATATGCCCACGGAAGCGGTATCGTATCAAAAGCTAAAGAAAACGTGATAAAATCCCTTGCACCTGAAGAAAAACTGGTATATGATAGCTTGACTTTTGAGGCGGTAAGTTTTGACAACCTGGCCTTAGCGACAAAAATACCAACAGGCAATTTACACTATTTTTGCACAACCCTGGAACTAAAGGGCCTGGTAAAAAAAATACCCGGCGCGAGATATATACGGAGTTAAGGAGTTAAAGTACACAATGGCAAAGAACCTGGTAATCCTAGAATCCCCATCCAAAGCAAAAACCATTAAGAAAATCCTGGGGGCAAACTACAAAGTCGAGGCCTGTGTAGGCCATATCCGTGACCTACCCAAGAGCCAATTTGGCATAGACGTGACTAACGACTACGAGCCAAAGTACATCACAATAAGAGGAAAAGGCGACATACTGGCCACCCTCAGGAAGGAAGCCAAAGCGGCTAAAAAAATCTATCTGGCTACTGACCCCGACCGCGAAGGTGAAGCAATCAGCTGGCACCTGATACATGCTTTAAAATTAGAAGATAAAGAGATTGAGCGCATAACTTTTAACGAAATCACAAAAAATGCCGTTAAAAAATCCTTAAAAGAAGCTCGCCCCATTGATATGAACCTTGTAGACGCCCAGCAGGGCCGACGCGTACTTGACCGCATTGTTGGCTACCGTATTAGCCCGTTGCTATGGAAAAAAGTCCGCAAAGGCACCAGTGCCGGGCGTGTGCAATCTGTTGTATTAAAACTGGTATGCGATAGAGAAGAAGAAATAGAGCAATTTATCCCCGAAGAATATTGGACTTTGGAAGTAAACCTGGAATGTGAAAAGGGCAAGTTTGTGGCCCGATACTTAGCGTCAGATAACAATAAAAATGAGCTCAAAACCGAAGCGGACGCACAAGCCATAATAAACAATGCAAAAAAAGCTTCGTTCGCGGTACAGGATGTGAAACAAAGTGCCCGTACCAAGAAACCTTCGGCCCCATTTACGACAAGTACTCTGCAGCAGGAAGCGTCAAAGATATTTGGCTATGCCACAAGCCGTACGATGCGCATAGCACAGCAATTATATGAAGGTATGGACATCGCGGGCGAGGGTACAGTCGGCCTGATATCGTATATGCGTACAGACTCGACTCGAGTATCCGACGAAGCATATGAGGACGCCAAAGCCTTGATACAAGAAAAATACGGGCAAGACTACCTTCCAACAGAAAGGCCGGTGTATAAAACCAAAGGCCGTACCCAAGACGCCCATGAGGCTATCCGCCCAACCAGCGTAGCGCGTTCACCTGAAGCGATAAAAGCGTCTTTATCCCCAGAACAATTCAAGTTATATAAGCTTATCTGGGAACGGTTCGTTGGTAGCCAAATGACTCCGGCTGTATACGATACCTTAGCCGTAAAAATTTCCGCTGCAGACACGGTCTTTAGAGCCAGTGGCTCTGTACTAAAATTTGAAGGTTACCTAGCCGTATACAGTAAGAACGAGGACTCCGAAAAAGACGTAAAAATTCCTGCTTTAGCCGTAGGTGATAAGTTAAAAGCCGTTTCTTTTGAACCGGGCCAACATTTCACCCAGCCGCCGCCTAGATTCTCAGAGGGAAGCATGGTACGCACAATGGAAGAGCTAGGCATTGGCCGTCCCGGCACCTTTGCCCAAACCATCACAACTCTGATGAACCGCTACTACGTAACCAAGGAAAACAAGGTGCTATACCCCACAGAGCTTGGCGAAATCGTTAACGAAATAATGAACGACTACTTCAAGGATATTGTTAACGCGGATTTTACGGCTCGTATGGAAGATGACTTAGATAGAGTAGAACTGGGCGAATTGGAATGGAAGCACATTGTGCGCGGTTTTTATCCGCCTCTTGAGGAAAAAATCCAAGAGGCTGAAGAGCAGATAGGTGAGATAGAAGTTAAAGACCAAGAAACCGACGTAATATGTGAACATTGCGGCCGCAACATGGTGATAAAATTTGGCCGGTTTGGGAAGTTTCTGGCTTGCCCTGGCTTTCCAGAATGCCGTAACGCCAAACCAATATTTGAAGATGCCGGTGTAGCCTGCCCCTTGTGTGAAAATAAAGTGGTTATCAAAAAATCGAAAAAGGGCCGAAACTACTACGGCTGCGAAAAAAATCCTGAATGTGAGTTTATTTCCTGGAACTTACCCACAGGGGAATCTTGCCCAGATTGTGGGGCTTTCCTTGTAGAAAAAGGTCGTAAGAAGCGTGTAATCGCCTGCTCGGCCTGCACTTATGCTACAGAAGCGCCAGAGAAGGATACAGATTAAGGAGTAGACATATATATGACAACTTTCATAGCCCAGCTTAACCAATTGCTTGCATCTTCCAACGAGGATAGTTGGTTGGCTGGGCTTTGTGATTTATTACGAACGCATACATCGGCGCATGTTTGTGTATCCACGTGTGACGGTAAATCGGTTGCAGAGTCATTACCGCAACACGGTACACGCCCTTGTGCAAATGCTTATGCAATGACTTTACCAATCATCGCATACGAGGCCAACTTAGGTAGCCTAATTTTACGCCGCGATTCACCTCCTTTTAACGAGGCAGACAGCCACATAGCAAGTATCGCAATTAGTGTACTTACGCTCCTTCTTCATCAGTATGATAAGCAGATCCAAAGTCAACGTAAGCAGCGGCTAGAAGGAGTACGAAGCGCAATAAACGCTTTAAGCTTTTCGGAGCTGGAGGCTGCCATACATATTATACAAGCCATTAATGGGCCGGAAGGGCGGCTTATTGCGGGGCATACAGCTGATAAGCTGGGCTTTACCCGCTCAGTCGTTGTCAACGCGCTAAAAAAATTAGAGGGTGCTGGTGTTATCGAAACTCGATCCCTGGGAGTAAAGGGCACATATATACGTATTAAGAATCAAGTATTGGTGGAGGAACTTGGCAAGCTATAACAGGTTACACGTATAGCAGGGTGTGGAATTAAGAAAAGAGGCTAATATGTACAGGATTGGGATTATTGGAACCGAAAACTCTCACGCCATGGCTTTTAGTAAAATCATCAATTTGCCCAACACAAAAACAGGCAAACTACTCTTTCCGGATGTAAAAGTCGTGGGAGCATACGGCCCTGACAAAGATTCTGCCAATGCTCTTGTAAACGAAGCCGGCGTGGATTTTGTCTTGGTCTGCCCAGAGGATTTTCATGGTAAGGTTGATGCTATGCTAATAACAAACCGCAAAGGTTCCTTACACAGCCGGTATGCAATGCCGTTTATAAAAAAGGGTATGCCCGTGTTTATAGATAAACCCTTCACATCAAGCTTAGAAGAGGCGGAAAATCTGATTAAAATAGCCAAAGAAAAAGGGGCAAAGCTTTGTGGCGGAAGTAGTTGCAGGCTTGCTTACGATGTTTTGATGCTGCAAAATAGTGTGCGTAACCTAAAAGCATCCGGCAACATGGTAAGCGGAAGCATGAACTTTTCAGCCGATCCGGAAAGTGAGTATGATGAGTTTTATTTTTACGCCTCACATCTAACAGAAATGGCGCTTACGGTTTTTGGATATGATGTGCGCAGTGTAACAACAATGCAGAACAATGGCAGTAGGATTAGCATCTGGCGTTACGATGGTTACGATGTGTCTCTTCATTTCACAAAAGAGACTGGTATAGACTCAAGCGCAATTATTTATGCAAAAAATGGCAATATAATGCGTAACATTGATATATCTATGGTATACGAACACGAGATGGCAAGGTTTATTAATATGATTAAGACCAACGAAATGCCCGAATCTTATGAAAATCTTGTAGCACCTATACGTTTAATTGCGGCAATTGAAGAGTCTGTTAAAACAGGAATGGAAGTAAAAATATAGCAATTATAGTGAATAAAGGTTTAAGGCAAGACAAATAGCCAAATAAAAACCTCCCGGTTTAACAGACAAGAATGTCCGCAAAACCAGGAGGTTTTTCGTCTTTAAGATTTAAAATGCTCTTTATTTATATTTCCCATAGCTTTTCGCAACATCAATCATACGTTTTGCATGCCCAAGGGGCGCGTTGGCAGGGTATTCGCAGCCTGTGGCTAGCATAAACCCTCCACCTTTCGCCATCTCGTCTATATGTTGCTTGCAATGGGCATCCCATTCATCATCGGTGGCAGTAACCGCCATTACGGGAGGAACACAGCCAATAAGCGTAAGTTTGCTACCGTATTTTTCTTTACATTCCACGAAGTCTTTACAATCGGCTGGGGGATACATGAAAGATATGGCTATTGGGTTCATAGTCTCTATTTGCGCGTCGAAATAAATACCTTCGCCGCAATTATGGATCATGACCATAACGCCCCGCTCATGACATATGTCAGCAAGTTCTTTTACAAAAACGCCTTCCATCTCCATCCACATTTCCTTGGACATAATAGAAGCGGAGGCGAATAACGTATCCAGCATAATAGCGTGTACGCCGGTGTCAATTATCGCGTTGACATAATCCTTTAATGTTTCGTTGATAGCGGCTACCGCAGATTTTACAGCGTCCGGGTCGTCGTAAATATCCATGTACATATCGCTTTGGCGGCGCAACATAGACAGTACACCAAGGGGCCCAAAAACAAAGCCAACAATAGGTTTTTCTTTTCCTATTTGCTCTACAAGGTTTTTACATACTTGGATATGAAACATCATACGCTCAGATGTACGGTAATCAACTTTTTGGATTTTTTTATAGTCATGAATATCTTGGATAATGCAGTTATCGTAATTAGGGTGGGCAGCTTCGTTTTCTGGAAAGATTAACTCCTGCCCCCAAGCGTCACATTCCACCGAAAGGTCAACCAGCGTAACCACACAATCTATATCAAATTCTTTTGTGGATTTTACAAAAGCGGCTGTGCAAACATCGGCATTAGTTGACCATGTCTTATAATCTGCACCTACCAAGCTCCGCGTTACGCCGCTTAGAATTGGATACACGGGTACGTAATCTGGTTCTTTGTGTGAAATGGCTGCCACTACACGTTCGATTGAGTTCATAAGTAACTTTCCTCCTGCTTACTTAGATTTGGATGCTCTATTATAAGCTTATTTGAAAGACACATCAAATTTATATCTCAATTTATTTATTAGTACTCAAATTGCAGTTTGTAACCGAAAATACATCAGGGTACCAGTTCTTTACCCTTGAATCGGACCATATCGCGAAACATTTCCCTCTTTGGGTGGAGACATTGTTTAAGGTTAACTCGGATGTTAAGGCATATGTGTAGTCACCAACGATTTTATTGCCAAAACCCGCCACCTGTTCGTCTGTTAATATAGGTAAGCTAATGATGTTTACACCGTCATATGCATCCTCAGCGGCTAGTTCGTCATCTATTACGGTTAGATCATTAATAGTAATTTTTTTTGGCAATGAGCATGGATACCCAAAATCATGAGTAGCGTCGTTGTAACCTGTAATAATAGAATATCTACCGGCAGGCTTCCATTCGGGTTTCCACAACGGATACCATTTCACATTACTAATAACGAGCTCGCCATCCCAATGGCTTCCATAGTCTGGGCGGAATTCTACCACTTCGCCGGAAAATACGCTGGTATTTTCGATAAGTAACTGACCACGCCCTATTGCTTTAATACCCATCCAACCAATAATGCTGTTTCGTACAGTAAGATTGGTTACACCCATATGTGCATCTATACGCGACAATATACAGTTATCTATGATGATGTCTTTGCAATGGTTAGAGCCAAAAACTCCCCAGCGGGTAGTGTCCAAAATATTATTTTGTTTGCAGCCCATAAAGCTTACCCCAATGCTACGGTAAAGGGATATATCATAAGTACCCATACTAACGGGCTCTCCGGCAGCGCCAATAGTTTTATATATCTTATGCCCGGCAAAATGACAGTTCTTAAACGTAATATAAGCACAGTCCCGGGTAGCTACAAAACCGCCATAGGGTGCACCATGACCCATCTCATTTATGACACTATGCACTACCCCGTCAACTACTACATTCGACCGCGTTATTTTAATCCCACGGCTATAATACGTATATTTTGACTCTGCTTGGTTTGCAATTGTAATAAAATTGCCGCCTTTAATTGTCAAAATACGTTCATCAATAGGGTAGGCGATTAGACTTGTAAAGCTATCAAAATCCCATATCACAGGTGTAAGAATACACCCCGATTGGTCTAGGATAAAGCAGTCGGTTTGTGGTACACCAGGGCCTTCGTTTAACCCCAGACGAATGTACCGCTTCTTATTTTCGTCCTCTGCCACAACGAACGCATTGCCTTGTAACGGTGATTCGGTGTTAAAATCCAACCAAATCTGCCCTTTTTTCACAGAACTCGCGTTAAGTTTTACAGGTTTTTGCTCCGAACATATCGTAAAGACATTATGCTCCCTGTCTTGAATACCTAACTTTGAATCATCTATGATAAAACGAGCCGCACCCCAGTCGGTATCTGTCATGATTAGTGCTGAACCTATGTTATTGCCGATATAGTATGTCTTTGCCGGATCGGCAATAACAGGAAGACCATGCTTGTTGGCGTAGTCATGAGTGTTTTTAATAGCGGTAAAATCATCCGCTATGCCATCTCCAACAGCACCAAAGTCCTCATAGCATACTGCAAAGCGATTAATCATCCCAATCCTCCTCTTATTCCTCTTTAGCAAACTGCCCAGGTGTCATCCCGTAGTATTACTTGAATATAGTTAAACTCTTAATAGGATTTTACCATAAAAATATTGGATGTGAACCCAGATATCAATTAACCACTTGACACCAGCAACCCCACATATTACAATCCCCTTCGTGAAATGCAGCTGTGGCGGAATTGGCATACGCGCTAGACTAAGGATCTAGTGGTCCTAGACCTTGCAGGTTCAAGTCCTGTC